>Ga0172381_10004218_pt1 | contig 14921 bp, 17 predicted proteins | sample Leawel6488metaG_FD_119754 | JGI IMG/M metagenome (GOLD analysis project Ga0172381, IMG submission 119754) | Leachate microbial communities from a municipal landfill in Southern Ontario, Canada - Leachate well 64-88 metaG | ecosystem: Engineered > Solid waste > Landfill > Unclassified | place...
AAAACCCGCATCTCATTTTTTTCTTTGAGCGCGGATATGAGTGACTGCTGAATTTTTTCACGAAGTGTCATGCTTTCAATTTGAAAATTGAACAATTAGAAATTGGAAATTGGATATTGGAAATTGGATATTGGAAATTGGATATTGGAAATTGGATATTTCTTTGACTATTTTCCCAATTTTCTCTGTTTCTCTATTTCTGTCTTTTTTGTAGCGCGATAAGACGCAGACGCGCGCTTGCCCGCTTTATTTGCGGGGCGAACATAGGTACGGCGTTTTTTTGATTCTTTTAAAACACCTGACTGTTGCATTTTTTTGGTAAACCGATACATAAATGCATTCGGTGATTCTCCTTCTTTTCGTTTGACTTCAATCATAAATATGAGTTTAAAGTTGTTAGTTATAAAGTTATAAAGCGTGTTACCAAATCATACATTATAAAATAGTTTTTTAAATTTTATAACTTTTAACTTGATAACTGTATCATTTCATACACCTGCGCTGGAGTCTTGAGGCCGGGATTTTTTATAACGCTGTGCATAGACCCGCCCCCATCGCCCTCATAGCGAGGTAATATATGTATGTGTAGATGTTCCACCGCTTGTCCACTCACCTTACCATGGTTTATTCCAATTGTAAACCCGTGTGGTTCTAAGGTTTTTTTAAGAAGTTGAATTGTATTATTTACCCCTGTCCAAAACGCCTGCATCTCTTCTGGTTTCATATCTAAAACAGTTTCTATGTGCCGTTTAGGAAGTACCAACGTGTGCCCTGGCGCGTGCGGAAAAACATCCAAAACAGAAACCACCGCGTCATCTTCATAAATGATAAACGCAGACTTTTCTTTATTGATGATTGAACAAAATAAACAAGACATATTTTAGTTATAAAGTTTTAAGGTTATAAAGTTATAAAGAATCATACATTTTCATAATTTCTCCACTTGATAACTTTGAACTTTATAACTTATGACTCGGGCTTTATATTCTCTTTTTCACTTCTATCACTATTTTTTTTAAGGGTATTGTTTCTTGATTTCCATTCTTCATATCACGAATCAAAATCACTTCTTCAAAAACCTCCCGTTGTCCCAGAATAAGAGCAAAATCGGCTTTCTCTTTATCTGCTAAACGTAATTGTGATTTCAAAGATTCCTTTGCAAACGATTCTCGCACAAGAATACCTGCTTTATAAAATTCATCCAGTAAAAGCATCGCTTGTTTTTTTGCCTGATCCCCCATATAAATAAGAAATACTTTGCAGTTCTGCTTGGGAGTTAACTCTATGTGTTGTAATTTCATAGCTTCAATCATACGCTCTACCCCACACGCCGAACCAATGGCGGGCATTTTAGGACCCCCCATAGTCTCCGATAAGTAGTCATATCGCCCCCCCCCTCCCAACGCAAAATCAACTCCATCAGCAAAAAACTCAAATACGGTACGCGCGTAATAATCCAACCCTCGCACTAGGGTAGGATCAATTGTATAAGAAACATTTGCTCCATCTAAAAATTCCAACACCGATTTAAAGTGGGACTTGCACGCAATACAGATATAATCCAGTGTTTGGGGCGCGTCTGCCTTAAATTGCTGACACTGCTCATTTTTGCAATCAAGCATACGCAACGGATTTTCACTGTACCGCTTTACACAATCTCTACACACACGATTTAGTTTTCCTTTATAATATTCCTTTAATTTTTTCACGTATATTGAGCGACAACTTTTACACCCAATGGTGTTTAATTTTACGGTAATATTTTTCAAACGCACTTCATCAAAAATCTTAAGAGACGCGATAATAACTTGCGCGTCGTATACTGAATCATCGGAATTTAAAACCTCAAACCCAATCTGATTAAACTGGCGAAATCTTCCGTGTTGCGGTTGTTCATATCTAAACACCGTACTCATATAAAAAAACTTCCCGGGATTTACTACGTGTAAAAGTCCGTGCTCCACATACGCGCGTACCACCCCCGGCGTCATTTCGGGACGCAACGCAAGCACACCATCTCCCTTTGTTTTTACACTAAACATTTGCTTTTGCACAATCTCAGAAGTAAGCCCCGTTCCTCGTTCAAACAATTTAATATCTTCCAAAATGGGAGTTTCAATGTGTTCAAATCCATAAAACATAGAAACTTTTTTAAGAGCCTTTTCTATTTTATCACTGTACACAAAATCAGACGGCAATCTATCGTGCATACCTTTGGGCGACTGAATTGCCATTTTTCTACCTGATCTTGGCTTTTTTTCAACTTTTCGCTTTGCGCGAGGAATGGAGATTGGCATAGATGTTAAAATTCCAAATTACAAATAATAAATTACAAAACAAGTTTTAATTTTTAAAGTTAGATTTTACTATTTTTAACATTGAGTCCCAGCTTAACATATCTCCATAATATCTTTTAGTTGTTTCATAAATATATTTCCTCTTCCTTAATACATACTACTTATCCCTTAATACCTCACTGCGCATACCCAGTATATCAACAATGGCTTTTATTAATTTGATATAATTTCATAAAATAGTGGCACAGCTTGATGATTCGCAATAAAAAATATTAACTTCCTGTTTATTCGGTTGCGACAACCGAAGTACCATTGTTGTATTACTGGGCATATACCTGTTTACTAAAAAATGATAGTTGCGAAACAGGCCACAAACGCAACCGTACCGCGCCCACAATATCACTGCGCACCAATGGGCCCCATCTGCGTGAATCCAAACTATTTGAACGATTATCCCCCATAACAAAATATTCACTGTCTTTAAGTGTCATTACGATAGTACCGAATGGATTAGGACTCAACGCACTCTCTAGGTACGGCTCTTGCAATTCAGCCCCATTAGGATGTTCTTTGTTTGTGATTATTACTTTATCGGAAGTAATTTCTATTTTTTCTCCCGGAAGCCCAATGACTCGCTTGATATAGTATATAGATTGATTAGTGGGGGCACGAAATACAACCACATCCCCCCTTTGTGGATCGGGGAGTCTATAGCTTATTTCGTCTATAAGTAAGTAGTTGCCGTCAGAAAAATTAGGCTCCATACTAGCACCGTTCACAATAAAAGGCTGAATTAAAAAATACTTAATCGCCGCCACCGCAATGATGGCAATAAGAAATACCTCCACTATTTCCCAGATTGCATAGAGTGTCTTTTTCATTTATGCTAATATTAAAGGAATTATACAAAAAAGCAAATGAATCCAAAAATATTACCCCACGCCATAAAAATTATCATCGGACTCGGAAATCCAACCGATGAATACAAAAACACCTATCACAACGTAGGAAAACTTGCTCTAGCATATTTTTTGAGTAATATTCCTCCCTTATGGGAAATATCTGAATCCCGCTCGCCTAAAAAGAGTTTTTCATACACCAAGCTTATTGGGTCAAATAATCGCTCAATTATATGTATAGAACCACACACCTTTATGAATGAATCGGGGCGCGCCGTGCAGGATACTCTTTTATTTTTTAAACTTCCTCTCTCATCGTTATTGGTATTACACGACGATAGCGATATGACAATTGGAACATATAAATTTTCTCACGACCAACGATCAGCGGGGCATCGAGGTATTGAATCTATAATCAAAAATTGTGGATCAAAAGAATTTTACCGAGGTAAAATTGGCATTCGTCCCGCGCAAGAGGTGACGCGTAAAAAAGCAGATGAATTTGTGCTTAGAAAAATATCCAAAAAAGATATGATTTTATTTGAAGAAGAAATATTTCCAAAAATAATATCCACTCTAACTACGGAGATATGAAAGAAAAACACACACTTACACAAAAAGATATAAAAAATATTATCGCGTACGCGAAACGTTTTCTTGGAACGCCCTACGCGCGAGGATCACGCGAAGACAATCAATTAACTTTTGATTGTTCAAGTTTTATTCAACATATCTTTGGAAAATTTGGATTAACACTTCCTCGAAGCACTGTTATGCAAGCATCATATCCAAAAGGAATAGCACTATACCCATCCGCAAACACACACTACAAACTAGGAGATGTTCTATTTATGCGAAGCGATCGCGGATTTTATTTTGATGAAGCATTTGGGGGTAGAAAAATCTCAATAGGGCATGTTGCTTTATACATAGGAAATGGAAAAATTATTCACTCACAAAAATCAAAAGGAGGGGTGGTTATAGAATCACTTAAAGAATTACAGAAAGATAAAAACTATCAAACAGTCTTACTACGAAGATACACGCGGGAGCATCCTATCTATAAAGTTCCCACGCATTCTCAATATACTGAGATTTCAGATCCATACTGGAAACAACATACGTGTGGCATTGTATCGTTGGGAATGATATTGAAATTTTATAAGAAAAAATTTGGGAGTTTAGATGACTTGCTCAAAAAGGGAATACGTATGCATGCGTATAAAAAAGGTGTTGGATGGATTCACGCGGGAATTGTGCGTCTTGCAAATAAATATAAATTATATGGAGAAGCATTTGACTGGAAGGCAGACGCCTCCGATGAAGCTTTTACAAAACTAATCGCGATATTAAATCAGGGACCGTGCATCGGCATTGTGTCTATTCATAAAGATTTTAATAGAGAGAACGATGGGCACTTAATCGTACTCACTGGATATAGAAACGGAGAAATACATTACAACGAACCCGCAACAAAAAAAGGAGAAAAAATAAAAAGAACTATAGCAAAAGAAAAATTTATAGCAGGATGGAAACAAAGGGCTATTTTTGTTCATCCTTAATGTAACCTTAATGTAACGTGTACCGAGGGTGAGATTTGAACTCACTACCTGGCGCTTATGAAACGCCCGCTCTTACCAAATGAGCTACCTCGGCAATAAAAAGAGTATAGAAAAAATAACACTAAGAAGCAAGAAATTACACAAGCTATTGCAAAGAAACGGATAGTGGTATACAATACACTTGCTTTATAAAAAGCGTTTTTTATTGGCTTAAATATTGCAGAGAATGTATCGCGGGATAGAGAAGTAGTATCTCGTCAGGCCCATAACCTGAAGATCGTCGGTGCAAATCCGACTCCCGCAACAATATAAAAATAACTCCCACTTTTGGGGGTTGTTTTTATATTGGGAATGAAGGATTTACAATTGGAGGCATCAGCACCACGCCACCCTAACTGACGATCGTCAGCGAGGGTGGCGTGCTACCTTGCGTGACGATCGTCCAAATGGGTAGCACGCCTACATTTGCCATACCCATACACACCAAAATCACCTACTGCACCACAACGTGTATCGTATATGTATTTTCTTTATCACCATTAGATATAGCAAAAGAAATTGTATAGTCCCCCTCTTTCTGCCATAAATGAGTAAAGGTATAATTATCTTTTGCTTTAATGTTTTTTTCCGACTCAGTGCTCCCATCGCCCCAATTAATGGAATAATCAAGAGTCTCCTGATTCGTATCCAAGAATGGATTGTGAACTACAAACGATACAGATGTATTTAAATGAATGATATAACTTATAAAAAGCGAGGAGTTTGAAGCGGTACTTGATCCTATTCCTAGCGTGTTTTGAACCGATTGTATAGTTTCTTGTGCTACGTTTTTTGCTTTTTGTGTAAGAGTTGATTTTGTGCTACTCGCCACAGAACTAAACAAATCTCCCACCCCATTTTTAATCCACATACCAGCGTCTTGAACAACACTCCACGCCTGATCACCAATAGCTTGCGCTCCTTCTAAAATACCGCTGGAAGATGAATTTTGAGTTGTTGAGGTGCTTGCTTGAGATGTCGTTGAAGAAATATTATTATTCATACCCAAAAAAGAAACCCGAAACGAGTTATCGTTTTGTAAAATCAAGTAGGCTCCAGCTCCCAAACACCCCACAATAATTATACCAATTAAAATTTTCCCCATATACAATAATCATATCCCAATACTATAAATATGTATACCTAATTTGATTTTTTATAAAAAACAGATACACTGTTTTAGTATTCACGTAGAAAATATCCTATAAAATATCTGCGGGTGTAGCTCAGCTGGTTAGAGCGTCCGCCTGTCACGCGGAAGGTCGCCGGTTCAAATCCGGTCGCCCGCGCAGAAGTTTTATTCATAACGCAACCTATAAAAAATTCCCACAAGGAAGTTTTTTGATTTATGCCTATATCTGTGGATAACAAAGCTTTCTAAAAACATCATAAGATACTATTATATACAGTATGATTAACAACATATTCATTTTCGTTGTATCTCTGATCTTTGTTATCAAAGGAGCAACGCTTGCGACAAAACACGCGGAAAAACTTGCTGAGAATTATCGGCTATCAAAATATACAATTGGTTTTATTATTATCGCGGTCATATCTATTCTTCCTGAGACATTTATTTCTCTCAACGCCGCCCTAAGCGGTATGCCTTCTTTTGGTCTTGGTATGCTTTTTGGATCCAATATCGCGGATCTAACCCTTGTTTTTGCTATTATTGTATTATTCGCGGGGAGAGAACTTAAGATTGAAAGCAAAATATTAAAAAATCAAACGGCATATCCTTTTTTCCTACTTTTACCTCTTATCTTGGGTTTAGATGGACAATTTTCTCGTGTAGAAGGATTAGCGCTTATTATCGCAGGTGGCATATTTTATTACATTGCTCTTAAAAGAGGAGCCAAAGAAACCGCAGTCAATATTCCCCATAACGGAAAAGTAAAAAATTGCTCAATGCTTTTACTTAGTATGGCTATGTTACTTATCGGCTCACACTTCACCGTCACCTCAGCAACAGACCTTGCTTTAATGTGGGGAGTTAATCCTATTCTTATTGGTATGTTGGTTGTTGGTTTAGGAACAACAATGCCAGAGTTATTCTTTTCAATGAAATCAGTAAAATCGCACAATGATTCTCTAGCAGTTGGAGATATATTGGGCACGGTTTTAGCGGACGCGACTATCGTGGTGGGTATTTTGGCGCTTATAAGTCCATTCTCATTCCCCCAAAAAATAATTTATATCACGGGAATATTTATGGTAGCGGCTTCTTTTATTCTCTTTCATTTTATGCGCACCGGAAAAAATCTTTCTAGAAGAGAAGTCCTTATGCTTTTTATGTTTTGGGTAACATTTGTGCTTGTGGAGTTTATAGCAAACAACTAAAAAAATAACCCAGAAAACACTTTGGGGTTGTTTTTGTGCGTGCACCGCGTAGCTCTTATCCCTAAGAGCGAAGTGGTGACCCCAATGGGATTCGAACCCATGTTCCAGGAATGAAAATCCTGTGTCCTGACCGGACTAGACGATAGGGCCAATATTAGTTCAAAGTAGAAAGTTAAAAGTTATAAAGTAGATTTCAAATTCTAAATTTTAAATGAATTTGTAAATGTTCTAATTTCAAATTCCTAATAAGAATACACCCCAAGATAATGAAAATAACACCTAGGCGCCAAAAAAAGACACGGTAAAAACTTTTTACTTTACACTTTCAACTTTTTAATCATACTTGCCATCCACACAATTGAACAGCATGGGTTTCCCCACGTTGTAATTGAAGCAGAAAAAGAGCTAATAATCAAGCAAAAAATTAGCAATAAATGATTTATGAATAGTAATCAGTAATAATCTCCCACTGACCACTAGACACCAGACACTATCTGCTTGGGCCTCTTGGGCACCACAAACAGCGCCACAATATACGCGACAATAAAAGGAATAACACCAGTCGCAAATGCAAGAAATACAAAAAGCACCCGGATAACCACTGGATCAATTTCAAAATATTCCCCTATTCCTCCTAGTATCCCCGCAACGACTTTATTTGCCGCCGAACGATATAATTCTTCCATAGTGATATAATTTATTTGGCTCTGTTTATCTTTATTGTGCCCGGGGTGGGACTCGAACCCACAAGACCTTTCGATCAACAGATTTTAAGTCTGTCCTGGTTACCGGTTTCAGCACCCGGGCAAAACACCTCCATAGTTAATCATTTTAGATTCATCTTGTAAACACTCGGTGTGTCTCTTGTATTTTGAATCTAAATACAACGAACCCTTATAATAAGTATCAAGTATAATTATTTTTGTAGCCAACTTTCCAAATTTTATTATATGGAGAGCATTTCTTTTCTCATCACGAGGACGAGTATACAGTCGCCCTCTTACATGATAATACATTTCAATTTCTTCTTTCAACCATTTGCTAAAAACTGGAGCCGCAGACACTACCCTCAATGACCATTGTTGGTGTCTATTTGTTCTATGTGTCCATACACAAATAGAACCGTCCCCATCTATAACTCCCCTCAAAAAATCTCTAAAATATTTTTTATTAACTTTAATATTCCTTAGGGTCAGCGACTTTTTAGGAGTAATCCCTAAATTCATTAAATATCTGTAAAATCTTACATCGCTAAACTGGATCCGTGAATACATCCTACTGTTTGAACCACTGTTTTTTAAACTAAGAGGAGTTCTGAGAAATAGAGCTCTTCTTACTTTTTCAAGGTGTTTTTCTTCTTTTGAAGTTATATCTATATGTCTTCCGTCTTTATTCAAATTCCCATCAGTTACAATTAAGCCAACTACATACCACAAATCTTCAGGTTTAACTATTTTTAAGTCAACCATAATTCAATTATATGCAAAATGGATAAAATATCAATACACTCACACCCACCAAAATCTCATCCTTATAAACTCCAGTTTATAAGGATGAGATTTTGTGTTTTAGAAATTTGAGGCGCGAGTGGGATTTGCACCCACGCGTCGCGGTTTTGCAGACCGCTGTGTTACTACTTCACCATCGCGCCATATGTACTAACTTACCGCTTACGTACCTCGTAGTACAACTTGCTATTGCATAGGGGCCACAACGCCACTTACCACTCTACTCTAACACAAATCACTCCTTATTTTCAAAGTTTGTCTCGTTCCTTAATACATACTACTTACTACATATCCCTTATCTCCTACACAAACATCAAAAACGGAACCTTTTTTACCTTCATCTTTTTTAACAGACGATACGCAAGATCTCCCGCCCGACGATTTAATCCCGCTAAAACTTTTTCCCGTTTTTCATCAGGGAACACCGCGACCGAAACAAGCGCTTGGTCTTCTTTTAAATCAATACGCACATTGGTCACGGTAATAAGTGTATCCGCGTCTTCAATGTCGCGTACTATTTCATCAGCAAGAATTTGTTCAATCAAACTCTCCATTCGTTGTGTTCTATATACTCCCATACATCTCAAATATTATTCTTCAAATTCAACTACTATGTGATCACCCACTTGCAATTCAATAGGCGTTTCCACCATAAGCCCGCATTCACTGCCCTCTTCAACCCGTTTACAATCCGCTTTTCCGCGTTGTAAATTAGTAATACGCCCACGCCCCAAAGGCGCGTCCGCTCGCAAAATAATACACTTATCTTGCAATAGCAAATATCCCTCAATTACCTTTCCTCCAATCACCCATTTTTTATTTTTATTACTAAATACGGCAAGAATTTCTAAAACACCCGCGACTTTTTTCTTGTTCGCGTTCTCATCCATTTCTTCCAGATTTTCAATAAGCCGATAAATAATATCAGAAGAAATAATTTTTATATGATGCGCGCGCGCCAAATTTTCAGCAGGCTTGGCGGTTTTTACATTAAACGCAACGATAGCAGATTTAGTGGTAATTGCTAACTTTACATCTCCATCAGTCACCTCTCCCACCTCTTGCGACATAATTTGCAATTTCAGATTTTTAAGAGGCAAACCCAAAAGTACTTGTGAAAGTGCTTGTAGTGATCCCGATACATCTGCCTTTAATATCATATGAATTCCCCCCTCTTCAATGGGCACTGCGTTAGTTTGTTTTTTTTCTTCAACAGCGAGGGCTGGATTTACAAATGTATCTACATCAGCGCCAATCACAAATTCCTCCCCAACTTCAGGCAACGTTTCAAACCCCACAATCCACGCGGGACTTGAGGGCGATAATTCTTTTACTCGTTCTCTCAAAAATGTTTCTAGTGAACGAATTTTTCCGCACGCGCTAAGAGTGCAAATTTTTTCACCTGCGCGCGCAATCCCATCTTTAATAATAACCGAAACAGTAATACCCTGCTGTCCATCGCGTCGTGATTCCAAAACATATCCGCGCCCCGCAACCAAAGGATTGTAGGTAAGCTCTTCCATTTCCGCCATAAGCAAAATATGATCCAGCAATTCATCAACTCCCGTTCCTTCTTTTGCGGAAATTTCTACCCATGAAATATCTCCTCCGTATTTTTCCAAAAGTACTCCCGCCGCGGTAAGTGATTGTTTTGTTCGATCCACATCCGCGTTGTTTTTATCAATTTTATTTATTGCCACCACAAACGGTGTTTTAGTTTGCTGTAAAATTTCTATTGCTTCTTTTGTTTGCGGTTTTACTCCATCATCTGCCGCCACCACCAAAACTGCTAAATCAGCAATATGTGCCCCCCGCTGACGCATCTGTGTAAACGCCTGATGTCCGGGAGTATCAATAAATGTAATTTTCTTACCTTTGTATTCTATTTCATACGCTCCTGTTGCCTGTGTAATTCCTCCTGCTTCTCGCTCTGCCACCCGTGTTTTGCGAATATAATCAAGCAACGTAGTCTTCCCATGGTCAACGTGTCCCATTACCACCACCACAGGTGGTCTTTGGAGAGTGTTTTTTTCTTGATTTTGAGCGGTATTTTGCGACATAGGTTGTACCATACCAAAAACCCAGCTAAATAGCAAGTTTTTTAGCTAAAAAACAGTCCCTTTATAAAAAATCCGCCGCTATGAAACGACGGAAAAATATAGTTTTTATAAGAAGTCACTATGTAAACAAACTACATATGTAAAAATCCAAGGAGTTGATAGATAAGTGTAGCAGGCCATATAATCGCTTTTAAAACGCCCAAAACTCCCATCCAAAAAGTATCTGCCTGTTGAATGTAATAAATTGCTGAACCAATAAACGCCATACCGTACACAGCACCAGGAGCAGTATTGTTCCCACAATGTTTTTTATGGTGACAGCTTCCGTGTGAAACCGTATTTGTTTCGTTTTCCATATGTTTGATATTAATTAAAGGTATGTGAAAATTTTAGCATTATTTTGAAACATTTGCTAACGCACTCGGATCACCCGCATTCATTTTGAAAATGCGACAATTCATACCTTTTTTTATTTCAATTCTTGTATTTCTCTAATTCTTTTTTAGCTTTCTTGATAAATTTTCCAAATTGTTTATCCTTCTCTCTTTTTTCAAGTTCGGTCATCTCGTAATACTCTGCCTCCTTTTTTAAATTAATATAGTTAGAATATTTACCTTCATCTAATACGCCTGATTGTAATGCGAAAAGTACCGCGCACCCCGGTTCACGAATGTGCGTACAATCTATATATTTACATTTCTCTGCTAATACAGTTATCTGATCAAATAAATCATCTATACCCTCATTTACATCGGTCATTCCTACCTCTCGCATTCCTGGGTTATCTATTACAATACCTCCATTCTCCCCGCCTTCGCCGAGGCTTCGGCGGGCAGGCAGAAAATACATTTCTCTATTGGTGGTAGCGTGTTTTCCTCTGCCAGTACTCAGACTTACATCTTCGGTTTTTATAATATGCTCCCCCAATAGAGTATTAATTAAAGAAGATTTACCAACTCCAGATGAACCGAGAAAACAATACGTCTTTCCGCGTGTTATATACTTTTTCAACTCATTCAACCCCTCGTTAGTCATCGTGCTGGTTAAGATAATATCAATATCTCCAAATCTATCTTTCAATTGGGCTAGTTTTAAATCTAATTCCTCTTTAGAAATGAGGTCTGTTTTATTTAATATAATAGCAGGTTTTATTCCACCATTGGCAGCTATGGCAAAGTATCTTTCAAAACGATTTAAATTATAATCTCTACCAACTGATTCAACGACAAACGCCACATCAATGTTTGTTGAGATAATTTGTGTTTCGTTTTTACTACTATATTTTCTTTTTATCACCGTCTTTCTCGGTAATATGCTATGAATTACAGCCTGTTCCTTGTTCAATTCAGTAATTGCAACCCAATCTCCTACAGCGGGATAATCCTCTCTTGATAACGCGTGAAATATTTGCTTTCCAGTTATTTTCGCAAAATATTCACCGTTTGCATTTCTAACTTTATAAGCTCCTTTATACTCAACGGTAACTCGCGCAACCGAAAAACCACCTAATTTTAAATTTTTGCGATTAGATTCAAAAAACTCGTCATAACCCAAATCTTCAATTTTTTTAAATTCACCATTCATTTACAGCAAGGTTTTATAAGGGCATTTTAGCACTATTTTGAGGCACTCACCAATACACTCGGGTCGTCACTAAATTCAAAAATCGTATATCACAATTCAAGTGATTATTCCTTAAAGGCGACGATGGTTGCTATTTCTCTACTTCGCACCACAAATCCATTTACTAAGTGATTTTCATAAAATTCTCTCATTTCTTTTAACAATTCTATCTTTTTATCATCCGCGACACAATTCCATAAACTCAATGATTGAATAAAAACCAGAGCTTGTTCGATGGTATATTTTTCATCATCATAGAAAGATCTTTCGGTTATATTCAAAAATCCCACCTTCATTAGGAATTCTTTTATAAAATGATTCCCTGTGGGGTCAAAATTATCTCCAGCATATTTTTTCAATATAGAGAAATAACCCTTTATAAAGTCTTCATCCCTATCTTTCCTATTTGTCTTTAACGCTGCAAAAAAAATTCCGCCAGGTTTTAAGACTCTTTTTATTTCACTAAGAGATTTTTCATTGTTAAACCAATGAAAGGCGGTAAAAGCAGTAACGACATCAAAATAGTTTGACTGAAAAGGAAGTTTGCTTGCCGGGGCTACAATATAAGATATATTGGTGGTTTGTCTTTCAGCTACCGCAATCATTTCAGGATCCTTATCTGCCCCAACCACTTCAAAGTTATGCTCCTTCAGCTGGCGCGTTGATATACCCGTTCCACATCCAATATCTAATGTAAGAGACTTCTCTTTTTTCGTGAGAGAGTGAAGATGTTCAAAAACCTCATTAGGATATCCTCTGCGAGCAGAGTTGTATTCTGCGCTCATTGGACCAAAATTATTTAGATCTTTCATGATGAATGGTATCAATTACTAGAATTTAAATTAATCTCCTCTCCGTCTCCTACAAATGTGTACTTTTCATCTTCAACTAATATTCCTTGTCCGTCTTGTAGTATTCGAAGAGGATATTTAAGAGATCCTATATTATCTAATATATTTTGTTTCTTTTCTTCTTTCCAATGAACCTTTAGTAAAAAGGGAACATAATTAAGGGCTGTAAAATCAGTGACTCCAAACCTATCTCTTCCATCATCATTCCAATTAGCTACTTCAATTGTAGGACACATAATGTATGATCCTGCGCTTGTGCCGATATATACCCTGCCCTCATTAAGTAGTTCTTTTAATATTTCATCAAAACCAGTTTCTCGAATAGCTTTCAGTAAATAAAAAGTATTACCTCCTTCAATATGAATTATATTTTTATCCTTGAAAAAATTCCGCAATTCATTTTTGCTTTTATCTTTAATGTCTATCTCTTCAAAATAATATCCATTTTCTTTTATGGCTGGCACTATAACCTCTTGTACTGTTTGACTAAAATTTCGAGCACCCTTTGAGGCCGTCGTCACATAACCAATCTTCATTTGATCTTTTGGAATACCAGTCAAATTATATCCATATTTCAAAAGAAAACTAAAATCTGATGCAAGAATAAGTTTCATATTTAGGTTGTATTTAAGTTACCCAAAATACTCTTTCTCCACAATCGGATGCATTCTCTCTAAAAGATCTTTATGCAAAACTCCGTTGCTCGCTACGGTTCCCTTTGTACGCGAAACATTTTCTTGATTATATAACATAGGATCCCCAAATACGTTAGACAAAATTCCTCCTGCTTCCGCAAGAATAAATCCCGCTGCGCAATCGTCCCATTCAGACATCCTTGATTTCAATACAAAATAAGCATCATAGTCGCCTTGTGCAACCTTACATATTTTTAAAGCGGCGCTTCCCATCCTCATTTTATTTACCACACCAATCTGATCCATATAATCCAGATGTTTTTGGTCCATACGACTTACTGTAAATCGCGCATCAGCAATGGATTCCGCTTTTGAAACTGTAATTCTTTTTTCAATACCGCCAACTTCCATAAAAGCTCCCTTACCTTTTTGGGCATAATATAATTCTTTTGTGGTTGGTCTATATACAACTCCCATAATTAGTTGATTGTTCTGCACCAATCCAATCACTACGGTAAACTCCCCTGTTTTTTCTATAAAATCTTTTGTGCCATCTAACGGATCAACAAGCCACACAAACTCTTTTCCTAATCTATTGTTATCATCCACCGACTCCTCGGAAAGAATGGAGTATGGAAAATGTTCCCTAAGTTTTTTTAAAATAAAGTCATTAGTCGCAAGATCCGCATTTGAAACGGGGGTATTATTTTCTTTTGTTTCAATGCTCAGTTCGGTATCGTAATACTGCAAAAGAAGCTCCCCTGCTTCTTTTGCTATTTCAATCGCTATTTTTAGTTCGTTGCTTTTTTCCATAGTACTCGGATCATCCGATTAAAAATTCTTACTGCTTGCAATTCCGTAGCTTTAGCGAAGGATTGCAGGCTACTCGAGTCTAGTGCCCCAACAGCAAGGTTTTATGGAGATATTTTAGCACTAAAATAAGCGACTCGCCAACGCACTTGAATAATATTATTTTAAAACTTCTATTTATCCTAATTTCTTCATAACCTCGGCAAATTCTTCGTCTGTTGCCATTTCTCCCTGAAGAATCGGATAATTTTTACCCTGCCAATACGGCAATCCGCTCATATTCTTTCTGGTAATTTT
>Ga0172381_10004219_pt1 | contig 14920 bp, 16 predicted proteins | sample Leawel6488metaG_FD_119754 | JGI IMG/M metagenome (GOLD analysis project Ga0172381, IMG submission 119754) | Leachate microbial communities from a municipal landfill in Southern Ontario, Canada - Leachate well 64-88 metaG | ecosystem: Engineered > Solid waste > Landfill > Unclassified | place...
GCAAAAGATTATGATATAAAACTGCAAGGAGATATGATTCTTCCGCTTGAAGAGAAGGTTGTTAAGACTGAATCTATGTCGAGGCAGAAAGCCATTACGATAAACGAAGTGAGAAACGAATTCGGCTATCAGCCCATAAAGAATGGAGATGTTCGAGTGGTATCTTTTACTGACATGGAGCTTCCGCTTGGTTCTGTTAACTCTGCACCAGCAGAAGCAAACAAAGCGTTGACACAAAAAAGTATTATACCAGTAAAAAAAGAAGCGTTCAATTATCCTAAATTTTACAGATCGCATTTGAATTTATTGAATAAAAGTTCGATAACTTTTGAAAAAGATATAACAAGTATTTTTGAAAAGCATTGGCGCGCCATGTTGATCGCAATGTCAAAGACTAAATCCTATAACGGGAAGTCAATGGCAATGAAAGATTTATTTGATATATACTACAACGAGGCAGGTCTTACAGAAGAGCTGACCGAAGCGCAGTTGAAGAACATGCTTGCCATTACTGATACAGGTATCGATTCGTATAAAAATCTTTACGGACTATCTGGTAATTTTGACATGACACACCAGAGAGCGGCGGATGTAATTAAAAAATCTGTTGCAAAATATACGAGCGAAATATCAAAAACGAATGTAAATGAAATCAGAAGAATCATCAATGATAATCTCGCATCAGGTGAGACAGTTGCGGAGCTTGCAAAAAAAATAGAGGATATATTGGGTGGTGATTCTCTGGCGCGTGGAATGCGCATAGGAAGAACCGAGACCAATATGGCATTGAATAAGAGTCATCTTTTGTTGATAGAAGATGCTGGATTTGGATTCAAGAAGTGGTTGACTGGCGGAGACAATGTTCGCAGTTCGCATCTCAATGCGGAAAGAGAAAATACACGCGTGCCTATTGCCGAGCCGTTCGTGGTGCGCAATGATGAAACAGGCAAGACCAATCTTATGTCAGCACCGGGAGACCAAACGGCAGATGTAGAAGAAGTTGTTTATTGTAAATGTGTAAGTGTGGGAATTTTAGAATAGGAGATAATATGCCAGAACTTATTTTCAAAAACATTATTGCCGAAGTGTCGGGAGAGGACAGAGACAAAAAGCAGAGAGATTATATCATCTCTTCCGAAAACGAAGACCTCGACGGAGACATCCTTATTTCCAAAGGATGCGACCTTGAGCTTTATAATAAAAAACCATTCATCTATTATAATCACATCACGAGCGGCCCCGATGCAAAACAGATAGGACGCTCGCTTTGGGTGAAAGACACAGGCGCGAAAATACTTGCGCGTGCGGAATTTAATATCAAAAATGCACTGGCTATGGAGATATACGAGTCAACACCTGATTATTATAACTCGGCATCAGTTGGATTTTTGCCTTGTAACAGAGAAGACTATGAAATCAGGGATTGCTCTTCGAGATACGGATCTATGTATTGGGAATGCGGCGAGAACAAAGGAAGACTAATAAAAAAATGGAAACTTATAGAGTGGTCGGTTCTCTCGGCAATACCAGCCAATTATGATTCGGACATTATCAAGTCGATAAAGTCGCTCAGGCAAAAGGGACTGGAACTCACGGCAAAAGAACTTGAAAAGCATATAACTATATTGCAGATAACAGAGGAGTTAAAATCCGCGAAAGAAGAAATAGCGGAAATGGTCGCTAAATTTGAAAAACAAAATGAAACGATTGATGATATTAAAAAACATATAGGAATTTTGATGCAGACTAAAAGAGCGAGCGAGTCTGTGGAAAAAGTCGCAGAGAAGATAGGCAATAATAATTCTGCCGAGAATTTAATTGCTGGAGTCTTTAGCGAAATGATCAAAAAAGAAATAAACAAGGAGTAAAACAAATGAAGAAGACAATGATAATCATTCTCTTGACACTTCTTTTCTGCATGACGGTTGAAGCGTCATGGATGAGAGATCAGGGAACGATAGAGCTATTCTCGGATACCGTGAAAGGCTTGGTTGATTCAACAGCAACGAAAGGTTCGTTCCGATCAAATTCTAATTTCTATCCGAAAAATATAAGAATCGCCGCATTCGTAGATACGCTGACAGACAACGATTCCTGCGACATCGATATAGAAATGGCCGTCAAAAATAATACAATCGGAGCGTGGACAGCATATACATTGATAGCAACCTTGACAACAGATTCTCTTGAGACTGTCAAGATGTATGATATTCCAGCTTTTGTGTCTGACAACATGATTGCATTTGACAGCCTAAAGTTTTTGATCGACGGAGATACAAATAACGATGCATCCGCAGGAGTCTTGGTGAATTTATGGCTTCTGTGGGGTGATGACGGTTATTAACAGTAAAAAAAACAAGGAGCAGAAATGAGTGAAAATATTGAAATCAAAACACCTACCGGAGACCCCGCAAAGGTCACAACGGAAAAAATTGAACAGATAACGCTTACAAAAGAGGCGTTTGAAGAGCTTACAAAAAAGCAGTTTGAATCTCAGAAGAAAGAACTCGAGGCACAGATAACAAGAGAAATCGAGCTGAAGTATGCAAAGACAACAGCTCCTCTCGCACAGATGCCTGACCCAATGGAAGAGGCAATCAAAGCCGCAGTGCTTGGATTCAAGGGAAAGGGTGAGAGGGAAGTGAACATAAAGGCCAACAGACCTATATATTCTTATCAGAAAACTCTCGACCCGCAGGCAATAGCATCAAATGGGGCAGGACTTTACACCGTCCCAAGTCATATCGTGCCTGAGATTTATCAGGTCATCGGAAACTACGGACTCAGAAGCGAATGCAGATTGATGATGTGGCCCGAAGGATTCGGAGACGGCTCATTCCCGACAATCACAACGAAGCCGACAATAGGCATCGGCGGAAGAGAGGATACAATATCCGATTCAAGAAACACCATCGGATCTGTCACCGTGACATTCTACAGGTTGTCAGTGATTTATCCGATAACCGAAGCATTGCTTGCGGATTCAGCGATCAGAGCGTGGTTACCGCTGATAATGCAGATTGTCGGCGAGCAGATGAGAAGATATGAAGACGATTACATCATCAATGGCAGTGGTTCTTCACAGCCGAGAGGTATTGTCAACCTTTCTTCTATCAACACCGTCTATCTTGGCAATGCTTCTGATTCGGGGAAGACATCATACTTGCAGATACAGCCGGAAGATGTGGTAAACTGCGAATCCGCAGTTGCGGACTTCACGGAGGAGGGTGCTTCATTCTTGTCTCACAAAGCGGTTCACAATGCAATAGTGACATCAAGAGATACACAGGGAAGACTCAACTATGATGCGCAGGTAATCAATCCCACAGCATTCGGTGTCGCAATGAAGAAGCATTCACTCGTTCCTCATACGGACGGAGCAGGTGCGGCAATCGGAGTTTACGGAAATCTTAAAAACATGCTCTTTGCGCAGAAGGGCGAAATGAGAGTCAAAGTTGCAGATCAGGCAACCATTGATTCGGTCAACCTTTTTGAGAAAGACATCCTCGCATATAAGTTCATTAACGATGTCGCAATCGTGTCAATGAATGATGATGCATTCGCGGTTTTGAAATGCGCAATCAGCTAAGAAAGAATAACAAAGTGGGGAGATTTCACTCCCCACTAAATAAACAAGGAGATATTATGCAAGAAGGAATCAAGGAATCAAAAGAAGAAATCAAGGACGATGGCTTGAGAACATACAAATGCAAAGCTGGAGTCAAGGGTGTGATATGGATAAGACATGCGGGATGCAAGGTTGTGGCTGGGACAGTCATCAAAATGAATCCCGAATATGCACCACTTTGGAAATCCGTGCTTGAAGAAGTAAAAGGAAAATGACACTTGACTTTTTAAGCGCATATAAGACCGATAAGCGGATATCTTCTACAACAGATGATACCCGCTTATCATCTGTCTTACAAATGGGCATAGGATTTATCGAAAACTGGTGCAATAGAAAGCTCGAGAAAATCTCTCGTATAGAAACCTTTACAGGCAACGGCGAGACTTTTCTTCAACTGCACGCTCTGCCGATTGATTCGACAGTCGCAATCGTGGCAACTGATGATGGCGAAACAATCGACTTGACAGATACCGACACTTATAAAATTGATTATACAAACGGAAGAATATATAAGCTCTCGGGCGGATTCTTTTCTTCCCACGAATCAATCATTATCACATACACTGGCGGATACACTACTACTACAATGCCAGAGACATTAAAGGCGGCGCTGTATATGTGGGTTTCTAATCACGATTCAAGAAACGGATTCAATACACTTCAAGTCGGGGAGTCTCTCATATTAAATAGAGATAGCGAAATCATGCAACTTTTAAGCCCTCACAAAATATACGAATGAGCATAGATTTTAAGGCGCTCAATAAAATGAGGAACATTGTTGCCTCAGTATCGGATAAGAAAATGAACGGATGCACAAGACGCGCCGTGAGAACGACCTCGCTTTGGTTGGTTGAATACATCAAAGAAAACAAACTGAACGGGCAGGTGCTCAATGTCAAGACTGGAAAATTGAGGGCTGGGATGACATCCAAAGAAAAGAAGACTGATGGAAATATTCGCTTTGAAATCACCCCGACAGTGAAGTATGGAAGAATCCATGAGCTTGGCGGAGTTATAAAACCCGTAAGAGCTAAAAGATTATTTTTCAAAGTCGGAGGTTCTTTCGTAAGCGTTAGTCAAGTGACAATTCCAAAGAGGTCATATATGCTCTCTTCAGCGAAAGAAACACTGGGAGACATGAATACTATTTTTGTAAGACGCTTAAAAATTGAAATAGAAAAGGAATTGAAGAGCTTATGAGTATAAAAAAAGATATTTTTGATGCGGTTTATACTCGATTGTCAACGGCGACATTCACATTTCCGACGGGGACAGGTTCGGTAACATATACCCCGCAGGTTATAAAAGGCATCGGGAATTATAATACAACTAAATTTGACATCATGTACGGAGAGGGTGATTCGAGATTAATTGAAGATAATCTCTGGGAAACAGATTTGATTATATTCGCTCTTTTTGATGCAGGAGAAAACATGGGACAGGTTGACGCTCTCCTATCCCTTGAGGAAATGGTGCTCTCTTTAATGTTGAGAGACCCTTCGAAAAGCTTGGGCGGTGTATGCTCGCACATCTATTGCTCAAGTATAGATATGATTTTAAACGCTGATGACCAAGTAACGATAAAAGGAAAACGATTTGTCTTTAAAATTACTTACATCAATCCAATATAAATAAGGAGATAATATGACGGCAAAACTTGAAGAAGTAAAACTACTCGGAATCGGATATGTTCTCGATCCAATAAACGAGAACGAGTTGGTTTCGTTTGATGAGTTTATGATTACTCAGGCACTTGAAAATTACAAGTATAAAAAAAGTGACTCGACAGATCAGGGATCAATTCCCATAGGAGCGGACTGGTCTTTCAAGTGTACTTTTAAGGGCATCAACGCGGCTCTCATGCAGAAGATTGTGGGCGGGACTCTTGCCACTACTGCAAACGCCGATATTCTGATGGAAGGCTCTGGTACTATTCCAGCGACAACTCCATTTACTGCAACGCTTGATCATATTCCTATCATGGGGTCAACGGAATATTCTTTCAGAATTTGGAAAATAGATTCCAATAGCAACATAGATTACTTTGAGCGAGTTACTGGAACTCCGACAACGGGTCAGTATGCAATCAGCGGAGCTGGATTAACATTCGCGGAAGCCGATGCTGGAATCTCATATTACTACAAAGGATATTATGCTGGCTCGAGTGACGCGTCTTCGATAACCATTGCTCCCACTGATGATCTGCCCGGGCCGCTTACATTCAAGGCGGTTCTTGTGGCTGTGACAAATGGAAATAAGAGAAAGAGTATTTCCGTTCTCATGAAAAATGTTCAGCGCACAAGTCCATTCTCTCTTGGAGGTCCGGTGCAGGAAATCGCGAAGTTCACGTACGAGGGCGACATCTCTGTTATTTCATCGGGCGACATAGTGATAAAGTTTCAGAATCCTTAATCGAAATTAAACAAGGCGGGGATAATATCCCCGCCATATAATGGAGGTATGAAAATGAAAAGTTATGAAGTGGACGGAAAAAAGTACAAACAGAAACCATTAACTCCCTATCAGCTCGTTAAACTATTGGATATTTTTGATGATATGAAAATCGAAAATATTGGCGAAATGAAGACTGTTGACTTTATTAGAGCTTTCGCCGCGCGCATGGGAGACATTCTTGCTATTATTTTGATAAAAGAAGACGGAGCTTTTGTTGAAATAGAAACAGCAGATGAATTACAAAAGACTGTCGGAATGGATGTTTTGGTGGAAATGATTGAAGATTTTTTTACTTTCAACGGCATCATTCAATTATTCGGGATGATGTCGCGGATAAAAGTTCAACTCTCGAAATCTCCCGTACCAATAGAAACAAAAGAAACGGGATTATCAAAACCTGCTGGAGCTTAGCGGGAAATGATTATATGACATTCAAAAAAATATTTTTTGAAGAATCAATAAACGAAATTAGCGCAGTAGTGGAGATGGTGCATATTGCTATGATTGCACCTGATATAGAAGAAAAAATATCTTTGAGTGAAAAAGAAAATATTATTAAAGCCTTAAAGGAAATAAAATAATGGCAATGAATGTTGGCGATGTTATTCTTGGGCTTGAAGCAAAATTAAAAGGTTTTGATACTGCAATAAAAGAGATGTCGGCTGTTGAGGCAAAATCAAAAGCACTTGAAAAAACAATCAATAATGCTCTTAATGCCTCGCTTTTGACTCTTGCCGGAACTATCGGAATGTCAGTCAAGAGATTCGCAGATTACTCGGAGCAGATAGACAAGATTGCTATTCAAACAGGAATGACAAGAGAGGCGGTTCAAGAGCTAAACTATGCCGCCTCACAGGAAGGAACCAACATAGAGACACTCGCTCAAGGATTCAAATTCTTGGCAATGTCAATGCAAAATTCATTGTCGGGGCAAGAAAGCTATCAGCAACTTTTCAGAGAATTGGGTGTATCTCTTACGGATGTAAACGGAAAGACAAGAGACATCACATCCGTTTTCTATGATGTTGCGGATGGATTGAATACCATAGATGACGGAACAAAAAGAACAGATGCTATAATGCAGATATTCGGCCGTTCAGCAATAGATCTTAATCTTATTCTTAAATCTGGGTCTTCCGGATTAAAAGAATATGCTGATACCGCGAGAAAGCTCGGACAAGTAATAAGCTCTGATACGATAAAGCAGGGCGAGGCAATGGGGGATGAGTTTTCAAAAATGCAGAAGACCCTCGATGCCTCAATGATGAAGATTGCGGTTGAGGTTATGCCGACACTATCAAAACTGGCAGATACTATCAGCACTGTTGTAAGCAAGTTCAATGGATTCTCTGAAGTGATAAGACAGGGAATATCGATAGCGCTTGCAGTTGCTCAGACAAAATTAACTTCTTTTTTATTTTCGCTTGACAAATATAATGTCAGTATGAAAGATGCTACAGCCAATACTGGCTCGCTTACAACGGCGACAGGGCTGATGATGAAGGGCGCTTTTGACCTTGGGAGTATCCTTTTCTATGGCACAAAAGCATTGATGGCATGGACTCAAGCGCAAAATGATTCTGAGGCGGCGACTCGCTTAATGAAAGAGCAAACGGAAGACGCTCAAAAAGCGGTTGAAGAAATGATAAAAGCAAAAACTCTCGACGGACAGGTTTCTGCAGACCAATTCTCGCTTTTAGAAAAAATGCAGATTGCAATATTATACAGAAACCTTGCCAATAATCAGGCATTGATATCAGAACTTGGAATAGACCAAGACCGAATAAATACTTATGAAATGCTTTATGCAATTACAATGAACACTAATGCAAAAAATACCGAAAACAAAATTATAAAAGAAAATGGATTAAGATTGGATATAGATATTACGGAAGAACTGAAGCGACAATTTCAATTTGAGACCATGAAAACAGGAGCGGCACAGAGATACAATAGAAGTCTCGGGTCTATATCAGATAATGCCGGAAAGACTGCGGAATCCGCTAAAATGATAACAGGTGCAACTCTTGACTGGGGAATGGCTCTTGGCGCAATAGACTCTACAATGACATCTATTCTGGATAAGAGTCAGTCTACTGGTGATAAGTGGAAAGAGATAGTAGCGAATCTTTTGCCTGCTCTTGGTGCAATCATAGGAACACTTATAGCGCCCGGAGTCGGTACAACAGTCGGAGCAGGAGTCGGAGCGGTAGCTGGGACACTGGTTACCGGTCTGAATACTGGTAATATGTCTGCTCCAATCAATATCAATGTAACCTCTCCAGTCTTCTCAGATACGGAAGCAGTTGAGATGACATTCAGGCGAGCCGTTAGAAAGGGAATAACACTGTCAAATGCAGGTGCAATAAATGTCTAAGGCGTCAAAGCTATTTATAAGACTAAACAACGATTCTTCTTATGATTACGATATTGCCGGAAGCATTGACAATCTTTGTCTTCTGTCGGATTCGTGGCAATGGAACGGATTGGCTGGAAATAAATTTAGAATATCTGTAGTTGACAAATTCAGCGGATTGTTTGCTACATTCGCCATCTCGACATCCTGTGATATATATTACAGAGAAGAAGATGTTGACGGCATAACTGATACGAAAGTATGGTCGGGATATGTAGTTAAAGAATCTTTGCAGAGAATGAATTATGAATTACAGTTTGATGTGGTTGACAAATTCATTGACCTTGTGAATACAACGGTTGACTATGCCACGATTGGAACCGATACGGATAACGCCGGATATAAGCAGTCCAATTATATTGAATTAACAACGGCAATAAAGTCGGCAATGCGAGATGCTTCTTATTCGTTTGACTGGGAATATCCCACCAATACCACCTCGCTTCACAGGGTGATGTTTGCGAACGATTTTGGCAACGAAAGGATTGTAGATATATTTTATTCAAAGGCATTGAATTACACAATAATAGCAACAGAGTATTCCGTATGGATATTGAAGTATTATGAAGGCGAAAGCTCGATGTATGGCGGTTCTTGGATGCTTAAAAAGATTTACACTTCAAGCATAAAAATATACAAATTCGTTTATACATTTCAAGGCGAGGCGGTTTCGCGAAGCGGTTCTTATGACTATGTCTATTTAGAAACACAGAGCGAGCCGACAGGTTCTATAAATGAAAAGCATTGCGGTTTTATCATTCGCTTGAGATATTATGCCTCAACATTTTTATTCAAAGATGCACCTGCAATGTTTGCCACCGACAATACAGACCCCGACAATGCCACGCCCTACGCTGATGGTGGAAAGTATATTGTGAGCGGAACTCCAGTATTGAAGTTTGCGGCAAGTGATGCAGAGGTGATGTATTGTGTAATTAAAAAAGATACAGCGAAAGATTTATCTGCATTCCGGACATATTTTAATACGGATTATTCAAATGGGATATGGCAGAGGACTTTATTGCTTTCTATTTCGGGGTCAATGATGCCTTATTATGAGCAGGTAGATTCAAAGTGGGTTATAATTGTAATCTATAATTCCACACAGGCATTGATTGATTCTACAGACTTATCTGATATTACAAGCGGCTATCATTTTACTGGATTTGATAATCTAAATAGAGTTAATAAAACGGTCGCAATGTGGCATTCAAACGGCACGGATAAAGTTCAATGGTCAAATGATTTGAATACTATAAAAATGTATTCAATATCATTTTCAACAGATACATTCACTGCGACATATAAAGCGGTCGGAATAACAGAGGAAAATTACGGGATACTTACAAACGCAGGATTTTCAAGGTTGACAACAGTGCAGAGATTCACGGATGGGACCGCATCTGTTGTTACAACAGATATAGAGACAAACGATAAATTCCCTGAAATTGATTATGCTCTTCCATTTTTGACCTATATCAATACTGGAGTTTATAAATTCAATTTACTTTTTCACAGCACAACACATTCGCATCATTTTATAACGCTTTACGGCACGGACACACGCCTGTATATCACCGATAATGCGGGGGTGCAGAACGGCTCTATTTTTGATTTGATTGTCAATTATGGGAAGCCCATCGGAATGGTCTGCAGATATAATCTTACATTGGACAAATGGGAGTTTGTCAATTATGATTATGCTTCAACACTACATACGCTCGATTCTGCTCTGATAGATAACGGCGAGATTATAGAGAACTATTATCAGACAGATTATAAGGAAGAATTTGTAATAAAAACACCATATCGACTGATAAGCAAAAACGGATATGGGAAAAAAGTAGTTTATACGGTCTCAATGGAAGGCGACTGGCAGGGCATTTTCACTGCACTTGCAGTATATTTCACAACGAGGCGAACGGAGTTCTCGCTTAAAATATCAGGGTTTATGGAGTGGCAGGCATTTGACAGAATTGCTTATCGTGGAACTAATTATAGACTGAAAAGCATATATCATAAAGTGGATAAAGATGATAATATTACACTTGCGGAGCTTGAAGCAATATGATATTCAAGGTATACAATTCTTCAAATTCAATGATTGCGGTTTACTCGATAACTCATTCCACCTATCAGAAGAATTTTGATTCAAAGGTTAAGTCCTTGCATAATTCATATACTACGGACATCCATATAAACAAAGAGCAGTTTGGGGTATTGTCTGTAAAGTTCATAATCACTGCATCTGATTTAGTTAAGATTCATAAACTTTATACATTCCAAGCTAATCCGAGTTATCGAATAACCTTTTTAGACCCCGAGACAGATTTTGAATACAACATACATTGCACTTCACCATTTCAGCAGAACAGATTGGGATTGAAAGATGTTGTGTCATATTATGAATTTAATCTTACGGCAGATATAATAGGATTGGGTGCATTCCCGACATACAAGACTGGTGACGCTTCGTTTTGGACTCAATGGTCTGAGCGGTGGGAAGTTGGACCGGTTGCAAATCAAACGGATTTAATCGCGCATCCATATTATTCAAACAAGCTTGACTTTTCAACTTTTGGGACGCCAGGATTCACTTCCTACGCATATATATTAGAAAACTCAAATTGGCTGGAACATGGAGATGGTACTCTTTGGATAAAAAAATATTATACAAGTGATGGACAATATATCAATTATGACCTTTCTGGTCTACCAGATTATACAGTATTAAGAATATCTCTTAATAATATCAGAACTTTGACGCCGAAATATCCATCAAGACTTGAGGTATGGCTATATCTCGGGGATTATAATGTTACGAGACAAGCTATACATATAACATATGGATGGCATATGACATATATTCAATATAGATATGCATTTTATGATGGGGCGCTTGGAAGTGCAGAAGTTTATTGTAGTATCCAGAATAAATATGTGAATGTTCAGAATCCGGTAGACTTATGGCTCGAGCATAAATGTAGTATCATATCATCTCCAAACCGAGATCCTTATCTAAAAGTGAAAGACTTGGGCTATGGAGGGACTGACGCTAAATACCAATGGATTTCTGGGAATTATGCTCCAAAGATAACAAGATTGCGATTTGGTTTTCGATCTGAAATTGGACTAGGATTGCTTATAGAGAACGGACTCGGTAGTATAATATTCGAACCCGATTGGCCGAAGGAAATTATAATATCATGACAACACGAGTTTTGAAAGTTTATAATGGCGACACGCTTATCGAGACCTTTACTCTTGGCACTGATATAGGTCATTACCTCGTGGAAAGAAACGATGTAAGAAATGAATTGAGAACTATTGAGACTGTTAATACGAAATACTATAAAGAGATTTACAGACCGACATATAAATTCACTTTTAATGATGTGACACTCGCAGATATAATCAATATGTTCGCACATGAGATTTTATTTTATTCATTCTTTTTAATTGTGGACGGATTTGAATATCAGGTTATACCAATGGCTTCGACACTCAGTCCCTATCATCCTGCAATAAGCAATTCTAAATGGATTGTGGAGTTCGCAGATATACACCAATACGATGTTCCGAGATTGGACATTTTGGGAGAGTATGACTTTATATATCAAAATGATAATAAGATTGGACTACCTGCATCGAGCGAAATGACATTGAAGTTTTTATGTGATTATTCAATTTCAATGATAAATGTTTTTGGAGATACTACCGCCGACCTTGTATTAACTCATACCGACATAAGCGGTGCGGATTCGCAGGGCTATACTTTGAAGGATTCGGCAATAGTATCTATTAAGCCACAGATTGGAATTAACATATTGAAATTAAAAAGCAGTGTAGCTGTTGAAATAGATAAACTTTTTATCTGGGGTATGTAAAATGCAAAATACATTAAAAAGCGGTGATGGAGTTGTTACAGGAGCAGGAGCGGGCGCATACCTTACAAATAAAAGGTATCTGCTATACTCTTTCGCTTACTCATATTTGACCTTATGGTTTGAATACATATTGGCTGAAGCGTCAACTATTACAGTTGAGATATACACCTCTACTGATGTTCTGCGGAGATCCACTACATTCACATTACCGGCGGCTACTTCTTTTACATCATCTGGGTTTCAGAATATTACACTTGCAAGTTTGACTACAAATAGGATTTATTACTTCAAAATTAAATCGAGTAAAGCAATACAGATAAATAATTTCTGTGCGAACTTAACCGAAACGGGGGTATCATGAAAAGATTTTTAGTGTTATTTTTAATTTTAATTGTGGCAATAATTGGTTTCGCTTCGTATCCTGCATCGGGGACATATCAGGATTTGAGCGGTGGCGGATTCTATCAGTGGATAGTGGTTCGCTCTGTTTTCCCTGATAGCACATTGGCATCACAGCTCGGAGATACTTCTCAGTATTTTTATAGAGCATACATAGATACGCTCTGGGTCAATTCTATCAGGGGTGTTGATTTAGATTCTATCGGGACTAATAACCCCGACTCGCTTGGTAATAGACCCGCGTCAGCATACCTTATAAATACAAACGATACTACGGCGACATTATACATATCTAAGGCGTATATAGATTCTTTTTTGGATGATTCAATATCGAGTAAATCCGCATTCAAGATGCTAAATAAATCTATCAAGTTTACAAATGCGGCGGGTGATACAGTCAAAGCGCTTATACAGGGCGACTTCGTGGGGCTATATGATTATGTCAATAATGTAACGAGCGTGATAGGAAATCAGGGTTTTTATAAATACAATACGGCGGGAGATTCGGGATACTTTTATTTGAGAGATTCCTCTTTTACATTTTGGGATTACTCTACACAGATACCCGTAATACAAATGACAGTTACAGATACGGGATACGGCGAGATTAAGGTCTCGGGCACAGAGAATCATCTTGGAATATATGCCTATGGATTGGGAGTAACGGATACAACGGAGGACTCGCTTGTATTTACCTTGACAGATGAGGGCTTAAATTTTTACAGGCGAGCCGACCAACAGATCTACTCTCGATTCGGTTTGAACAATCTGACGATGTTGGATACTACGGGAGGGGTTGGATTTCCTGTTGTTGTAATGAAAAGAGACACGATATATTTTGATAATTTAGGTTCTGGTGGAAGATTTTATAATGTTTCAAATAGAAACTGGAATTTACGAGCAAATCTGTTGGCTGATTCTTTGATTCAAGGTCTCAATGGCAACTTTACAAACAATTTGACCGTTACCAACAAGGCGACAATAACGGATTCGCTGGTTACGAATACCTTATTGGCGGAATCGTTAGATGTAGATACAATAGATACTCGAAAGATTACGGCTGATACATCATACTCGTATAGACTGACAGGAAAAATATTAAAAATAGATTCAACGGCGACAATTAAAGGTGGGTTAAATTTGGGAGGCGGATGGACGGCAGGTGTTGACACTGGATATTTTTATAATATGAGCCATGTTATCGCACATGGAAACGTTATAATATATGATGATGTCACCTTAATAGGAGATACACTTTCAAACAATCAATCATATTTTGGTCTTTCGGATGTTACAGACAGCAGTAGGATACAGATTAGACCTTACTCATTAAGGTCATTTAAGTCGCTTACGACAGCTTCGAGGGATACGGACAGCACTTATTGGGGCATATATAATTATGGTTATGACTTGTTAAAATATGCAACACAAGACACCACTCTCAAATTAAGGGATGGATATATATATGCGAAGGATTCTATATTTACAGGCGCAATAAAATCAAAGAGTGGCACAGACTCTATACTCATCACCGATGGCACGATTGTAGTGACGGACTCTATTATTGGAAATGGGGAAGGCGTGATAACGGGATTTGATAAGATACAGAGTGATAGCGTGTACGTGGGTGATAATTTAATACGGGATAATGGAGCATATTTATTCACAACAGCACTTACGCTAAATAATATTCAAACTGACAACATTTATGCGACGCACTACTATAATGCTTCAACCCACCCATTGAGGCTTTGGTTTAACCAAGCCACAAACCCACTTATAAGATGGTATATAAATAACGCTGATAACGCCGCCGACTCATCAGCGTTTGAGGATTCTTTGCCTGACATAACGGGAAAGTCTGGGCGAATAAAAATAAAAAGGCAGACTACACTTACAAAGCCACTTATTAACAATAACATGTTCATTCTTTCAGAAGGAAGATTTAAGGATGACACCGTTTTTATGTTGACTGATACGTTTACTACATTCACAAGTGGTATGCAGTTTATTGATACTACGGGAGATGACTCTTTATATACGAGAGTTAGAAACACTTGGATAAAGCAATAACAAGGAGCAATAAAATGAAACACTTTGAAAGATTTTTTACAATTATCATTGACATTTTCGACA
>Ga0172381_10004220_pt1 | contig 14917 bp, 34 predicted proteins | sample Leawel6488metaG_FD_119754 | JGI IMG/M metagenome (GOLD analysis project Ga0172381, IMG submission 119754) | Leachate microbial communities from a municipal landfill in Southern Ontario, Canada - Leachate well 64-88 metaG | ecosystem: Engineered > Solid waste > Landfill > Unclassified | place...
CAATTTCAGCTTTTACCTTTATCAATTCGTCAATGCTATCGTCTATTTCTTTTTCAATTTCTTCAATTTTTTCTATGTATGTTTGTATTTTGTCTTTTCCCTCGCCTCCTTTTGGCATATCAGAATATGCAGGAGTAGTTTTGGTCACTTTAGCCCACCAATAGGATTTTTCTTCAATTTTACGGTTGATTCTATTACTTATCGGTATATAGCGTTTTAAAAATTCAACTTTTTCTTGTCTATTCATATATTCCCCTCAGGTTTTTCACATTTTTCAAACTCAACTACCCATACCCACGGATTCGCGTCCCAACCGTATGTATCAAGTTTATCTTTTGGAGTTATGCAATCCCAATAAGCTGCAAACTCTCCTTCATTTGATGCAACACCTGCTTTAGGGTCGATTTTGTGAGTATAATTGCACCACATTTTTTCAGCCTTATTACTTGATAATCCCCACGGATATATGCCTTCTTTCCAAACGTCAGTAATATCCTGTAGCCGTTCCGCTCTAACGCCGGTCACGCGGAGGAAAATGCGGGCAGCTTCCTTTGGCATAAAGCGTGACGGTTTCCATTTAACATTCACATCGTATTCGTGGCTGGATTTATAAACGTAACAATAGCCATCTTTTGTATGTGTGCATCCATTGCAACCGCTATAGTCAGCCATTATGCACTCGTTTTCTGCACAATTGTATTTTGCAAATGTTTCCCGCACATAGAGAATATCGCCCACGGAATATGTTGGCCTTTTGATTCCCCCAACCCACATAAAGCCTAATGGGTTATTCTCATCGCTTGCATTACCTACCGGGTTCCCTGAAAAGCCATCTGGTAGCTTAATTACCCGTCTTGTAGTCGTTTTCCTGCCGTCTAAAATAGCCCGTACCATTTCTGTGTTAAATAATATAGGTTTCATATTATTCCTCCAATCGTTTATTTTCTTAAATATTCAGCGATTTTAGCATAGTTTATTTTTCGCTTTTCTTTTTCTTTGGCTATCCTCTTTTGTAGCCGGTTAATTTTAAAAGCGTCCTGTTCCTCTGTGCTGCCATAAATTAGCCGCATTTCATCTAACATAATTTGTACATCTGCAATTTCTTCAATGATATTTGCGGTCGCTGCTCCATCGCTTCTACGGTTCTTGATAATTGCTTTTGTCAGCTCCGACATTTCCTCTATGCAAACATCTTCCTGCGCTTTAACGCCGTATGTATCCACAGCTGCTTGTAAAATTTCTTCTCTTGTCATTTTTTCTGTTCTCCTTTTATTTTGCTGCTAAACCATCGTTGTACTTTTGTTGAAACAACGAATACCGTTCCACAACGTTCACATTTATGTGTTACATAGTCGCTTGCATACTCTCCAAAAAGAGGTTGCAACCAACTATTTGTAAAACTTGGCTCAAATTTTTTGCCGCATTTAGGGCAACACACTATATTTAATGTTCTCATTTTTCACACTCCCTCAATGCTTTTTCAGCTTCCTCACGGGTTAAAAATACGGTTTTGCCGATAAAGCCTAAATCTTCAAGATGGAATGGGAATGGGACGATTTCTCGCGTTTGTCCGCTCCCTGAAATATACGTTGTGTAGACAATATCCCCAATAGCGCAAGGGATTTTAACAATTTTCCCCTCTTCATACTGTTGAAACAGCTTCGGCAACAACGTTTTTATTATTTCTGCATATTGGCCGGCCGTATATGCGTCCTTTAGGCGCTGAATTATGTTATCCACGATTATCCTCTTCTTTCTCGCCTGCTCCGCAATAGAAGTCATTGTTTGGATAGCAGTCCATAATAGGGCAATATATATCATCCGGTCCAAAAAACTGTTCCGAGAATTTGCACTCTCCACACTTCACCACTGGAATAGCGTCAACGGTCGGCACATCATTTAATTTCTGCGCTGCAAAATCAATCCCATTTGAAATCATTGGTGCATGTATCTTACGGTCATAATAAATTGATAAATCAGTAAGAATTTCTTTAGCTTTTTCTCTGCTAATAAGGTCACTCATGGCTATCATCCTTTCCGTCTAAAATAGCCCCACACCGAGGACACACATTTTGAAATGATTCGGCTAATTGAGCGCCGCAATTTGAGCAATAAGGTATATCACATTCTACTGGGTGTTCTATTTCAATTTCAGCTCTACATTCCGGGCAGTCTGCATATTTATAACTTCCGATGTGCCTATGCTTCAAAACAGCATGCCCGTGTACCACCTCTGCCAGTTCACCGGATGCGACGCGGCGGAGGATAGAGGCAGAATAGCGCATAGCTTCCAGTGCATTGTCATAATCAACATAATCAGTATTTGCAAGATGATTGAGGATTTCCGCCGCTTCCCCGGCTGTCATTTCATTTTTCATTTCTCCGCCTCATGCGTTTCGTGCGTTAGCTGGTCTTCTGTTTCTTCCATCAGATTTGTGGCAATTGCGTTTACCACATCGTCCGTAGAATTTGGAGAAACCCTGTGAATCGCAGTTTCCAGCGCCTTTTTCAGCATGGCAATTTGCCGAGTTGCATCTTCCAACTTATCAAGCAAGTCATCGTTTTGTTTTGCTCCGATAGCATTGGCTTTTTCAGACGATTCAAATTCTGCCGTCAGCCGTTCCACCTCGGTTTTTAATTGGTAAATCTGCTGTTCCTTATTTTCCAGCTTATCAATTAATTCATCTCTTTGTTTTACCGCAATAGCATTGGATTTTTCAGACAACCTCAATGCTTCATTTAATGCTGGAATATTAGCGTGAGCTTTATCTTCAATGTTCATGGCTTTTCTCCTTTCGGTGGCTGGGAAAGAGGCATCCAATAAAGAATTTTCGGGGTAATTCCCCAATTTGTATCGCTTTCCCACGAATCTTCAAACCATCCCTCTTTTACCCAATAGCAATCATTTTTTTCGTCATATTCGTCGCAACCCTCAGCTTCATCGCTTAAAAAATCGTCTGCCAAAATTGTTTCGGGCGGTATATAGCAAGCAATCTCAATTCTGCTTTTCCCGCACTGATTTTTATAATAAGCAAGCACACGCTGTTTTGCTTCCGGCAACTTTTCACTTGTAGGAATCCACTGCGGGATTTTATCGGGTTCAAGACCGGTATCCTCGTAGGCTGCAAGGCGCTGAATTATAGCGTCTAAGCTTTCCCATGTGATATCATCAATATCAGGGCTCAAGGCAAAATCTAAATCAAATTTTGCTGGTACAGCTGGATTATTTTTTATTTGTGCTGTCAATCTGTTCATCATTTATCCACCCTTTCATAATCTTCACGCTCAAAATCAATTTTCATCTGGTCAATTAATAATTTGTCTATATGCTCCCAAAATATGGGGTCTTGCTTTGCTTCATCGGATAATCGGTTTATGCCGTCAAGTGCTTTATTTAACCGTTCATTCCCGAACCCAAAATCTAAATGAAGCATTGCAAATACGATTTTAAAATATCTCCGCATTTCGCCTAAGTTTTTGTTGCTGCTGCCGTTAATAATATGTGCTTTCATTATGTACCTCAATATGGATTATTGTTGCATACATCTTTGTTTTGCCTGTTTGCTTTCTTCCGGTCTTTACCGGATTTCAAATACATTGCTTTCATCGTTTTCATACGGCGATATGAACCGCCGGAATGGCGCTGTTTACTTTTCATGCTGTGCCTCCAATAATTCCACACCCAACCCCGATTTTTTCGTCCGTATGCTTGCCGCATTTTAAACAGCAATACCGGCATACAGGTTTTTGTTTTGCGGGGCATATGCATATTTCACATGCTGAATATTCGCGTTTACAGTGGTAACAGGTTTCATAAAATTTATTCATTTTGCACCCGCGTAATAATAATTTCTGTTCTCGGGCGTGCTTTGTCATACTTAACTCTGCTGCCATCGGTACTAACAACAATTTCGGAGTTATCATCTTCAAGCACATTTGCTTTGACTAAAACGTCTTGGAGTGCCTCGGTTAGGTTTGCAAGGTCTACGCGCCGTTTTGAGGGCATATAATACACGGCGGCTAAATTTATTGGATAAGCTATTTTAAGCCGTAAAATGGGCGATAGCGACTTGCAAACATCACTCTCATACTGTATGCACCTATTTGACTGCGCGACAAAAGGTTTTCCGGTTTTCCGATTGTGCCATATTTGTTGGCTGTTTTTCTTTGTCACTGGGGGATATGGTATTGTAAATGTCATTTGCTCACCGGCTCTTGTGCATATGCAAGCCATGTTTTGCCGTATAAATAAAATGGCTCTGGAAGTTTGTCGGGATTGCAGATAAACCATTCGGGATTAATGTCAAATGGGGTATCCTCGCCATCTGTTATTGGCTGATACCATAGCGGCTTTCCGCGTCTTTCGGTTACTTGCTCCAACGTCAGCGGCTTGTTCTCCGGTTCGGCGCGGCGATTCCATGCAGCGATAGCCTGTTTGTGGGAATAATATTTTGATACTGGCTGTGACACGCCGCATTGTGTACACTCCACAACTTCCCATGAATTTCCAGTCCCACCATTGAAATGTGCTGTGGCTTTTGCTGCGCCTCCGCAGAACGGGCACGGTTTCAATTCAATCATTGTTTTTTCCCAGCTTTCTTAAATCGCGGCCGCAGTTCGGACAAAAATTAACAGGATTTCCGTCCATTCCGGTGAATGTATCAAATAACATTGGAACGTCTGAATTGCACATTTTACAGCCTCTTTTCCTCTCTGCCTGCTCTTCCATGGCTAAAACGGCTTGAATCAACATTTCTTCTTGCTTTTCGTAAAATGATTCGCACGGTGTATCAGCCTTTTCAAGCAAATAACTAATCCTACTAAGGCGTTCCTTTGCAAAATCTAAAGCTTCTTGATTATTCATAATCTCACCTCATTATTTTTCGTACAGCGGGTTCGTCGCCCGTTCGTATTCATCTACGTCAAAAGTTAGTTTGCTTTCTTTTTGTGTTGGCTCTTTAGGCGAATCGCGTTCTGCCCATTTCAGAATCGCAAGATAATGATTTTTATATTTGTACCCTTTAAGCTCAATACCTTTTGACAATGTTTCAATCCTATCTTGCCAATCAGAAAACTTTGCTTTTAGTTTTTCAATATCAGAATCCGAAAGCAAAACATTTTTATATTCGCCATATTTATGTTTTACAGGTCGCGGAGCGGCCGGAGTATCTTTATTATCCTTTTTATCTTTATTATCTTTCTTCAATTGTGGTCGGTCGTTGGTCGGTGGCTGGTCGGTCGTTGGTCGGTCGTTGGTCGTTCCGCTGGTCGGTTGTTGGTACAATTCGTAATTTTTTATAGTAACAATGCTATATTGCGGCGTTGTTTGGTTGGTCACTTCGCCGGTCGAAATTAAGTGATTTAGTGAAGTACGGATGCTTCGTTCCGACATCTTCAATTCACGTGAAAGAGAAGCCCTTGAGTATATCCGTTGCCCTCGCTCAATCGTAATTCCTCGCCACTTTTTAGGCTCCCAGTTTGCGGTTAAAATCAGATGAAGAAACACTGCTTTTGTGTTAGTATCCGTGTACCATTCCCATGATAGGAGGGAACGATACAATCGGATATATCCGCTTTCGAGCATTTCACCACCTCTTTTACTTCTGCCAATTTATCACTCCCTTAAAAATGCAATTGTGTTTTAAATGCTTCTAAGCGCTCATTTGCCGCTTTGTAATAATCTGGGTCAAGCTCAAAGCCTATGTAGTCAAATCCCATTTCGTAACAAGCTATAAGGCTTGACGCACTCCCAACATGGGTATCAAGAATCTTGTCACCGGGTTTGGCATAACGTTGGAGCAACCATTCATAAAGCTTTACTGGCTTTTGTGTTGGGTGGATTTTGTATTTATCGGCAGTATGCGCGCCAAAATGGTCTATTGGAATACATTTGGCAACCGATGTAAACGAAGTCCACGCAAATTCACCATCGCTGTAATTCTCCATTGGATTCCTTTTATACCAAAAAAGCATACAGTTGGTAGCCGAAAGCATTGGTAAAAAATTATTAGCCCCCCATATGATTTGATTTTTGCTGGTTCGAAACAATTCATCAAAATAAGGTTGTCTTGGAGCATTGCCAAAGTCTTTCATGTTGCCACCGATTTTGTTTCGCATCTCTTTCGTTGGCTGGTTTTTATCTCTATACGGCGGATCAACAATCGCAAGCTCAAAATACTTGTCTGGGAACTGCTTCATCCCTTTCATACAGTCCATATTATAAAAATGATTTAGCTCAAGCGTGTTATCACTCCCTTAAACGCTAAATTTAAGTTGTTCAAACTTTTTCTCTTCTCGCGCGGGAGCAAGCATTTTCTCTTGTGCAGCCGCATAAAAGTTTTTATCAACTTCAAACCCATAACTGTTTCGGCCTGTTTCAAACGCTGCACGGAGTGTCGTCCCGCTGCCCGCAACCGGGTCAATTACAACGTCGCCGGGGTCTGTAAAAATCTGTATCAGCCGTTTTAATAATCCTACTGGCTTTTGTGTTGGGTGGATTTTTGGGTAACGCTTTGGGTTATCGCGTACCCAATCAAACCAGTCATAAACCATGCGGCCATTATTATTAAATTTGGGAAGTTTATCTCGATAAAGTACTATCGCATGTTCAGTTGCTCCCACTATTTTCATATTGGCTTTTAAGGCCTGCGGGGAGTAATGCTTGATAAAAAATATCGGGTATGAATGCATAAATCCATACTTCCTGCCGTACTCAATTAACATTTGGTCCTGATTAAAGGCACAAAACACAATCATTGCCGGTGCTTTGCCTGTTTCCTTAGGTTCTTTTTTTAAAAGTCGGCTGCAAAAGTGCATGTATTCGGGGATTTTAAATCTGCCGTCAGTATTAAAAAATTGCTTGTTTGCTTTTTTACTTTCGCCGTTTTTGTTGTTGCCGCCCCGATACCATTCAGGGTTGGAAGCGTAAGCATAATTTCCGAGATTGTACGGAATATCAGCGATAACAAGTTGCGCTTTTGGTATGTTATAGCCCTTATAATTTTGAAAATTGTCATGGAAAAGTTTCATTTTTAAATCCATTAGTCCACCTTGCTTTTAAGCATTCCCGGGTTGTCCCAACGATTGCCTATGGCCTTGATTCCATCAATATAATCTTCGGTCGGATGTGAACCGCGCAGAAATTTCCAGTCCCATTTCGCTTTTTCGTCATTCCAAAAGACAAGGTAAACTCCATTCCCGTCCTCTTTGGAGACGATTTCGAGAATATCTCCGTCAAAGATTCCCTTGCCGTCCGTTGTGTTTCCATCTGAATCGCATGAAAATTCTTTATCACCGGTGAATTGGGAAATAGTTTTTGGGTCAACAATTACGGAATTAACTCCGGCAAGGCATGTAATGTTTGGGTCTTTGTTAGGCTGCAAAAACCAGTAATTTATTCCGTCAAAATAGTATCCATTTGAATATACCCAATCCATATCTTCCTTTGGATAAACATTTGGAAATTTTTCATGCGCTAAACTTTTCTGTTTAGCTCTTAAAATAATTTCTCTCATACTTTTAATTCCTTTCTGTCAAAATGGTAAGTCGGAATCCGATGGTATTTCCTCAAAATCTCCAGTATCGTCTGCCGAAATATCCGGTGCAGGCTGTGTATTTTGTGGCTGCTCTTTCGGTTTCTGATATGTATTATTGTTGCTTTCTTTTTTCGATTCGGCAAAATGCGCTTGTGAAACAACTACCTCCGTAGCCTTACGTTTATTGCCGTCTCTATCGGTATAATTGCGGGTTTGAAGTTCGCCTTGAACCGCTATTAGTTGGCCTTTTTTGAACCATTTACATACATGCTCCGCGGTGTTACGCCATGCAACACAATCTATCCAATCCGTTTGGCGTTCCTGCCCTGCTTTGCAATATGAGCGGTCACAGGCTATCCTAAAGCTTGTTACTGATAATCCGCTTGATGTTTGCTTTAACTCTAAATCATTACAAATCCTACCCATTAGGCAAACGATGTTTAGCATAAAATATTTTCCTCTTTTCGCTTATTTTTTTCTTAGTTTCTTCTGATTCATGTTTTCCCAAATGATGGAAAACCGTATGCGCCGAAAATTTCATAAGGCAAAGGTTTTCAATACGGTTATCATCTTTTATACCGTTAAGATGATGAATGCAACAATTAGGCGGCACAAGTATTCCTGTTTCACGTTCCCAAACAAGAATATGCTCCATGACATAGCCTTTTGAATCAGCGCGATGGTTCTCTGGGCAATGTACGAGGATATATCCTTTTCGATTTTTACTTTTCCCACCATTCCAGTTTGGACTTTTTTCTCCAGAATGTGCTTCTGATCTGTTTTTGAATTTGATTTCGGAAGATTTTCGGATTCCCATCTTATAAGCCTTTTTGTAAATGCCTTGTGGTGACTTGTTCGGAATAAGCCTTTTAAGCTCGGTATTAGTAACACGGTTATAATTTTTAAGAAGAGTTTCCGTTTCTTCATGCGTCCATGTTTTCAAAGATAATTCATCCCGAATTCTTGAATAAATTTTTCTGTATCCCATTTGTAGTAATCCATTGCTGCCCGTTGACCGGCGCATTTCAAAATCAAGTCGTTTTCGCGAAAATTATGTACGGCATAATCGCCCATGTTGTGCATTTCGGGAGTTAAAAACACGATAAGACCGAGCGTAATTGACTTTTGGCGAAAAGGCCCGAAAAAGATTTCATGGCGTACAAGGCCGGGACGGCGTTCATTCGTCCAAAATTCTCTGGGAGGCACAATACAAAATTCTAATTTCCTTGCCATAATGCCTCCATCTTTGCTATCTCGTCCGGCGTTCGTGTATCTATGTCAAGTTCTTTTGCTTCGTTTACAACAAAATTCAATAATGTTGACATCTCTTTTGTGTTGTAGACAGATGAACCATAGTAACAAATAACCTGCTGATAATCGCCTACTTTTACATCTGTCTTTTCTGCAATCCAGCCTAAGCCGCGAACGTTCCAGTTATGAATAAATGTTTCTACGGCTTCGGCTTTAAGCAGTACAAAATCAAACTTCCCCGCATCATAAATAGCGTTTCGGTAGACTTCTTCTTTTGTGATGTTCCCAACTACTCCGGCGATTTCTTGCAGCAACTTCCATAGATAGGCGTTTGCTTCAAGTGAGCGCCGCTCTCTATGTACTTTCAATTCTGCGTCGCATAACTTACCATCAAATTTTTCAGTGGCTTTTTCGGCTTTCAAACGGTTCTTAACATGTAGGCCTAAATATGTGCCATCGGGTTGCTGAAATAATTTAATTTTGTTAAACTGAATTATCATTTTGTAGCAGCTTCTTTATTGGCGCGCTTTGAAAGAACACCCATAGACCATGAATAAGCTTTCTCCGAAAATTCAGCTATTGACTTTGGCGCATTGTTGCCGTGATAGCATTTTTCTTTTACGTAAGCAACCCAGTTTTCTACTGAACCGCCGACGCGTATAATTTCATTAGACAGTTTTTCTTGCTTCACTTTATCGATTGCTTTTGGCGTGGGTGGTTGCTCATGCGATTGTATATATTTTGTTGGGTCTTTCTCCCAATAAACCTTCGCGGCAACTCCGAGGGCTTTGCAGGCTACGGAAATTGCATCCGTAAGCGCCATTTTGTAACATTCGTCGCTTGTATGTAAACCGTTTTTTTCTTTTGCTACTTCTGCACTCCCGCCAGTTCCAGGGATTCCCTCGCTCCACTCACCGTTATATTTGATATAAAGTAAAATATCGCAATATGCTGATATTTCGTTGTTTGCACATGGTTCGGACCATTGCCTTGTAATTTCATATTTCCACCCAATCCCGCACGGGCCGAATGTTTCAGTCATAATCTTAATGCGCCACATTGGGTTTATGTCCGTCATGCCTTTTAGTCTGCCAGCGTTAATTGTTCTTTTAGCTTCATTTGGGACAATCGAAAGAGCATCATATAATTTAAGGTTTTCCATTTATTAAATCCCTCACTTAATCGTCAATTTTTCGCTTGAAACAAGTTTAGCGTGTGGAATTTTTTCTCCGGCTTTTAACGCATTTTTGATAGCAGTTTTGTTGATAGTCGGTTCATGGATAGTAAGTAAAGCTTCTCTCCCATCTTGCTCTTGCGTCCAACTAATAAAAGCTGCTTCATCATCAATCTGTACTGCCGGCGGGTTCTTTCGGATTTTTAGCAAATTCCTTGTAGTTTCCAGCTTTTCTTTTCCGCGTACTTTAAATGCCTGATAAAGATAATCCGTAAGCCGGTCAGCTTTTGTCTTTTTTGCTTTCGCACGTTCTAAGAGCGCGTCTGATTCCGCTTTAATCGCCTGTGTGTCACTTAAAAGCGATTTTATGTAGCAAGCAATATTATCTGCTTTATCCTCAAACTCGCCATTTAGGGCTTCCAATGTATCGGAGATAGCTTCCTCCGGTATTTCTCCGCTTGCTATTTGGTCGAGAAATTCTTGATAAGTTTGATTTATTTCATATAGTTTCATTATTATTCTCCTTGTTATCTTCAATCCAATTCCCGGAATAAAACCACTCAACAAACATATTTCTGAATTCATTTGTAGTTTTGCCCGTTAGCTCTATTCCACATTGTTTAGCGGCATAATCGGCGGCTTTTTCAGTCTCTATGTATTTGCCGTGCTCACGCCCAACGCCTTTATAACCTTTAAGCATTTTGCTTTTCCCCCGAGAGCAAATCTTTTTCTAAGGCATTGAGAGATTCGAGCAGCTTTTTAAGATTTTCCTCCGCGTCTTTATTCGAAAGTTTTATCCAATTACAGGATAAGCAATCTAAAGGTCTATAATCTTCTTCGCCTACTTCTCTGATTTCATCGTTTATCGCTACTTTTATTTTTGGGGTATTATCATATCCACGTTTAAAACCTGCGCACTCGACAGCATTGATATGGCCTGTAATGCTAAAACTTATTTGCGCCGGTGTCATTTGATTTATGCGCAAAACTTTAGCGGTGCAATCCAAAATTAGCTGATTTATATTTGTCATGTTTTTCATGTTATTTACCCTCGCTTTCAAAATAAGCTTTTGCGTTAAACGGGCTGTTTTCAAAGGTTATAGCGCTTAGAATTTGCTCTGGTAGGGCTATATAATCTCCGTCGGAAGAAAAGCTCTTTAATTCTCCGCATAAATAAGGTTTTTCTGTATAGGCTGCGAAAAAATTAGAATCGTCTCTTGCGAACCATGGGCATCCAGCCTTTATATATTCCCGCATTAATGCTTCGTCATCGTCTTCAAACTGTGGGCGGCGGATTATCTTTTCGGGGTGATTAATCATTTCACAAACGGAATCTATGAATGCATCCTCCCCATCAAGGCGCATAACAATTCCTTCGCCTGAAATATAGTAGTAGAACGAATAGAATCCAAACCGCTCTCCGATTTTCAGCGGCGTATCTTCGCCGCCTAAAACTTTGCAGATGCGGGGCAAATCCTCTATATAAGGTTTAAGATTTTCGGCAAACACTGAACTCTCGGCAAAGCCGTAGTCACAATATTCTCCCTCAACAATGTTATAATCGTAACAGCCTGAATCTTTATCTGTAATCTGTATTACTAATGGTTTGCCATTTGTACCTTTGCAAGTGTACTTTTTGCCAACTTCAAACTCCATGTTGACAATCTCCTTTCAGATTGCTATACTTTTGTTATGTGTTTTGTTTTTTGCCGTTTTCGATTGTTTTAGCAGTCGAGCGGCTTTTTTCTTTATGTCGGCTAATTGGCTGTAATGTTTTCCTAATGCATAACCAATATAATCCATTGAATGCCCCTCATTTTTTAGGTTAATAAATAATTTTGCATTGTATTCACTGCTCCAGCCACCATGTGCACCTTTAAGAATTTTTGCCTCATCTTTTGTAATAAACTGGTCGTCGTTATATTTGCAGTCCGGCAGAGGGCAATGTAAACAATCATGGTCATATGGGCAATGCATTTGTTATGCCTCCTATAACGCCTTTTATAGGCTCTTCTCGATAATCTTTGGCGCTTATCTGATTCCGTCTCCCCGCAGAGGCTTCCGCATTCAATTTCAATATCAGCTTTACAGCACTCAGCGCGCCATACCGCGTATGGGCTAACTATCGGTAAAATTTTAATCATCTCCTATTTTCAGATTTTGCAATTTTGTAATGTTGCGATACCAAAATATTAATTGTGCCGTTTTCTGCGTCCCGCTCAACCTCCGCTTTGTACTTCCCACAGAATTGGCGGCATATCTTTTTGTATCGCTGGCAATGGCACCGTAAACAAGGATTATACATGGCTATGCTTCCTATGTATCCGCCAAAGCAATATGATGTTTGCATAGCGGATTTTTACAGTTAGTCGATGTATGCCGCAGATAAGGCCGCCAACGATAAATACCATGCCGCCGATGATAACGATGTAGAGTAGCGCGTCAAATAGTGCTTCCATTGTTTTCACTCCCCTTTAGATTTGCGGGCATAGAAAACATATCCATCTTTCATCCATCCCGCCGCAGACTGTGTATCTCCATTAGCAAAAGTAATCCAGACAGTATCACCATGAGCCGTTATAAGTGCCCACTCATGCCATTCATTGCTATATTCCAGATATACAGGTTTCCCATCCATCTGCTTTAACTGTTCCAGCGTTAGCGCCTTGTTTTCCGGTTCGGCGCGGTGGTTCCAAACGTGAGCATTTGCGGCCTTATTTTCTTGCGCTGTATTTTCTGAACGGCAAAGTTTGTAGCCGTCTGTGCCGCAACTGCATTGTGTGCATTTCACCCCGTAAAAGTTCTTTGGGTTTGCGAATTGGTGAAATTCGGCTTTCCCCCCGCAGAATGGGCACAGTTTCAGTTCTTCCATCATTTGGCCTCCTTTTCAGCCTTTTTAAGATAATCTTCTATGATTATCTGCTTCCGTTTTTCTCTCGCAGTTGGGCTGCTTAACATCATCAAAACGTCTCCATTGGCTACATAATCGGCCAATAATTCAAACGCGCGCTTATAATTTGGTGTGTTCATTTTTCTCCTTTCGTGCTTCTAAAATTGCCGTATTCATTACGGCTCTAACATCGTCCTCCGCTAAATAGCCCTCTGCTATTAAATCCATTGCGAAGCACCCGAGCATAGCGGCTAACTGCTGCTGCGTTTTCACATGCCTATAGTCAATCATTCCGTCGCCGGTATCTTCGCGAAATTTTAGTACAACGGTTGTCTGCGGGAATTCATCAATATTGCTCATGCGAATATCGCCGCCGCAATCATCAAAACAAAGAACAGCCCATTGATTAAACGGTGATAATAAACAGGCACTGGCTTTCTGTCTGCCGTGTTGAAGCACCAAATCCAAACGGAAACTACAACTATAACCGCGATAAATTTAGTAGTCATAGGTCGTACCCTGTGCGGTACAGCCGCTCACAGTTTGCCATGAGATTAGCTATCTCTTTTTTGCCATGCTTACGGCAATAGCGTTTGTATTCCCGAATTTCTCTTAGGGTTCTATTGTGGCGTTCAAGCCTCATTGCCTGTGCCTGCGCTTCCATAATCTGAAAGCACATATCTGCTTTCCAGTGCGGATTTTTTAGGGTAGTTAATATCTCTGTGCGTTCGATGTTCATAAAAGACACCCCTTTATCAAATAGTTGATATTCGTGCCTTTGAACGGCCTAACTTTTTATCAATATCTTTTGGGAATTTTTTCATATGCTTCAATAGCGGATTCCAATGTGTTAAAATATTTTTTTGATTTCTCAAGCTTATCAAAAACGGCAAACTTCACTTCTTTTGTAATGACATTTGTTTCTACTTTAATCCGTTTGCTATAGCCCCCTCCACAATGGGACATGATTTCTACCGAAACAATAGGGCTTTCTCTAAAAGCTTCAATTTCGCTATTCACGATATTTCTCCCTTCACTAATTTTTCAAGCGGCATGTGCAGCTTTACACTTATCAGCCGCAGTTCCGATAACCTAAAATCTCCCGGATGCTTAAGATGTCTGTAGAGCGTTACATCGCTTTCATTTATTGCGGCGGCAAGCTGGATATAATTAACATTTACCATTTCCATACCGTACTTTATAGCCGCTGATATTGCGCGGTTTTCTCGAGCACATTCAGGCATTTTCATTTTCCAGCCTCGTCACATATTTGTTTGCTTCCGAAAGCACAAGCTCCGATTTTGGGGGATTTTCAGTTCCATTTATATAACGTGAAAATTCAGCCGTTGTAACTTTAATGTTCTTCTTTGCTTTCAAATAGCGGACAACTTCCGCACATGAAATGTTTTTATCTTTATCGTGTAAATTCGATATTCTTTTTTTTAAATCGTAAGTCAATGTTTTAAACCTCCATGCTCAAAAATTTATTGATAAAATATTGTTGCCCTTTGCCGGTTACTTTTGTTGTACGGTTTGTAGTTACATGCCCATCACTATGAGTAATAGCGGTTTCTTTTACTCTGAAAAGCCTCATATCCATTGCTTTTTGTGTTGGGGCGTTATAATCCGTGCCTCTGCGTTTGATTAAATATCCGTTATTGCGTAGCCATTCAAAGAGCCTTGTGCCGCCAATATTAATGCCATTTTGCTTAAGCACTTTTGCAAGTTCGCCAATCAGCATAGGGCTTTCACTGGCTGCGACGGCATCCGCAAAAACAATTTTTGGCCTGTCATTTTCTATTTGCTTTGAAAGCTGCTTGTTTTCGCCTTTTAACGTCGCAAGTTGTGTATCTGCCATCTTTAGCGCCCGTGCCATTATTTGTGTTGGGCTATTCCATGCTTTTTCAACGGCTAAAAAGTATTGCCGTGCTTCTTTACCTTTTTCGGTTCGCTGTATCATACAAAGTTCTTTCGCCATAGCAATCGTAAGTTGATAATCAGTTGCGGGTCTGCCGCCCTGTCCAGAGGTTTTACTCAAAAATGAGTAATAGTCCGTTCCTTCTGAAA
>Ga0172381_10004221_pt1 | contig 14916 bp, 25 predicted proteins | sample Leawel6488metaG_FD_119754 | JGI IMG/M metagenome (GOLD analysis project Ga0172381, IMG submission 119754) | Leachate microbial communities from a municipal landfill in Southern Ontario, Canada - Leachate well 64-88 metaG | ecosystem: Engineered > Solid waste > Landfill > Unclassified | place...
AATGATTTCCATCAACATAACCTTGAGTAAAACCATCGACTGATAATTCCAAACTATTTGCAGAACTAAAATCTAAATTAAAGAATTTTACTTTGGTCGAATCATTATAATCAAATACTATAAGATACCAATGTGCATTTATATAAACAATATCAATAACTCTCGTAGCAAAACTATTACCTGACCAATAAGCAGCATCTCCAGAGATAGATCTTGTTTCTGAAGCCCAAGTAATACCATCTGTACTATATGTGTATGCAAATGAAGTATCAGTTCCCTCTTCAACTGAATGAGCAATATAACAATAATCAGTTCCACCAACATTAAACTTTCGTGTAACAAGATGTCCACTTTTATATTCTCCAGTTGTAGCAAAATAACCAGTATCAGTTTCAGTTAGTCCTCCATCATTACTATAATAAATTTTAACATATGATGTACCAGCATATGGAAATACATAATTTGACCCTATTTTTGCAGCTTTATAATTTTCAAAAACTAATGTGGATAAATATGGTCTTCCACTTTCATATTGTAATGTTTTCAAAATCTCATACTCCTTTTTTATTTCATCCTCACTTTTTGTATTATTGAATACTTCCGATTGAGTGGATGGAATCATCGAACTCATAGGAAATAGCGTTATTTGTATTATTATCAGAAATAATACATACATAAATTTTCTTTCTCTCATGGATAAAATCTCCATGATCTATATTCATTTTATTAATTTAAACATTCGTCAAATTCTAACGATGAAATATAGTACATATTCTTTTCTAATTTCCATCGAAATGATTTAACATAACCCTTAACATAATTATATTGAGCCGACACAGCTGAGTTAGTTCCAAATTGAACATATCGACCAGTCGGACTATTATCATTGAAATTTATCATCCAAATATAAGCTGGAGATGCTGACATTTTAGTCCTTTGTTGAAGGAAATAAACAATATTATTAAATGCTTGGGTTGAATCATAGGTCGAATAAGGAATAATCCGAATATCGCTTATGGTGATTCCTTTTTCTCTTTTTCCCGTTTTATCTGAGAAACTTAACCCTCCAGCATATTTCTTAATCTTATTCTCTGAAGTATAATTTCCCTCATTCTTCACAGATAACATATAAACAATATCTCCAGAGGGTGCATCAGAGGTTACACCAGTTGAAAGGATTACACCATAATATGTTGAATCTCCATATGTTGTCATTTAAATCACCTATCTAATCAAATAAATCATTCCACCAATTCTCAACTTTCCTTCCAAAATTATCAGCAGCGTTCTTAACCATATTCCATGATGCCTCAACTAAAACCCCAGCAAATGAACCTAAAGCCTCTTCTATTGCTGGTGCCATATTTTCAATCATATCTGGCAATGCTGATACTAATTGATCAATTATCATGATAAACAAATTAACTAATTCTGGAATTATTAATGCCGTGCTTTCTACAATCTTTTTAATACCATCCATGATAACTGATATTAAAGCATCTCCAAAGGATTCTCCAGTCTCACTCATTCTTGCAATAGCAGCTATGATAGGTGACATTAATTGGAATAATCCTAAAGCGAATTCTTGGAGTAGTGGAATTAAATCCACAGTACCACTCATCATAAATAATAATGCTTGGGTTATTTGATTAACCACTGGAACTATAATCAATCCCAATAATTCACCCATTAATGTGAATACATCCATCAAAGGCTCAAATGGTTCTAAGAGTCCTTGAAGAATTGCCATTAATGGTTTAATAACTATCATTAATAATAACATTTGTGGACCCATTGCAGCCATAGGACCTAATGCGGCTCCTAAAGGTTGAAGTGCTTTGGTGGGTGCTGCAAACATATTTCTTAACCCTCCTTTAACTCCACCCTTTCCTTCATCTCGACCAAACTTATAATTTTCAATAGGACTAACCATAGGTTTTATAATATTAGTGAATGCTTCTCCGAAATTCTTCAATTTATCTTTCATATCAGAGAATACATCTGTGAAACCACCACCCGCTTCTTTTTCTTTATCATCTTTAGATGGAAGATTTAATGATTCTATATTTTCAGTGGATTTTTGAATGAATTTCTTAGTTCTTGCTTCCGCCTGTCGATAAACACCTTCCATTCCATCTTCAACTTCACCAATAACAGATTTCATACCACCTAATTCTGGTAAAGCATTATTATGAGTTAAAATAGCTAATGAATCTTCCATTCCACGTTTCATACCTTCAGCAAATAACTTTAAAGAACGAATAACATCATTAATTCCTTTAGATAAGTTAAAAAGACCATTAACTAAGTTCTTGTTCATAACCACTTGTTGAGAAAGGATTCCGTTCATCTGCATTTGAGTTATTAACTGAACTTGCATGGTCGAGTTTATTTTTTCAAGATCTGCTTGGGTACTAATAGTTTATTCCACTCCTCTGGTATGGGTATTGATGGTAAGGTATTCTTATTATCGTTTTTAGGTTTAAAAAGTTCCTTTTTCTTAAACACATCACCAAATTGATTCATAATACTATTAAACATCTTGTTAAATGATTTGGAAGATTGAAGGATAATATAGAATGGCATATCCATCGCTTCTGAATAAGGCTGATGTAATATTATTAAACAATAGTTTAAGATTGAGATTATTAAGTCTTCTGCGTCGGTTGGTTTTGAATCATCATTAACTTTTTTTTTATTTCTTCCTCTGATTCTTCGACTACTTCAGTTCCCATTAATTCTATTTGAACAAAATTGAATAATGGAGGAAATATCTTTGCCCAATCACCAATTCTCATATTACTGAAAGGGGGTTTATCCACTGATTCTAAACAAATAGAATCTAAGAAATCTTGGAAGTTTATTGAAAAATCAATACCCTCTTCAGTATCTAATTCTACACCACCATGCACTTTCTTTAATAAAGAAGTGAAGTGTTTCATATCCCTTAGAGTTAATACTCTAAGCCTATAATCCTTTCCATTGTATTTGAATACTCTGGATTCGATATTATCCTTATTATAATTCATTCTCTCATCCTCTTATTTATGTTTTAGTATAGGTACATGCTCCTCTATTTTCAAATTCTAAATCATATTCTTTAATACCTTCTTTCGGCATGTCATTTGCATTTGATTTACTACATCTGAAATTAGTAAGAGTCCAATAATTACTATTTCCATTAACTGATAATATTATTGATATTAAATTGGCTGCGGTCGAGCTTGGGATTCTTATTTGTGCAGATGGATCAATACCTCTTAATTTGCATGTTATTAAAACATCCCTTGCACTTACTACTGGATCAAATCTATAATAACGTCCCGCTGGTTGCCTATCATCTAAATCAAATGTTATCTTAACAGATCCACTAACTATGTATTCGGATACATCATCTCCATCTAAAGTAAGATGAAAATCCTTCATAATGCTTGGGGCGGTCGTTATAAATGGTTTAGATGTTCTTAAATTGGTTACAGTAGTTGCACCACCAGCTGTATCTTTAATACTATAATATAAGAATGTTATTGATTCAGTTAAGAATCCATCTTCAATAGTCAAACTATATTCCTTAATAACAGCTCCGAATATATCAGATTGATTTTCCCCACTTTCAAAATGAAAAGTGTATGAAGTTTGAACGATACCACCTGTTATAGCTTCGAAAGCTTTATCAATCCAATAAGTTCCATCAGCCAAAACTTGAACATATTGTGGAATTACAAAATCATTATATTTTATTCCTTTGATGGCTTGGACGACTGTATCCGCTCCCAATGATGGTGCTTTGAGTTTTTCCCATTCATATTCTAATAATGGAATGTTTGGACCATCACTTGGTAAGGGCATTGTAACTAATTCAGCAACATCCCCCGCCTCTAATGCAGTTTGATCATGAAGGGTTGAACCTTTTCCAGAGGCATAAGCATCTTCCTCAAGAACTGCATAGATATAATCTTTTGAATGATATACACTCATTTTTAATCACCATGATGATATAAATTCATTTTTTATTGCTAACATTAATGTATCATAAAATTGAGAGGATACTCTTCCACTTATTCCCCTCGTACTAACACTTGGCAAATTCCAATAATATCCACATCCAATAGCATAATCAGATTGGGTTAATGCCTTTAAAATTGCTTTAATATATTTATCATTATTCTCTCGTGTTGTTGCAAAGAATTGTATTTGAACATTTGACATTCTAATATAATTCATACGATGAATAGTTGGATTTAATGGTGTTTCACCATCACTTATATTTAGAATAGTTGTATCAGGAGTTGGACCTTCACCTTTAGTTTTTATTCTCATAGAAGGTTTCGCTATAATAGATGTATCCCAATACGTATCTAAAGCAGTTAAACATGATTCAGCACCATTCATGATTTATATCCCCCCCAATAATAATCCCCAACATTGATACGCCTTCCATTTGAAAAATTGGTATCAAATACACCACACACATGATCATCCTTACTCTTAATTGCGGTTAATTTCTGGACTTCCTCTAAACTTAGATCTGGAATATAGGCATCTTGGACTAATTCTAATTGATTAGTTAATTTATTGTATTGTCTTCTTCTATTCCATCTCATTAATAATGATAAAATAACATTTCGAATTATTTCATATCCTATTTCAGATTCAGTTAAAGGGGTTTCAAAATTAAAGGTATGATGAATATAACCCTCAATCAATGGAAGCATTCTCTTTAAATCTGAGGCTGTTAATTCAGTAGTCATCTTATCTGTGGCATTAATATGAAGGGAAGCGTTAATATCTGGAAAGGTATCATTTTCATCTAATCCAAAATAATCTGAAGGAATAAGAATCTTAATATCTTTTCCAGTTAAGTCAAAATATGATGCCGTTGGAGTATTTAAGGTAATTGTGGTAGCTGTATTTGATGCTATTTCATATGTTATCTTTCTGGCTGAATAATAAACTAAATACCCCTTATAATCATTAACGACTAAATTGGTGACATTAGTTAATAATACTTCATTATATGTACCAGATGTTGAACTTATTGTCAAACTCTTTAAAGTGCTACCCATTTGTGAATCACCTATAATGTTGAAGCGTTATATAATAGAAATGTTGCGTTAAAGTGGAAGTTTTCTGCACCCCCACTATAAATTTCCTTAATCATAATATTGGAAGCGTTGGAATTTGAAATATAAACATATTTATTTGGTTTAACTGGGTTGTATCCATAATGGGATAGTTTCTGTTTATATTCATCAAAATCTGGACTAACACCATTCATAAATCCTTTAAATGATGCAGATAATAATCCGAAATAAGCGACATTATTTTGAGTCACTAATTCAGCATCGAAATTCATTAATTCGATTCCATATCCAGATGGAACTATGAAGGTCATACCATCAGATTCATTCGCACCCGTTCCAATTGTTAAATATGTGGTCGTTGGTACATCATCATCAGTTAAGATAATGGTACCAGCTGATACATTTCCTCCAGTACCCCATGCTGAAGCATACATATGAAATACGGCATACCATGTGGTTGAAGTTTCAACATAACCAACCCCATTTAATGATACCTCTTCAATTGTTGGGACATATAGTGAATTCAATCCAACTAAAACTACTTTTTTTACATAACCACCCGCAGCATTAGTATCATCTGCACTTGAACTTACAACATTCAATTTTGCAGGAGTTGATAATGTACATACTGCATTTGGGATGCTTACTTCAGTTGCTGAACTTGATAATGTTCCAGTGTATTCCAATTCAATAATATAAAAAGGATCAATAACCATAGGATATTTATTCATTATGGCTGATTCTGAAATATTATATAATCGGGCTTGTTTATGATTTGATGTATTCCATAAGCGGAATTTGGATTTTGTACCAGCTGCCATTTATTATTCACCTATTTATAAATAATCTTTTTTCCAGTCTAAAAATTCTGGGGTTAATGCCTTCTTTGAATCATAAGCACTAACCTTCTTTAATTTAAAATATTGATCAGCTAAAGTTTTATCTGTATCGGATATTTTGGGTTCAACCTTAACCACATCCTCTTCATAAAGATTAACTGATACTGAATTATCATTTAAAAGGTATTCTAAATTCTTTTGATGATTTTCAAGTCGCTGCTTATATTCTTGCTTAACTCCCAATTCCCTATTAATTTCTCCCAAAGCTTCATAAGCGTCCATAACATCTTTATATTGAGATATAAGATGTTTCTTTAAATCGAACATATTAATATTATCTCTAATATTTGCCCTATTCTTATAAATACTGGCATTTCGATTTATTTCATCTTCGACTGAAAATATGAAAGTTTCTTTCTTTTGCTTTGAATCTTCTAACCTTTGTTTTAATTGGTTAAATTCTATTACAGTAGGATTCTTTTTCCATTCTGCAATATCTGTTTTTGTTCTCTCAAATAATGATGCCATATTCTTCTCCTCGTTTTAGTAATATAATATAAAATAAAAATAAAAAAAATTGTTAAATTTAGGCTACCCGTTGTTCTTCAAGATAACCAAGATCTGTGGTTGTCAATCCAGTTTCAATAGTTACTGGGAATGGGTTTGTAGTCGTATCTGGTCTGTATCGGAATCGGAGTATATCAGCAACTACCATAATCTGTTTAATATCTTCAGAATAGGTTTTATTGATAGAACTCCATGTCTGTAATGGTAAGACAATCTTACGATCTATGAATTGTTCACCGAGTTTCATTAAGACGACACATTGAGTTGATGTAGTTAAAGTTGAACCAGTTATTTTATCTGAGATATAAACTCTCTTTATTGGTTTATCATAACCTACAAATCTCTTATTGAATTCATCCCATTCATTCCAATCACCCTTACCATATGTTGGATAGTTTGCCATCATTTGTGAATGACATCCAGAACTCATGATACAAATTATATCTCCTGGACCTCGACACTTTTTCAGATCAGCTAATGCAGCAATAAATCCTTTTATCCAGTTTAACCATGTGGTAGTCGTTGAAATATCAAATCCTTGATTGCTTGAGTTATTTAAGAAACCAGTTAAAGCAGCACCCGCACCTTGATCATCTCTTGGAATTCCTAAGATTGTGGTTGTACCAGTGGCAATATGTTCATTCATTGCTCGTCCTAATTGTCTCGAAGTTTCAGCTGCTAACTCAAATTCATAATCAAAGAAGTCGCCTTCAGATTCCATTAATTGCATTTTGGATATTGAATAACCAGCATATAAACCAATACCAGTATCCTTTTGATCTCCAATTTTAACTTGGGTGTATGTTGCATTATCAAAAGTTCGTGAAAACTTAACTGGATTAGTTGCCAATTGAATACCATATTGTCGGATGTCGAATCTAAACTTACCTAATGGAGATGTGACCGAATCAAAGATTTGAGACATAAGGTTATTCTCATAATAAACTCGTGCTTTAACTGCATCAGTCGCATGAATTTCCTCTTCAATTGTGGTGACTACATCAGTGTTACTTCTCCCACCACCATCAGCATAAATTCGATCTGCAATTAATTCAGCGGTTCTGTGAGTCGATTCTGGAATCATATTATATCCATTATTCTTTAATTGTCGAATCCAATATAAGTGGTTATTCGCATAATCCATTAAAGATTTATGTTCATCAATTTCCTTTTGGGTTGAAAGACCCGGAATTTTATCATTAATTGTATCATAGAATGTCCCAAACCATTTTCGATTATGGGGATCATTTTGATAATCAAATGTCGTAGCCATGTTTATTTTCCACTCCAATCAATTAAATCTACATATGCTTTTGTATCTCCAGAAACAACTTTTGATGCTAAGATAGCTAAAGTTTGTCCTCTGATAGCAGTTCCACTGGTCGCACCAGTTGCTTCTAATGCAGCGGTTATAACTAAATTTCCAGCGGTGCTTGATGCTTGTAAGACTTTTCCAGGATAATATGTTGCGACTGGGTCATCAATAAAAACAAGTACTTTTCCTTTTGTTATAATAGGTGCATCTGCCAAAGTTGTTTCATTATCAATATCCCATACCTCATCAATAGTAGGAAAGCCAGAACTCTTATTCTTACGTCTTCGATAATCAACTACTCCACCAAAAGCCATTCTATATGCTTCAGTGTCGGAATCAATCTTAGACCAAGTTCCACTTCCATCCATAACAACATATTGACCGGGATATGTATCAGCTGCCAAATCTCCAGATGTTTTTTTACAAGGTACTGTAGGATCACATGCGATTTGGCTTCCTAAATGAGAAATTAATGTGTTTACCATTTTAAGCTACCATCCTTCCCATTGGGTTATTTTTTGTAGGGGGTAAATAAGCAACCCGACCATCTTTTCCAACATCTTGGAAAAATTTGGCGTTATTTTTATCTAAAATTAAGAATGCAGGAGGTACAGTTCCAATAGAATCGTTATTAACGAAACTCTCAATTCCATTTTTTGGAGCATCTGGATTTGGAAATATTGCACCACCTTGACTAAAGTTAGTCTTCTTTTCTTTCTTTTTGGACTCTTCTTCATCCTTTTCAACTTTGCGTTTTTTAGCAATTGATTCTAACGCTTCTTCATTGTTGATAGAACGAATGACTAATTCCTCATCCTTTTTGAAAGAAAGAATCTGATCTTGAAGCCAATTAATCCGTTTCTTTTGTGAAGCTTCTAATTCCTTATTCATTTTCGCTTCACGTTCGGTTAATTCCTTCATTTTCTTTTCTAATTCTTCTGGTGTAATCGACATAATATATGCCTCATAAACAATTTATAATAGTTATATATTTTAGAGTAATTGACGAGTATTTAGGTATTCCTATCTCCAAAATACTCCAAAATACTCAGGTATTTCATATGTACATAATTTTTATTGATTTGGAGTACTCGTAATCTGGAGGGGCTCTTTTGAAATTCCTTTAGGTGTTAATCCATTTTCAACTAAAGTGTTTAATATAGCATCTAATAAAATTTCTAAAAGTCTGATTCTTTGTTCAATTTCAATTATCTTATCTGGATCAAGAGTACTTTTTTGTATTTTATCCTCTTGGAGTACTTTTGATGTGGTGCCAAATTCTGATATAGCCTTATTTAAAGAGGATTCTAATCTATCGACTTTAGGAAAAAGTACTCCTAATTGTCCTTTCATCTGGAAGACTTCTTCCATAATCTTATCTATTTCCATTATCCTATCATCTCGTTGTAAAGATTTATTATTTTAAATAAATTTCCTAATTTTTTATCGTATTTGTATTGCTCATTTAAGAGTACTCGTCCTTGAGATCTTAGGCGATCCGTATTTTCTTTATCTAAGGTGTTAAACTCTTCTACTTCTTTCCAATCATTAAAAAACCAGCAATTAACATTATGCTTAAATCCAGCCATTTCATAGTATTTCCTTGCATACCTATCCGTTCCTATATATATTATTGGAATCACACCCGCCCCCAAGTATTCTATTGATCTTGGTGAGAAAAATGCACCCGTTCCATCAATAACTAAACCACCCTTATATTTAGACATGATTTGGTTATAGTTTTTCGAATAATCATACATGAACGATTCTATTAAGCCTTTTGATTGAAGTTCTCCAACAATCCGACACCGAGTATCATAAATAGTTCTTTGGACGTATTCATCATGACCATCAGTGCATGTAGTTCCCATCCAGAATATTCCATCTTTCTTATTCTCTCTCACATTCTTATAATCTGATGGAACTACAAAATGTTGAATCCAAATAAACTCCCTTACACTCTTAAGAAATGTTGGATAAAACCTTCTAAACCTTGCCTTCATCTCTGGAAATGTTGATATAATATAAGTGGCATTAACACAGCTCGGATACCATGTGAATTCACTATGATAATACACTATTGGCTTATCTGTTAAAACTCGGAAGGTAAAATCTGATTGGCATATAAATACCATATCAATATCTGGTTCTAATTTAACATCTATAGGTTCATTATAGTTATAATTATTAGGTTCTGCACATGTTGACACTAAGAAAGAAGTATCAATAGGAATAACTATATGACCCATTAATATTAAAGCATCTTTTAAGATTCTTGATTGATTATGATAATGTCTTAACATACCAATGACTACTATTTTCATTTTTATCACTTTTTTATATTAGAATATTAGAATATTAGAATATTAAAATATTATTTACTCAATTCTATAAGCCTACAGACCCGTAAATATTTTCATGGAGACTCATATTATATTATAAATACAATGTGTACCTCCATGAAATTGATCACCTCAATAATAATAACTTATATTATTATAGTTTTGAGATGAAGTCTGTTATCGCCGTTTTAGGATTTGTAATACAAAAACTTACAACTTATGTGAAAGGATTCATATCCCAACATTTTTCAATATCTTCCTTCGTACTTGACCATCGACAATCTTTCGGACACTTATTCATGAATCTTGATTTTCCCTCATATCCTCTTGATTGACAGCAAAAAGCTTGCTTACCATTACTTTCTATTACCCTTGAAAATAAACGCCCGACACAATTGGAAGGAGTGGTGTATTCGTGAAAATTTTTAAAATCGATCGAAGCCCTAACTCGAATAAATTTTGAATATAAAATGAGATCAGCATTTTGAGAATTCTTATAACATTTATGCCTCTCATTTTCATCTCCATAGATACATGATATTCCAATTCTTTGGGGATATTCCATTAGAAGATTAATTAGATTATCAGAGGGTTCTTCATCATTTAATGAGATTCGCACCCATGATCTTTTTGGATCATCGAATTTATCTAAGAAATATCTTATATTTTGATGATGGGTACCATTCGTGACTAAGGCAATAGAAGGCAATTCTTTTGAATCCCATTTCTTCTTAACAATATCAACAAATATTGGAAATAATGGGTTTAATGTTGGTTCGCCTCCTCCTGTAAATACCATTCCATACTTTCCTTGACAAGCTAACAATAACTCATTTTCTAATATTTCCTTACTCATATATTGCTTTGGAAACTTTCTTTGGGTTGATGAATTGCACCACTTACAATCCTTATTACAGAAATTAGTTAAATCTAACTCGACAAATGCCGTTCTTGGATTTAACATCTTATCATAATCGAATAGATACTTTGCAAAATTATTGATGTTGTTCTCCATGCTCGATCACCCATTCATCAAACTTCTTTTTAATATATGGTTTAAAAGTCGCTTCATTAGCTAAGAGATATCTTGAAATAAAATCCATAAACGCCGTCAAAGGTAGTTTATGTTCATTCAAACTCATAAATAAATCTAAAACTAATGGTTTTACTGCAATATGCTTATAATAAATCTTATTTTTACTTTTCTTCTCATCTTTTACTTTCAAAGTAAACTCACCATGTCATAATAAAGTATTTAAATATTTAAATCTATTTATAATATAGTAATTTTCGAGGAGTTTATATGATAAATATAAAAATAATAAATCATAAGGAAATACCAGAATATGTAAGATCAATCATAATTATAATTGCTTTCTTTCTCTCTGGTTTATTCATTATGTTATTTTGGAATGACATCCTTATTGGTGTGATAGGATTGTCGATTGGGGCTATAACTTATGGACAAGGTTTGTTAGTTGAACTCATGTTTGATAGTATGAAAACTATTCATATTAAACATCATTTAAGTGAGGATTTGACTGCTTGGTTAGAAAACACTGAAATATTATCTAATAAGGAGGATAAGAAAGATGAAAATCAACATAGAATTAATTAGGGAAAATATAAAACAACATGATCAATGTGCTGAAAAACGCCATTATCTAAATGGATTATTAGAATGTATATCCTACCAGATCACTGAGAAACTTCAATGTTATAAGAAATTTGCAATGTTGTTAATTAATGATAGTCCTTTTTATAAACATATTCCCGATTTCTTTCCAGAAAAAGGTATTATCGTTCATTTTTCTGATGGTCATAATAATGATGGTCAATATTTTACTATGACAATCGATTTATTTCCTTATTATGACCAAATAGTAAAATATTTAGATGAATTTATTGATAACGTAATTGATGAAGCAATTAAGAAATGTGTTTTTATTGAGTCCTAAATTGTAAGTTTGACTTACCATTAAATTTAATTCTTTTTTTTTCCTATCTATCACTATGATTCTATATGAACAATATCAGAGAAAGATAACCATTTCTGATACAGATGTCGAATTATTGATGAAATTAATCTCTTTTTATCATATGAGAGGCAATCTATATAACCTATCTGAAAAGGATTGTAAAATTCTTAGTGATAAGTTAGAATCAATCAATAAGATTAAATATGATAAGATGATTCGATTTTTGGGTGAATGTGGGAATCTAATAACTGAAAGGCAATTTAATTATTTTGATTTTATTTAATAGGTGATTCTATGAGTGAAGAAAAAGAAGCGAATGAATTAATGGAAAAATATAAGAATTCTCTAACATCTGAGGATTTGAAATGGGGAAATATGAAGATTGAGAGTTTGATGGATGGAATAGATGAAGATCAAATATCTATGATGTGTGCCATTAATAGAACTTTCATTTCAGAGGAATATTTTGAAATAATTGATATAATAAAAGAGTGGCAAAAAGATCATCCATGTTCCACTTTCTTTTCAACTAATTTTAATTGTGATTTTTGTGTTGACTATAATAATAATCGACATATGTTTCAACAAACCTTAAAAATGCTTAATCTTATGATTATAAAACATTTAAATGCAAGGAATGAAGAATATAATGAAAAAGAAGCATTGATCTTAAATATTCAATCGATAGGAAAAGGATTAGCGGTTATTGAAAAAGAATTATTTTATATGAAAAAGAAGTATAGAGATTTGGTTAAAGTTATGACAATAAAGGGAGGGATCATATGAAGCCCCCCAAATCATTGCATTGTAAAGTAACTGGTGCAGAAATTCCATTAACTCCAGATAATTTTGCCATTCAAAATTTATCAAAAAATCAAATGAATGATATAATTGGAGATAAATGGCTTACATGTAAAAATGAGAAAAAATGCCAGGATCGGATTGATGCAAATATAATATGTACTTGGGGGCTTGGGGATACTTTCGAACCCGACACATTCAATAAAATTGAAAAGTTATTCAAATATAAGAGATTGGCTAAAAAGAATAAAACTTTGGAGGCGTTTAAAGATGTGTAATCGACAAATTAACATCCGATTTCTTAAAGAGAAACCTCGAAATTGTGGAAATTGTAAATATTCCGCTCATTTATATCCATCAATATTGACATGTATATTTTATGGGGGAATGGAAGTAAAAGAAGAATATGTATTTTATTGTGAAGGATATAGAGAGGTTTTATAAAATGTGTAATCAGCAAATCAGCGTGGAACTTTTAAAAGTTCATAAAGTCGGCAAAGAATCTATAACAAGATTAGATTTACGCAGAGAGTTAGTAGAAGAATTAGATCAATTAAAAAATGTAATAAATGGAACTTTAATAATCTGTGGGAATTGTAATAATTTATATGGTATTTCAAAATTAGATTCTGACGAGATTCTATATTATCATTGTTTTAAATGTTTATGTAATAGAACACACGGTGATGCACCGCTTGACGATAATTGTTGGGAAAAAAAGGAGAATGATTAAAAATGAATGAAAAAATATTTTATAAATGTGATGATTGTAAACATCAATGGGAAAATGGTCAATCATGCGAACACGCCCTTACATGTATGAAATATGAATATTATGAGCCAAAACATATTGATACTGATGGTATAAATTATATTGTGTGTCCGTGGTGCGGTGCTAAAAATGATATTGAATTGGGAGATATAATTTATGATGATCAGATAACTACAGAATATTGTAGAGTATGTGATAAAGAATTTAAAAATCAATATTCTGTTGATATTACATATTATACAAGATCATGGAAGGTTGAGGATAAGAATGACTGAAGAAAAGAAATCTTTTAAAAGAATCTGCGGGACATGTGAATTTGAGTATGAAAGTGCCCAAAGAGGATGAGAAACCATGAATGAGGAAGAATCATACAAACAACTTCAATCTATTTTTTCTGAAGAAATGATTGAAAAGAAAATAACCGCCACGATAAGCCGAATGAAAAATCTGATTAATCGTGAGACTGCCCTTTATATAGTATTAAAAGAGAACGATTTCGATTTCGATACTAATTCATTTCCAATAAAAGATAGATATAAGTTAAAGGTTGGTCCAAATTGTATCAGGATCTTCGATAATCTTAATGGAGATGAGGAAAATGATTCTGTGCCATTGGATCGAGTTATTTATATGTTAAATGATTCTAATCGAATAATAAATTCTAAAGGTGATTTAAAATGAGTATATTAGAAGCGAGGAAAAAATTTTGGACATTTATGAAGATTTTTATGCCTCAATTAGAAATGGATTTCTGTAATGGATCTTATTCTTCATACATACATCTTAGTGAAGGAAATCATATAGCATATAAATGTGTTGTAATTGATGATAGTTATTATTATGGATCGCCAGTATTTATAACTAAATGTGAACGATGTAATAATCAATTAGAAATAAAAACAGATGGAATATCTCAATTTGGATTATGTGAAAAATGCTTAATCATAACATTAGAAAACATCGGATTTAATTATATAAAAAATCTTGGGGTTGATTTAATATGAGTGAGTTTAGAGATTTAGCAAAGGCTTTGACAGATGCGAGTATAGATACAAGCATTCAGGTCAATAAGGGATTAATCAATTATGATAAAAAGCAATTAGCAAATATTGAAGATATGAGACATGATTTCGGTCGTCAAATTAATCTTATTGAAAGGTTAATGCCGTTTATAGATCCAGATTTAACCGATACGCTTGTTTATCATTTCAATCAAT
>Ga0172381_10004223_pt1 | contig 14910 bp, 6 predicted proteins | sample Leawel6488metaG_FD_119754 | JGI IMG/M metagenome (GOLD analysis project Ga0172381, IMG submission 119754) | Leachate microbial communities from a municipal landfill in Southern Ontario, Canada - Leachate well 64-88 metaG | ecosystem: Engineered > Solid waste > Landfill > Unclassified | place...
ATCCAGTTCATTGCTAATGTAGTTGATCTTACTAATGGAACTTCCATTGGAACTTGATATGTTGCTCCACCAACTCTTCTTGGTCTAACTTCGAGTAATGGTCTTGCATTTTCAATAGCTCTGTTAAAAACTACTAATGGATCTTCACCCATTTTTTCTTTTATTATTTCAAATGATTTATAAATTATTTTTTCTGCTATACTTTTTTTACCGCTATGATCTAATTTATTAATAAGTCTTGCTAACAAAACTGAATTATAAATAGAATCTCCTTCCGGCATTCCTCTTTTTTCTCTTGGCTTCAATGCTTTACGTGGCATATTTTCTTTCCTCTATACTTTTTTTAATTATTTTTTTGCTGCAGCTGCTTTAACTCTTTTTGCACCATATTTACTTCTTGATTGTTTTCTTCCTTCTACTCCTGTTGAATCAAGACTTCCTCTAACAATATGGTATCTTACACCCGGAAGATCTTTTACTCTTCCGCCTCTTATAAGAACAATTGAATGCTCTTGCAAGTTATGACCAACACCCGGTATATATGAACTTACTTCATAACCTGATGTCAATTTTACCCTTGCAACTTTTCTCAAAGCTGAGTTAGGTTTTTTTGGAGTTGTTGTATAAACTCTTGTACATACTCCCCTTCTTTGTGGACAGCTTTTCAAAGCTGGTGATTTAGTCTTTTGTATAACCTTTTTTCTTCCGTCTGTAATCAACTGATTAATTGTTGGCATTTTCTTCCCTCAAACTATATTAATTTATTTTTTCTCAACCAAAGGCTTTAGACCAGTACCAGCAGGTATCAAATGACCTATTGCCACATTTTCTTTCAACCCTCTGAGAGTATCTATTTGCCCAGAAACTGCTGCTTCTGTTAAAATTCTTGTTGTTTCTTGGAAACTTGCAGCAGATATAAATGAATCTGATGATAGAGCAGCTTTTGTGATACCTAAAAGAACAGGATGTGCAACAGGCATTTTTCCACCTTTTTCTTTTATAGCTTTTCTTTCATGTTCATATTTATATCTTGAAATAATTTCACCACTTAAGAACTTACTATCTCCTGCTTCTACAATTCTAACATTTGATAGCATTTGTCTTACTACAACTTCAATATGTTTATCGTTAATTGCAACTCCTTGCAATCTATAAACTTGTTGTATTTCATTTACCAAATATTCTTGAACAACCTTTGGTCCTTTAACTTTAAGAATATCATGTGGATTTACTGCACCATCTGATAGAGCTTCGCCGGCTTCCACTTTGTCACCTTCATAAACAACCAAATGTCTGCCTAGCGGAACTGTATATTCTTTTTCCATTTTTGTATCTGGATCAACAATCTTAACTTTCAAAGCGCCTTTCTTTGTTGCTTCACCAAATTTAACTATACCGTCAATTTCTGATACAACTGCAACATTTTTAGGTTTTCTTCCTTCAAATAATTCTGCAACTCTTGGAAGACCACCGGTAATATCTTTTGACTTTGAAAATTCTTGTGGAATTTTAGCCAAGACGTCACCTATTTTTATATCTTCACCGTTCTTTACAACAAGTGTTGTACCAACCGGTAAAGGATATTCTACTACTGTTTTACCATCTTTTTCAACTACAAATTTTGGTTTATTCTTTCTTGTTCTGTCTTCAATAATCATTCTTTCAATCTGACCGGTGATTTTAGACTTTTCTTTCTGTAATGTTATACCTTCTTTAACACCTACAAACTTAAGTTTTCCATCATATTCAGAGATAATAGACTTTGAATGCGGATCCCATTTTACAAGGAGAATATGCTTTTTATCTTCTTTTAATTTAATTTCTTGTCCATCTTTTATTTCTATAATTGCACCATAAGGAATCTTATAGACTTGTCTTCTTCTTGGAGAAGTTTCTGTAAATACAAGTTCTGTATTTCTACTTACAACTAAAGTTTCTCCGTTTCTGTTTTTAATTATTTTCAAATTATAAAAATCTGCTGTTCCGTCTTTTTCTGCATAAATTTCAGATTTCTGTACAACTCTGCTTGCAGTTCCACCGATATGGAAAGTTCTAAGTGTAAGCTGTGTTCCCGGTTCACCGATTGACTGAGCAGCAACAACACCTACTGCTTCACCAACTTCTGCCAATTTTCCGGTTGCTGGACTTAAACCATAACATTTTGCACAAACTCCGTGGTCTGCTTCGCAAGTTAATACGCTTCTAATACCTATTTTATCAATACCTGCTTCAAGAAGCTTTTTAGCATTCTCTGCAGTTATCATTTCGCCTCTTTTAACAATGAGTTCTTCTTTAATATCATCACCTGATTGGATAATACCAACGACATTGTCTAGAGCTACTCTACCATAAATTCTCTCGTCTATCTTTTCAATAATTTCATCGCCTGTCTGTAAATTACCAATAAATACTCCGTTAGGTGTTTTACAATCATACTCTCTAACAACAACATCATGAGATACATCAACAAGCTTTCTTGTTAAATATCCGGCTTCTGCTGTTTTCAAAGCTGTATCAGAAAGACCTTTTCTACCACCATGAGTAGATAAGAAATATTCCAACACAGATAAACCTTCTCTGAAGTTTGATAAAATAGGTGTTTCAATAATTTCACCAATACCACCGGAAAGTTTCTTCTGAGGTTTTGCCATAAGACCTCTCATACCTGCGAGCTGTCTTACCTGTTGCCTAGAACCTCTAGCACCAGAATCTGCCATCATAAATATTGAGTTAAATCTATTTGTATTTGGCTTATAATCTTCTAACTCATCTTTTTTCATTTCGTCAAACATTATGTCTGCAACTTCGTCTGTAACTTTTGTCCAGATATCTATAATCTTATTGTATCTTTCACTCTCTGTAATAAGACCAAGTTTTGCCTGTTTTTCAATTTCTTTAATTTTTGCTTTTGCTTCTTTAATTAAAAGATTCTTTTTAGGCGGAACTTTCATAGCATCTATAGAGATTGAGATACCTGCAAGTGTTGCATATTTATATCCGAGTTTCTTAATTTCGTCTAACAAAATAACTGTCTTATATTGACCTAATTTCTTAAAACAAGTATCAACTATGTTGACAAGTTCTTTTTTATTCATTGCTTTATTTATATAACCTAAAGCATAAGAACCATCATCATTCTTTGGTAAATGTTCGTTAAATATTACTCTGCCTACTGTTGTATATCCTGGAGCTTCATCTTTATTATTTTTCCATTTTGTTACATCTTTTTGTTCATTATCTTTAAGTTTTGGATCTCTTAAAGTAGTTATACCTGCAACTTTAATTCTTGCATGTAAATCTATTTCTTCATGCTGATAAGCACTGATAACTTCTGCAACTCCTGATAATATACTGCCTTCTCCCGGAACACCGTTCTTTTCTTTTGTCATAAAACAACTGCCCAAAACGATATCTTGCCCTGGAACTGTAATAGGCTTTCCAGATGATGGAGAAAGAATATTCTTTGTTGTCATCATAAGCATCTTTGCTTCAAGCTGTGCTTCTATTGATATAGGAACATGCACTGCCATTTGGTCACCATCGAAGTCTGCATTGAAAGCTGTACATGTTAATGGATGCAATTGTATTGATTTTCCTTCAACTAAAACCGGTTCAAAAGCTTGAATACCGAGTCTGTGGAGTGTTGGAGCTCTGTTCAATAATACTGGATGATCTTTTGTAACTTTTTCCAATATACTCCAAACTTTAACATCCCCTCTTTCTAATATTCTTCTTGCTGATTTTAATGTTGCACCTTCTTGGTTAATAAGTTCTCTGATAATAAACGGCTTAAATAATTCTAATGCCATTTCTTTAGGAATACCGCATTGGTTAAGTTTTAATGTCGGACCAACAACGATAACACTTCTTCCTGAATAGTCAACTCTTTTACCAAGTAAGTTCTGTCTGAATCTTCCTTGTTTACCTTTTAAAGTATCAGATAAAGATTTTAAAACTCTGTTTCCTGCACCTGTTACAGGTCTGGACATAGAGTCATTATCAACTAAAGCATCTACTGCTTCCTGTAACAATCTCTTTTCATTGTTGATCATCACAGTTGGAGCTTTAAGTTGTTCTATATGTCTTAATCTGTTGTTTCTATTAATAATTCTTCTGTACAAATCGTTTAAATCTGATGCTGCAAATCTACCACCTTCAAGAGCAACTAAAGGTCTTAAATCCGGTGGAATTACAGGTAGAACTGTAAGAATCATCCACTCAGGTCTTGTAGCAGAATTTTTAAATCCTTCTACAACTCTAAGTCTTCTTATGAGTCTTGCTCTTTCAGCATCTGAAGTTATTTTTGAAATTTCAAGCTGTATATTTTTTTGTTCTTCTTCTAAGTTAAGTTCTTCCAAAAGTTTTCTAACAGCTGAAGCACCAATATCTACTTTTAAGCTGTCACCAAAACCTGTTTGGAACTTTTTAACATCACTTTCTTCAAGCAAAATAGGAGCTTCTGGCTTTGAAAAAGTTTTGAGCATTGGCATTTCCATTCTGAAAACGTCAACTTTAAGTTTGCCGTCAAAAGGTTTTAAACCTTCTGTATTCTTTCTCAATTCATTAAATAATTTTTCTTTTTCTAAATCAAAAAATTCTAATCTTACTTTTTTGTCCGGTTCTGTTATTGAAACTTCCGGAGTTTTTTCAAAAGTAGCAGTTAATATTTTCTTAAGTTCTGATTTCTGAGAACCTTCAACATCGTAAAAATATATTGAATGAGGTTTAAAATAACATTTTAAATATTTACAACCTTTTTCCAAGATATTTTCTGCAATTTGTTTAACAACATCAGATTTCTTTTCTACACCATAATCTGCCATTGTTTTAACTAATTTTTCTAATTGTTTTTTAAGGTTTTTTTCGTCACTGTCGTATTCAATTTCTTCTACAACTATACCATCAAAAACACTTTTTAGTTCTTCTTTAACAACTGCACTATTCATTCCATAATGGAATAAATTATATTCTTCTTCTTTTAACAAAGCTCCTTTATGTAAAAAAGGAACAAGATTTGAAGAATCTCTTAAAGTATTAGTGACAACATATTTTGTATAATAAATAACCTTTTCAAGATCTGATATTTTCATATTCAGCAAAATACCTATTCTTGAAGGTGGTTTCTTTAAAAACCAAGGATGAGCAACCGGTACAGCTAAATCTATATGACCAAATCTTTCTCTTCTGACTTTAGCTTCTGTAACTTCAACTCCGCATCTGTCACAGATTGTTCCTTTATGCTTTATGTATTTATATTTCCCGCAATGGCATTCCCAGTCCTTTGTAGGTCCAAAAATACCGTCACAAAATAAACCGTCTCTCTCAGGCTTAAAAGTTCTATAATTAATTGTTTCTGGTTTTTTAACTTCGCCATAAGACCAAGATCTAATATCATCTGGACTTGCAACTGTTAATTTTACAGCATCAAAATCTGCAAAATTGAGATTTTGTTGCTTTTTCTTTGAATTTTTTAAATTATTTTTTATACTCATTTATAGTTGCCCTTCTATATTATCTTATTTTTGTTCTTCTCTGCTACTTACATTATTCTTTAGAAGATCTACACTTAACCCCAAAGCTTTTAATTCGTTGACAAGAACCTTAAATGATTCAGGTATTCCCGGCTCAGATATAGGTTCTCCTTTAATGATAGAATCATACATCTTTACTCTACCTTCAACATCATCTGACTTTACAGTTAAGAATTCCTGCAATACATGAGCTGCACCGTAAGCTTGTACTGCCCAAACTTCCATTTCTCCAAATCTTTGACCACCAAATTGAGCTTTTCCTCCAAGTGGCTGTCTTGTAATAAGAGAATATGGACCAGTTGACCTTGCATGCATTTTATCTTCAACAAGATGGTTAAGTTTCAACATATACATTACACCTATGGTTACTTTTTCCATAAATGCTTCTCCGGTTCTACCATCAAACAATGTAACTCTGCAATCATCTGTTGGCAAATACTTGAGTTTGTATTCTTCAAGAGCTTCTAAAAGTTCTGTCCCTTTTATTCCTCTCTTTTCGAATTCTTGTTTCTTTTGTTCTAAAAGCATATCTTTTGCTTTTCTTATTTGTTCTTTTACTTGTTCTTCGCTGGCACCATCAAACACAGGGGTAACCATTTGTGTATTTAATACTTTACCTGCCCATCCTAACATAGATTCCAAAAGCTGACCTACATTCATACGCGATGGAATAGCAAGTGGTGAAAGCACACAATCTACCGGTGTTCCGTCTGGTAATCTTGGCATATCTTCAACAGGAAGTATTCTTGAAACAATACCTTTGTTACCATGTCTTCCTGCTAATTTATCTCCAACTTGAACTTTCAATTTTGCAGCTATATAAACTTTTACGATTTTATTAACAGATACCGGTAATTCATCACCTTTTTTAAATCTGTCTTTATCTTTTTCGTAATTTTGTTTAAGAATTTCTTCTTTTGCTAAGTATAAATCTTCAATTTTTTTCTTTTCAGATTTACTTGCATTATCTAAAAGTTCTTTCTTCTCTTTTTCTAATTTAGATTTTGCTGCTTTATATATTGATGACACTTCATCTTGTTTCTTTTTAACTTCTTTTTCAGAAAGTTTTTCCCTTCTTACAAAAGTTCTTACACCCAAAACCTTACCTGCTGTTCCCGGGTCAACTCTTAAAGAAACATCTTGAACATCTTCTGCTTTTTTACCAAACAATACTCTTAAAAGTCTTTCTTCAGGAGTTGTTTGTTGTTCACCTTTTGGTGCAGTTTTACCGACGAGAATATCTCCTCTTTGAACTGTTGCACCAACTCTGATAACTCCATCTTCATCAAGATTTAAAAGATCTTCAGCACCAACATTTGGAATATCCTTTGTTATTTCTTCAGGTCTTCCTTTTGTTTCTCTTGCTTCAGTCTCAAATTCTCTTATATGAACTGATGTAAATTTATCATCATGCACTAATTTCTCAGATAACAAAATAGCATCTTCAAAATTATATCCGTCCCAAGGCATGAAAGCGATAAGAAGATTTTGGCCTAAAGATAACTGTCCATTCTTAGTTGCTTGACCATCAGCTATTATATCACCTTTTTTAACTTTATCTCCAACTTTTACTATTGGAATATGATTTATACATGTATCTTGGTTAGATCTTAAATATTTACTTAATCTATGTTCTTTTATACCGTTCTTCTCACTCCAAACTATAATTTCGTCAGAAGAAACAGAAACTACTTCTCCATCTATTTTTGACAATACAACAACACCTGAATCTTTTGCAACTTTATCTTCAACACCTGTACAAACTAATGGCTGTTCTGTAACAAGAAGAGGTACTGCTTGTCTTTGCATGTTACATCCCATAAGTGCACGATTTGCATCATCATGTTCAAGGAAAGGAATAAGACCTGCAGAAACAGAAACAACCTGCATTGGAGAAATATCCATATAATCAACTTTGTCTGGAGATTTAAACAAGAAGTCATTCCAATGTCTTCCTTGTACAGAATCTATAGAAAATTTACCGCTATTATCAATAGGTGTATTTGCTTGAGCTACAAAGAATTCATCTTCAGTATCTGCTGTCATATAATCAATTTTATCTGTAACTTTACTATTTTCAACTTTTTTATAAGGTGTTTCAATTAAACCATATTGATTGACTCTTGCATAAGCAGACAATGATGTTATAAGACCAATGTTTGGTCCTTCCGGAGTTTCAATAGGACATACTCTACCATAATGGGTATAATGTACATCTCTAACTTCAAATCCAGCTCTTTTTCTGTTAAGACCTCCAGGGCCTAGTGCAGAAAGTCTTCTCTTATGTGTAAGTTCTGCCAATGGATTAATCTGATCCATAAATTGAGAAAGTTGTGAAGTTCCGAAAAATTTTCTTATTTGAGCAACAAAAGGAGTAATATTTATAAGTGATCTTGGTGTTACTGTTGCTTTATCTTGATTGTTCATATATTCTTTTACTAATCTTGCCATTTGAACAAGTCCGATTCTTACTTGGTTCTCAAGTAATTCACCAACAGATCTTACTCTTCTATTACCTAAATGGTCTATATCATCTAAACCTAACTTTATTTTTTCACCATTTTCTTCAAATTCCGTTTCACCATTATAAATCATCAAAAGATATTTTATTGTTGCAACAAGATCTTCTCTTGCAACTGTTCTTTTGTTATCTGCCGGAATTGTCAATTTGAAATGATTTTTATAAAAATTATAAATTGGTCCGAGCTTCTTTAAAATTTTATATCTTCCAATAGCTGTAAAATCGTATCTTCTAACAGATTTAAACAACAATTCATCTAAAAATCCTTGAGCTCTCTCTTGGACTATAAATTCTTGTGTTTTTAATACTTTATAAATATGATTTACGGCTTCTTTTTGTGTTTTAACAGTATCTTTTTTCAATGTTAAAAAAATCGTAGAATCTTTAAGAACAACTACAGATGTTAAACCTTTAGCTTTCATCTTTTCAATAGCTGTTTCAGTTAATTCTTTACCTGCATCAAAAAGAATTTCACCAGTAGCTTTATCATAAATATCATCAGCAAGACATTCATTTGCCAAAGCTGATGCTGGTGTATCTAAAGATACTTCTTTAGTTTCTTTAAAAAGATTTAAAATATCACTATCATTCTCAAAACCAATAGCTCTAAGAAGTGTAGTAGCAAGTATTTTTCTCTTTCTGTCTATTCTAACAAACAAAAGACCATTTTGGTCGAATTCAAATTCAACCCATGCACCTCTGTAAGGTATAATTCTTGCGAAATATAAAGGTTTACCAAAAACAGTAACCTTTTTTTCTTCGTCCTCTTCGAAAATTACTCCAGGGGAACGATGTATCTGACTAACAACAACTCTTTCTGCTCCATTTATAACAAATGTTGCAGTATCAGTCATTAAAGGGATATCGCCAAAATAAACTTCCTGTTCAGAAAGTTCTTTAACTTTACCATCTTCTTTCTTATGTAGTAATCTTAATTTTATTTTTAATGAAGAAGAAAATGTGTCATCTCTAGCAATAGATTCTTCTACGGAATATTTTGGCTCTCCAAAACTATAGGAGATATATTCCATAATTAAACTCCCATCTGAATTTGTCAGAGGGAAAACATCTCTAAAAGCACCTTCAAGACCTTGAAATTTTCTCTTTTCAGGGTCTATATCCATCTGAAGAAAATCTGCAAATGAATTTTTCTGCATGCCAAGCAGTAAAGGTGGATCAATCGGTGAACTTATTTTTCCAAAGTTAACTCTTTTCATTACTTATAGATCCATTATTTTTATTTTGACAAAAAGATAAAATTAAGTATTTATTATACTTAATAATTATCTTTTGTCAAGTATTTTATATTAATTTTACAATCATTTTTTAACTTATTGATATTACTTAAGCTCAACTGCTGCACCTGCATCAGTAAGTTTCTTTTTCATTTCTTCTGCATCTGCTTTAGAAACATTTTCTTTTACTGTTTTTGGAGCTCCATCAACTAAGTCTTTAGCTTCCTTTAATCCAAGTCCTGTAATTTCTCTAACAACTTTAATTACATTTATTTTACTTGCACCTGAATTTGTTAAAACAACATTAAACTCTGTCTTTTCTTCTGCTGCTGCCGGTGCTGCTGCGCCTGCAACTGCTGCTACTGCTACTGGTGCTGATGCTGAAACACCAAACTTTTCTTCAAGAGCTTTTACCAATTCTGCCATTTCCAAAACTGTCATAGCTGAAATTTCTTCGATTAATTGATCTTTTGACATTGCCATTTTACTAATCCCCCACTTTTTTATATTATTTTTTTATTTTAAGCATTTACTTGTTTTTCTTTAATTGCATTTAAAACATATACTAAATTTCTGGTTGTTCCTTGCAAAACATTAACAAATCCTGAAATTGGAGACATCATACTTCCAAGCATTTTTGCAATAAGAACTTCCTTTGAAGGAAGAGATGCCAATGACTTAATTTCTGCTGCTCCTAAAATTTTACCATCTAACAATCCTGCTTTCACAACAAACTTACCATATTTTTTAGCAAATTCAGAAACAATTTTTGCTGGTTCAACAGGATCTGTTGATTCGACAACAACTGCTGTTGGTCCATCAAAATACTGATTCACTGTTTCCAAACCAACTTCTTTAAGAGCAATTTTACTTAAAGTATTTTTTACAACCAAATATTCACAGCCGCACTTCCTGAGTTCTGATCTTAATTCTGAAATTTCACTAACTGAAAGACCATGATACTCTGTCATTATCATACCTTTCATTGCTTTAAACTTGTCTGCTAAAACTTTCACATCTGTCTGGTTCTTTTTATTTGGCATTTTATATATTCTCCTTCTTTATTTTCAATTTATTAACAACTTCTATTCTTTTTTGAACTTTTTTACTATTATTTAAAAAATCTTTATTTATTCCAAATTTTATTTGATCTTTAGTATCAGATTTATCTGAAGTTTCACATAATCTGCATGCTATCTCTGAATCTTTAAGTTTCATTAATTCTAATATCTTTTTTCTTTCTTGTTCTATTTTATCTGAAGAATAATGGTCTTCAAATAAATTACCTAATTTATGCTTTAATTCAAAATCATTACAACATAAAAAAACATCGCCATTCGGCAAAACAACATTCTGATAAACAGAATTACAAAGGCAAACAATATTACCTGTTTTTTTCTTAATTTTAAACAGTGCCCCTGCTCTTGATACAACATTTCTTACTTCAACAATTTTAGAAACTTTAACTTTTATATTATTTCTAAAAAATTCAACCATATCATAAAACTTATCTTTTTTAAAAACAATATCTGATGATTTAAAAAAATGAAAAGCAACTGCATAAAAACCAACCTCAGCTTTTTTCAATTTTAAAATCTTTGATTTAGTCAAACCAACCATTGTTGTAAAAATATCAATTTTAAAACCTTGCTGATATGCATATATCAACATATCAATTGCATATCTATTTACAAAGCATTCTGAAAAGCCTGCAAATATAAGTTTTGTATCATTTTTATCAACATTTGACAATATCTTTTTAAAATCAGATAAAGTCATATTTGTTTTTGTTTTCAAGTTATCATATGCTCTTACAATCTTATCTTGAGGGCAATATTTACAAAGAACTTTACAACCAATATATGTCGTAACTTCTAAATTTTTTTTCATAGTGTTTTAAAATAAAAAAAGCTTCTCACGAGAATGAGAAGCAAAAAATAAAGGCTAATAATATACTCAGTCTCGGCAAGAATATACAGGTATACTGTATAAAATTAAACCTTCTAAAAGGTTCTTGCTGTCTTTGACAAAACTTTTATCTGCAAGTGCTAAATTAATAGCACTTGCAGATTATAATGAATCTGGCAACGACCTACTCTCCCGGCACCCTGCGGTGCAAGTACCATCGGCCCGTATGAGCTTAACTTCCGAGTTCGGTATGGGATCGGGTGTGTCCTCACAGGTATAGTCACCAGAAATATTTATAATTTAAAGAACAACATTTATTAACTTAATAGGCTAAAGCATCTTACATATTTTTCACATTAAAAAATCACTTAGATTAGAGAATGTGACCAAGCCAAACGGTCGATTAGTACAAGTTAGCTGAATACATTGCTGTACTTACACTTCTTGCCTATCAAACCCGTAGTCTACGGGTGACCTTTAGGGAAATCTTATCTTGGGGCAAGTTTCACACTTATATGCTTTCAGTGTTTATCTTAACCATACTTGGCTACTCGGCAATGCTCCTGGCGGAACAACCGAAACACCAGAGGTATGTTCATTCCGGTCCTCTCGTACTAAGAACGAGCCCCCTCAAATTTCCTGCGCCCACGGTAGATAGAGACCGTACTGTCTCACGACGTACTGAACCCAGCTCACGTACCCCTTTAATTGGCGAACAGCCAAACCCTTGGGACCTGCTCCAGCCCCAGGATGGGATGAGCCGACATCGAGGTGCCAAACTTCATCGTCGATATGGACTCTTGGATGAAATAAGCCTGTTATCCCCGGGGTAGCTTTTATCCGTTGAGCGACGGCAATTCCACACTGAACCGCCGGATCACTAGTTCCTGCTTTCGCATCTGCTTGACTTGTAGGTCTCGCAGTTAAGCACCCTTCTGCACTTGCACTCTACAGACCATTTCTATTGGTCCTGAGGGTACCTTTGAACGCCTCCGTTACTATTTAGGAGGCAACCGCCCCAGTTAAACTGCCCACCTAACCATGTCCTCTCGGTTGTTATAAACCTGAGAGTTAGAACCACAGAACTAAAAGGGTGGTATTTCACATTGCCACTCCACACAGCCCAAAAGCCATGCTTCGAAGTGTCCCACCTATTCTACGCAATAAACTCCATAATTCAAGGCTAAGATACAGTAAAGCTCCACGGGGTCTTTTCGTCTAGCTGCAGGCAACCCGCGTCTTCACGGGTACCACAATTTCGCCGAGTCTTTCGTTGAGACAGTGCCCTCTTTGTTACGCCATTCGTGCAGGTCGGAACTTACCCGACAAGGAATTTCGCTACCTTAGGACCGTTATAGTTACGGCCGCCGTTTACTGGGGCTTAAGTTCAACGCTTCGCCTTGCGGCTAACATCTCCCCTTGACCTTCCAGCACCGGGCAGGCGTCAGACCCTATACATCATCTTGTGATTTCAGCAGAGTCCTGTGTTTTTGTTAAACAGTCACGAGGGCCATTTCACTGCGACCTATGTTGCCATAGGCACCCCTTATCCCGAAGTTACGGGGCTAATATGCCGAGTTCCTAAACGAAAGTTATCTCGCGCGCCTTAGGATTTTCACCCCACCTACGTGTGTCCGTTTACGGTACGTTTATCCTCAGCACAGGTGTCTGGTTTTTTCTTGGCTCCCCATACAGTCAGTTCCTCGGATTACTCCAAGTCCTCCCTCTTGCGAGGCAACATCTACAACCAATGAGATGATGACCTACTAGAAAGCGTAGCCAAACACATTTAACGCACTAAAGATAGTTCAGGAATATTAACCTGATACCCATCGCCTACGGCTTTCGCCCTCGGCTTAGGATCGACTGACCCTGAGCAGACGAACTTTACTCAAGGAAACCTTAGGTTTTCGGCGAAGAGGATTTTCACCCCTTTTATCGCTACTTATTCCGACATCCTCACTTCCCACAACTCCAGTGCTCCTTACGGTACACCTTCAGTGTCGTGGGAACGCTCCTCTACCACTCTATATTGCTATAAAATCCACAACTTCGGTAATATGCTTAAGCCCCGAGTGTTTTCGGCGCAGAATTACTTGACTAGTGAGCTGTTACGCACTCTTTAAAGGATGGCTGCTTCTAAGCCAACCTCCTAGCTGTCTAAGAAATTCCACTTCCTTATACCACTTAGCATATATTTAGGGACCTTAGTTGGTGGTCTGGGCTGTTTCCCTTTTGCACGTGAAGCTTATCCCACACGTACTGACTCCAGTATAATACATCCGAGAATTCGGAGTTTGATTAACTTCGGAAAGTGGGTTACACCCCCTAGATTATTCAGTGCTCTACCTCTCGGACTTAACGTACCAGGCTAGTCCAAAAACTATTTCGAGGAGAACCAGCTATCACCAAGTTCGATTGGCCTTTCACCCCTATACCCAGCTCATGCAAGACCTTTTCAACGGTCGACGCTTCGAGCCTCCTCCCCCGATTAAAGGGGATTCACTCTGTCCAGGCATAGATCACTTGGCTTCGGGTCTAATGATAGGTACTATTCGCCCTTTCAGACTTGCTTTCGCTACGGATACATAACAGGCTTACACCTAATACTTATCCTTGCACCTACCAATTAACTCGCCGGATCATTCTTCAACAGGCACGCTCTCAGACATTCTGGTTGCCGAAGCTTCCAGCATAATCCTCGAACTGCTTGTATGCATACAGTTTCAGGTTCTATTTCACTCCGCTTCCGCGGTTCTTTTCGCCTTTCCCTCGCGGTACTAGTTCACTATCGGTCTAAGACTTGTATTTAGCCTTGGAGGGTGGTCCCCCCAGATTCCCACCAGATTTCACGTGTCCGATGGTACTCAGGATACCACTTCGAGTCAAAAGATTTTTACTTACAGGACTATCACCTTCTATGGTCAGTCTTTCCAGACTGTTCGATTAATCTTCTGATTGATAACTCTACTTGTGTGGTCCTACGACCCCAGCATGCAAGCATACTGGTTTAGGCTATATCGATTTCGCTCGCCACTACTTTCGATATCTCGGTTGATTTCTTTTCCTCTAGGTACTGAGATGTTTCACTTCCCTAGGTTGTCCTCCCTTGCGGGATCATAACAATTACTTGTTACGGGGTTGCCCCATTCGGAGATCGCCGGATTAAAGGTTGTTTGCACCTACCCGACGCTTATCGCAGCTTACCACGTCCTTCATCAACAGTCTTAGCCAAGGCATTCACTATATGCACTTAGTAGCTTGATCACATTCTCTAATCCCATCTTACAATGAGATGATTAAAAGTGATTTCTCTAATTTACAACATTTACAAATATTACAACAACTACAACTAATTGTGATTTGTGTTTCATATTATACATATGAAGACGCTAAATTTGCCTATTAAGTTTTCAATGAACTACACTACTATATTTATATCAGTATAAAACTGAAAAATTTTTATATTGTGGAGATAGTGAGGATCGAACTCACGACCTCCTGCTTGCAAAGCAGGCGCTCTCCCAAGCTGAGCTATATCCCCAAAGATTCCAAATAACTATATAAACTGGTGGGCCTATGTGGAGTTGCACCACAGACCTCACCCTTATCAGGGGTGCGCTCTAACTAACTGAGCTATAGGCCCGCGCTATCCGCAACCTAACCGTGTCTACATAGTTTATATGCCGACCAGATACCAGTTTTACATATAAAC
>Ga0172381_10004224_pt1 | contig 14909 bp, 9 predicted proteins | sample Leawel6488metaG_FD_119754 | JGI IMG/M metagenome (GOLD analysis project Ga0172381, IMG submission 119754) | Leachate microbial communities from a municipal landfill in Southern Ontario, Canada - Leachate well 64-88 metaG | ecosystem: Engineered > Solid waste > Landfill > Unclassified | place...
AGCAGCATCTCATCCATCTGACCGAAACGCTGCGCAGTCTTGTGCAGCCGAAAGAATGGCGTGAGCGGAAAACGAACAACGAGCCGCCTCAGGAAATCCACATCGCAGCCGAGCGGTCCATAGATGCTGATCACCCCCAAATTGCGGTTGGAGCAAAACTCGTCCGTGATGCCCTCCCAGAGCACATCATGCGCCCACAAGCGAAGCACCGCGAGGGAACGCATTCGGCTGAGAACAATGATTGCGCTGACCGACAGAGTCAGCGTTCCAGTGCACCACAACGACAAAAAGGTCAAAGGGCTCTCCAGCAAAGCTTCCTCAGGCAGACTCTCCAACATAGCCCACAGGTGGTCGTTCGTCGATTCGTCGAACATCAAGTGCAGTCTGCTGAGATGAAAGAAAGCTTTCGTGCCACACTGAGCAGAGCCTTGCACCAGGAAGAACACCGAGATCTCAGTGCTTTGGTCCACGAACAATTCCAACTCCGTCAGAAGAGGAAAGCGTCTTGCCATATACACAAGATCATTTGTTGGCCAAGAGCTTCCCGTGTCCGAGATTCGTTCCACTCGTGGGAAGGGGGCGGATTCAATGAAGGCTCGCACAATGGCATGCTGATCGTCGTTCTCCACATCCCAAAAACGAAGCCCGTTCCAGGCATGGTGTGTGTATTTTTTATCGATGGTCTATAGTGCCAAGTGCGAAAGCTGTCGACTCAGATAAAAAGTACTCAGCTCGCTCATTGTGTACATCGGTTGGGATCCTCACCCATGGAAGAGTGTCGTTCAAAAAGTCGTTCTCATCATCTTCAGTACCTCCGAGGTGATATCGACGATGAGTTCAGACCGGTCCGGACCGTCTAGAAAAAAATCCAGCAGGTGTTGGATTTTGATCTGAGCTTACTGTCTACATAACCTTGGACGGGTGATGTCGACTCCGATAACAATCACCTGACTCTTTCTTTGTGTACATAGGTTGGGATCCTCACCCATGGAAGAGTGTCGTTCAAAAAGTCGTTCTCATCATCTTCAGTACCTCCGAGGCGGTGTCGACCATGAATAAAAATCCCACCATCGATTGTCGAGAACATGAAAACAGAAAAAAAATAGTTGTCAGACACGAAGGAGAGGCATGGAACGAGCGGCCGATTCATCGTCGGCAAACCCATCACCATGTGATGTGATTGCACTTTCTCTGGAAGATCTTACCAAGCGGTTGACTGGCTTACCTGTTGTCGTCTCAGAGGATTGCCATGGAGAGGGTATCTTCTATGGGACACGATTCGTCCCTACATCCGCAGCGCCATTACCACTTGCGACACAGAGTTGGATGGCGGACTATGATGCCTCTGCCAACAGAAAGGAATCTCAGTTGGCTTTTTGTGAAACCATGCTCCAAGCTGCCACTTTTCGAGCATTTCTGCCTTTCATTGCTTCATCCACGCCTCCATCTACTCCATCATCGGACTTGGTGCAAGCTTTGCTACGCCGATTGGATGCACACCGTCGGAGAAAGCAGAAAGAGGACACTGACGAAACAAATCAGGATGGCCATCCCTGGCAAGAGTTACTGCTCCACAAGAAGAACATGGCGGAATTCTGTGCTCTCGTGGCCCATCTGAAACATGGTGTGGCTTGGTTCACCTATTGCATGGAGTGCTGCTACGAACATGTTGTCCAACGCCCAAAAAGTCACATCTCGCGACACTATGCCGATTCGATCATCAAGGATTCCGTTTCTCTGGCGGCCATAGTTTGTCGCTTGCGGGGCTGTTCATCGTCATCCATTCCTGTTGTCACTCTCGTGCATGATCCCATGGATCGATTTCTGGTGGATCATCTCGCCCGCATCGACGAAGAGCCAACACTTGGGACGTTTTACTACGTCGCCGTGCAAGGCAACAGCCCTCTGTATGCAGACTATTTGCGCATTTGGGAGGCACCTCCACAGCATGAACGAATTCAGCAACGTGGTGTGGCATTTGTGATGCGGTATCCGTCCCATACCATGCTTCTGGTGCCACTTTGGGTCGTCTTGGCACACGTGCGCACGTGTTGGACAAGCCTCGCCGCAAGTTGGCTGACCTACGTCATGGAAAGACCACCATCGGAGGAGCAGGACGTGGAGTGCACTGGAGATGAGTTTCAACGTCGCGTGCAGGCCATGATGATCGGTCTCCGGGACACGCACGCCATGACATGGTTCTTGCGAGAGCATCTCGTGTGTCAAACGCCCCTGTTTTTGGAGGCACATCACTGTTCGTCGTCAGCAACAAGAATACGACTCAACTTGCCATCAGCCCCCTCGGACACGACGAGAGCTCTCTTGGCTTCGCGTATCCCATGGCAAACCCTGGTGACGCAGCATCTCCACGACGAAAACGTACTTGCGTTTCTCCAACACGTGGCTGAGTTGATACAACCTCATCTTCTGCATATGCTACCACCCTGTATGTTGAACTTGATTATGGTGTGCGCTATGCACCGCGATCGCAAAGTGTTGAATTGGCAAACTCGCTATTGGATATTGACCTTCTTTCATACGGATTGCATGCTCCCCGAGGATCGCGTTCGCTCACTGGTGTTGTTTCTTTGCCAAGGGCACCTCTCTGACGGAGATACCAAGGCCGTTGGAGTGACGCTTGCGTTGCAACCTCCTCGTCCGTCGTGGTATTGCAGTCGTGTGGCGTCCCATGAAAAGAAGAAAACCAGCACTTGCTATTGTGTCTGGTGCCCACACCAAGCTCAACACGACATTGAAGAAGCCCCGCCCGACACACCTTGGTCGCTTCTCTTGGGCTACACCACGGAAGAGTGGATGAACAACATCGCGACACAAACGCCCACGGATGTTCCCATCTGGCAACGTTGTGCACACTTTCTGAACGATTTCCACGAGGCTTGTGGAATGCACCTGCCTCGCCAAAACTCCGTTTCTCATCCGAACGCATATGTCACGTGGCTAGGCGGCTGTGGTCCGTCCCATGCCACGTAATTTTTTTGTGGTTGGTTGCTTGTTGTCATGGGGGCATGGCGTTGTCGTATGCAATACTCGTGCGCTGTGCAGAAAACATGAGTACCACCAACATTCCCACCGCAGCTCCAAGTGAGCCAGACACAACAGCTATCAAGAAAGCCTCCAAGAGCCTCAAGACGGTGGTGCTGTGCTTCATGGGCCTTTTCGTCGTGCTGAGTCTGCTATTGTCAGCCATGAACACAGGCTTGCTCGGCTACGAATATGTAGTCTTCCGTTCAGGGTGGGTGAACACCACAGCTCCTACCGAAGGCACTGGCTTCAACCCACGAGATGAGGTCACCACCACGGGGGCATTGCTCTTGTTTGTTGGCAGTGCCCTTCTGATGTTGCCAGCCTTCATTTCGGTGGTGTGCCTTTGCATCAACAAACCCAAATCTATGGTGGTCGATTGGTTTATGCATCTGGCTTCGTTGGCCGCCTTGGGCGTGCATGCCTACTTTGTGACGAAAACCTCCCTCTGGGTAGCATGCCTGGGGAACTTCCTCTCGGGTGTCAGCTTCACCGATCTTTTCTACCCTATCTCGCTCGCTGTGGATATCGTCGCGATCGTGTTGGAAGTGCTGGTTCTCGTGCTCGGAATCATCGTCTACCAAGTTGACCGTCTCACACTTGGCCTTCGCGTGGGCCTGGGCAAGTTCAACATGCCACTCATCAGTGCCCTATGAGCGTGTCGTCTTTCTATTTGACAGTTGTCATGGCAAGTCAATTGCCCAGCACAATTTCGCATCTTTACCGACAACGGAAACGATGGTGACGATGGTAGTGATGTCGCGCCCGCGCGGACGGAGTTGCGTCAATGAGGTCCATGTTGGGGGGTTTGTGTCGTGAAGTTGATGAAAAACAAGGGTCGTATGTTTGGCGACACGCTGACAGAGTGCAATGGCATTCTGCCAATGATCCATGCGTAGCATATCCACCACCGCTGTTGACGATGTGTGCTCACAGAGCAACGCAAGATTGTCAAGGAGAGGCAACGCTGCAGCTGCGGTGTTTGTCACCGGACAAAGGAAGATGTCGGGCACGTGAAACAGCGCCGCCGCAAGCTGTGGGAAGTGGGTTTTGCGGAGGGTCATGAAGGGTCGAAGGATAACTGACAGATCACTCAACACATGCGGCATCCAAAATTCGATGGATCGGACTGTGGGACCCAGCGCGATGGCACATGCGTGAAGAAGCGCCACCCATCGCTGTTCTGTGCACGCGCAAAAATCACACTGCGAGAAGCAAAGCTTTTCGACATGTGAGTGCCGATTCACGTAATTGGTTGCCCCATCACCGCTTCGATAGTAAGCGCCCTCCACTTGTCCATAGAGGGCAGCCTCACGAGGTGCATTCGGAACAGCTCCTCTCTGGACGTCATCAAACCATCGGCGAAGCTTGCCTGTGTATTCGTGATGATGGTCCTCCTGAAACATCAACGCTGCTCCAAGCACGGCAGCCGCAGCATGATACCGTAGGGGCACTTCACAGTCGCCCATACCAACGACGGGGCGACATCCAAACCCAAGTGCGACGGCGGTCGTCGTAGGACTGTCGTAGAATAGGGTGCGCAACAGCGACCATGGTTGCTCTGTGTTTGGATTCCAGTCGAGTGGAGGCATCGCCAACAGGGGTGGCGGTGGTGGATGTGACGCTAACAGGTATTCGTGGAGCTTGCGCCACACAGTATCCACACTTTCAGGAGCACATGCCAGAAGCGGGGCCGTCGCATTGGTGACGTACGGGCGCCAGTTCAACGTGGTGCAATGTTGAGCAGCTTGTCCCCCGAAGAGGATTGTCATAAAAGTGGACGTATCAGTTAGCAAAGAGAATCGGAAAGTATCTTCCACCGCCACTACTGGAGCAGTGCATGCATCATCCAACACGACTCCCGGGGGCAATCGAAGCGCCACATGACTCACAGCACCTGCAAGTGTGGTCATCGCCATGCTTCGCCATGCGACGACGTCATCCACATGGCGGAGTTTAACGGTGATGGTGAGTTGTTCTCGCCGACTGTGAGATTGTTTCCCTTTCAGGACGGGAAGCGGGGCCACAGAAGCGCTGCCATCTGACGGGTAGATTTGAACATGTCGTAACTGGCTCGACCAACGGTGGGCCGTTGTCAATGCGACAAGGAAATTGGCATCCAACAGAGGTGTACTGGCAGGAGCGCAAAGATGAATGTGAATCTCCTCCACTTGGGGGAACAGAAGGGGGCACATAAAGAGCATCTGTGATGAAAACTCTCCATGAAACACAAACGAGAGCTTCTTCATGGCAGAGGGCGTTGACGAGATCGCCGCGTTCGTGACTTTCACAATTTCATTGGTTGCCAGCTGCTCATCAGAATGTTGCAAACTCCACGTTAATCCGCACATGCCATAAAGCTCAAGGGAGTCCTTGAAACGCTGCGTATGTTCACTGAGGACTTTTTCTCCCACGATGTTTTCTGTGACAAGCGACTGCCGCAGCTCGGGTGTGTGTTGTTCACGAAGATGGGCCCGACAACAACTTTGCATGACTGGAAAAGGAAACTGTGGGGTTAGCCCGGCCAAATGTACTTTGAACAGTTTGAGATGGGCACATGCAAGTACGGCTTGGAGCACATACTGTAGGGCCACCTGAGAACGCATGTCACTGGTGCCCCAGAGTTGCACCTTCCTCGGATCTTGTTCCCGAAGGAGGATAGGATTCTCGGACGCCTTCTCGCCTTCTCCAAAGCACAGCAACGCATCCAAAGGCACCTCCAAACAGAGTGTCTGTACGCCGTGTTGAACGTGTGCAATCACAAGTTCGATAAGGCGCAAAAGTGCGCGCTTCACATGGCCTGGTGCGCGGACAATGCTTTCCGCGGAGGAATGTGCCGTGGAAATAATGAGCGTTTCGCAGTCGTCGTCGTTTGGACGTTGTCGCCATGCTTCATACGCGTTCGTATAGGTAGAGTCATCAGCAGGAATCACATAGTGCAGTCTCCGCTGCTGCTGTTGTTCTGTTAGACCCACAATGGAAGAAACGGGGGTTGTCATTCTTTCTTTGACTTCTCACACGCACGCACATGGAACATCCACTTGCACACACCCACACCCATTCCCTTCGACTAAAAAAGAGAGTGTGTCTCAGCATGGACTGGTGGTGGTGGCGGCGGCGGCGGGAAGCGGCGGAAGAGACTTGAGCAACGCGCGAAGATGTTCCATGTCCAAGTCGAAGCGAGCGCGGCCGACACTCTCTGGGGCAACTTGCCGAAAGACGAAAAACACTTCTTGGAGTTGCAAAAGAAGAGAGGCGAGCGTGGTGCCATTGTGCTGCGCACGAACTTGCAGATGCTTGTCGTTGAGAAAACATACGGGCGGGGCACTGATGTTGCTGCTACTCAGGGCCGTCGTGGTGGGCATGAACAAGCGGTGTAGCGTCATGTGGCATAACTGTTCCAGCATGAAGAGTGACATGCCCTCGGGCATGGAGCCTTCCACAGACACAAAAGCACGCATGAGGGCTCGGAAAAGCACCTCCGCGTGAAGTGTGTTGCACGGCGTCTGGGGTCCACCCAAATCGGGGCAGGTGGCGTATTTCATCGCGAAGTCCCGACACAACTGGAGCCGTGCTTGGTCCGTCAACACGGGCTTACCCTCGTTTTGCTGCGCGACAACAGAATCGGCGTAGCGTTCACCGACCATATGCGCACAGTAGTGCCAGAGGGACCACCACACCGATTGGGCAAAGGTAACGTTACTCACACAAAGACCGTCCAGCTGGGTGCGCACAAGCAGCGTCTGGGCAAGCATGCGAAGAACGGCGTTCTTCCAAAGAGGGGCAGCAGAGTCGCCTGCAACCTTGAGCTGGGCCACCACCACAGCACTGGGCTGTGAAAGCAAGGACATGGCTGGGTCGCACAGCACAGCATCCATGTTACTGATCAACTGGGCACGATCGCGCGCCGTCCGGTCGGAGTATTGCACGAAGTCTTCCCAATGGCGAACCCGAGTTACAGCAGCAGCAGCACCTCCATCCAGAGGAGCCGCGGCAAGGCATGCTTCCGTCGAAAAGCAAGGGCACCGGTCCAGGATCCCCTTGGCAGCGCGCATTTCCTCCGTGCACTCCCCCGGAGTGGTCGCTGCGATACATGTAGTGCACTGAGACCACCATTTCTGGACGATGGCCTCCTTGTGGCCATGTGTCAATTTGACAAGGTCACGTAGCAACTGATCCTCCGGTTCCTGCTTGCGCAACCACGTCAGAATACCACAGGAGGCCAACGTAACGGTTCGATTGCCACTGCTGATGGATGAGGCTCCGAGAAGTCTAGGCGACGAGTTGATCTTTTGCAGGTGTCCCAGAAGGATCATTTCAAGCACAACCAAACGATCCGACACTGACGCAATCTTGGAGAAAGCAGTCTTGCCAAAATGGCTGTCGAAACGCATCGCGCCGGAAAGTTCGTCCATCAAGGACACTGCCACGCCTGCTGGGAGTGCCATGACGAGAGCACTCAGCATACGCCTCTGCAACTGGGCCAACGGGAGTGCCTGGATGGCCGACACACTTACCGAGAGCTCGGCAAGGAGACGCGCGCAGACACAAAGAGGATCTCCCGTGGTGGCTTGCTCCACATCTTGCACAATAGCCGAAGCTTTGATGTTGGCCCAGAGCGTCGCTTCCCGTTGGGATGCATTGGCGGCATATCGATTGACGTAGAGCAGATAGTTGGTTAGGACGCTGCTCATCATCACACCCACAGATTCCACGTCTTGACCACTGTCACTGCATCGTCGCGTTGCCTCCAAGAAGTCGCGCCGCAGAGTGTCCATGCTCGGAACCAGCTCGCCCGAAGTCGGAAGAAAACGCACAGTGGGCTCACGTGTAGCAGACGGCCTCATCGCCAGACTGCTGCTGCTGCTGTTCCACCATCGGAGAAGCGACAACACTCGTGAAGACTCGCTGTTCCCACTCTTGCTCGAGCTAGTCGCGACAACAGGAGGCACTGCTGTGGAGGTTGACGCCCCGGACGACTTCTCGGGCTTCGTCGTTGGCGTCGTCGTCGGCGGTGGCGTCTTCTTCTTCGTCTTCTCTCCCTCCGCTTCATCTGTAGCTCCTCGTTTCTGGGGCAACGTACGGGCTGCCGGCATCAGTGTGGGAAGACGCCCCCTTCGATGAAACATGCGGGTAGGGTTGGCAAAGACCATGTTCTCAGTCGAAACGGTCGTCCCTGCGGTGATGACGTCGGCAGGAGATTCGTCATCCTCCTCTGTAGGAGCAGCAGCAGGGGGCACATCTGGTTCCTCCACAATATAAGGTGACATATTCTTGCACTTGCATGGCTGGCAAGGCAGGGTGACCGTGAGGGGAATCGCAACGGACTTGTCTGGCCAAAGTGCGCGATGAAAGTTGATGAGGCGAATGGAGAGTGGGCAGACGACTCCACACAGGCCATCCCCCAAAGAGGAACACTCCACCTCCGGGTGGCGCGCGAAGTAGGCAGATTGCAGCACGAACAATTGCACGAAATCGGGCATCTCCATTTTCTTCGCCTCGAGGAAGGCCGCTTCCCAGGCCGCGTTCGTCGTTGGGACGCCCTCTCCTTGGATAAGACGCCGAAGAAAGGCACAAGCTTGCAAATCCCGTTCCGGGAGTGGGCGGTCCAGACTGCGCAAGTTCTTCACGCAAGCGTCCACCAGAGTGCACACGTGATGGAGAACGCTGTTTCGTAGCTTGATGTTGGGATGAACACAGATTGTGTAGAGCGCTCCCTCCAAGGTCATGTAATAGGTGTTGTAGCACCCCTTGAGATGGCACATCCAGACCCCGTATCGCCGTCGTCGAGTCCGCGCAGCATCCTTGCTGGCTCCCAGTGCACGCTGGAGCAAAACCGAAGCAACAAAGATCGTGGAGCCCACGTAGGCAATGGATGGTGCCCCTAAGTGCTTTCCTGCAGGGGGGGTGGCTGTGGCAACGACGGATGATGCGGATGCTGATGCTGATTCTCCACCAACGGTCATGTCAGCAGCAGAAGGAGAAGAAGCTGACGACGTGGACGTTTCCACAGAGGAAGGGTTTTGGGGATCAATGCGAAAGACGAGAAGTTTCTCGGGCGACTGCGCCGTGGCGGCATGAGGAGTAGGAGTAGGGGTTTCCATGAAGGTAGTATTTTGCCGAAGGGGTATGGACGAAGAATGATGACCGGTCACTTTGCAAATAAAAATTCGACTCTAGAGTTTTTCGATATCTCCGCAAGACTAGGATATCTATTTTGTTGTTGATGGTGAGGGAGGGGGGGGGTATGTGCGGTTGATGAGGGGACTCCTCTGTGGGGTTTTTATATTTCAAAAAATCACACCCAAGGCGCGAGTCTAACGCTATTGTTGGAACCTCGTATGCAATTTACCAACTCTTGCGCGGTATGACACTAGCTCACACTCATTTTGCTTATCCCATAACAGCAGCAGTTGTTTCCTTTTCCGCTTCGTGATGTCTTCCGCTACGCTTTGCGAAATTTGTTCTGGCCAGCGCAAACCATCAGTGCATTACTCTTGGTCAATCGTGCCACTTGTGCAATGACGTGCACTCACATGACGAGTATTTCCTTCCATGACTGGATTTGTCACGCGCCCCTCGACGAGAGAGGTTTTCGCGAGGGGGTGCTATGGGCACTTCGTTTCCCTCGACTGCGGCGATTGTCACTCACGTGCTTGGGGAACAAACCGGAAGAGTGTCCCCTCGCAGAGGATGTTCCTACTATCAAGGGGCGTGTCGTTTTGGAATCGTTGGAAATTCGGTGGTTCGATCGCTTGTTTGGGACGCGGAATTGCCACGAGCGGGAGCCTTCCTACGGTGGACTTTACAAAATCTGTCACAACCAGAGCAACACTCTTCATACACTAAATCTTCAATTTGACAGGCGCAATGTGTTTTGGCTCCAACTACCTCTTTGTGAACTGCCACAGTTGGAAAGCTTCACTGCACAGTTTGTCCCTGCTCAGAGCGAACCCACTCCACGATGGCTCTCCGCTGGGGATGCTGCCGCAGAATGGTTGGCAACACCCACTGTTCACGAGCAGATCCGCGCAAAACAACTGCGGGAGGTGAACTTGCGGGTGCTCGACCATTGTGGCCTTGCGCTGTTCTCTCCCGACTCTATCGTTATGGCTTTATTCGCGACGTTCACGGGCGAGGCCTTCTCTTTGACATTGGATACGTCTCTCTTGGATAGCACGCGTTTTGCGCTTCACGTGGAGCAACACGTAGAACAACGACAACAACAGCACTCCCTTCTGCAACTGCAACGCATCCCTGCCGCTACTTTTTCAAGCATCCCGCCACCCATTGCTTCGGTGGAGAAATACCACCGGCGCCTAGTGGGCAAGAAGCGTCCACGGGCACCCCGCCTATGACTTGGCAGCAGCAGCATGTTGTGTTGTGCGCATCACTGCTGTTGTTGTCGTCATTGCAGACTGTTGGCCGTGGAACAGAACAATCCAACCAAAGAAAAATGTGGTCTTTGATTTCGTGGATGAGCTTCATAGGCGTATTGGTGTAGAGCGGCGGCACACGGGGATGATCATCGACGTAGATGTGCACTAGAAAGAAACAAGCGCACCAATAATGCCAAACATCAGCCAGGCTCCCAAATCGATAGGCCTTCCGCGACCAATGTGTAGTTAGTCTTGGGCCCTCGCGCAAGGAATGGAAGAAAATGTTCTCCGCGAACAAAATGTCCTCATTAGACGTGAGTTGGAGGTAGTGGGCCACTTGCCACAGCGACGTCGCCACCGAAATGATCGGCGTCTGTCTTGCCGCATCGCACAACGGTGGCAACGCGAACATACATGGACCTTGGGTGACGTCGCCTGCTGTTGTTTGGCTTTTCTGTAACGCTTGAAGAGCATACAAGTGCTCTATGGAGAGACGAATACGAGTTTCGAATCGTGCTGCCATCGGTGGGCATGGTTCTTTCACGCCGTATTGCTTTTCCCATTGGACTTCATCCTCTATATCAGGCGAGGGAACAATAGGAGAACGAGATAATACAACTGCTTGACAGAGCAGCTGTTGTTGCATCGCTGGTGCATCAACAGCAGCGACCGCCGTATCTACTCCGGCTGCCATGTTGTTGCACGAGTGTTTTGTCTCTGAGCAAGTCGTCCCCTGAACTTGCTCGGAGATAAAAAATTATCACAAACGCGCGGGGCCAAGCGACTCGATATATATGGGCAGACGCTACCAATCACACACACGTACGTCAAACAACCGTCAATAACTAGGCATGAGCGCAGTGACAGACCGAGAGATGTGGCGGAAGGACCGCGTCGGTGACGTCGTTGGAGTCAGTCCACGGGGCCGTCGGCCAATACAACTCGGTTCCGAGGCGCGTCTGCTGGAAGATGCACGCCCGAATGGATTCACACATCCTGACAAGGCCAATGTTGTCGACCAAGACAGGAGGTGGCGGTCATCGTCAAGCGATGAACACACACTCGTCGATCTTGGCGTACTCGATGTAGAATGACTAGAAAAATCGTGCATGTTGCTTTCGTCGTTCTTTGTGTTGAAGTGTTGGTGGGTTATCGGCATGCATAGCAATCCGGCGCCTGTGGAGAAGTTGCGACTCAACAGCCATTCTTGAGTTGGTTGAGACGTCGTAGCTTCTTGAAATCTATCCACAGATCGCGTGCACAGCTTTGAGAAAATCAACCCCGTTTGTTCTTCCTTGTTTTCCCACTCCAGTGGTGGAAATTTCCCACTCCCCAGTGGTGAGGAATAGTACACTCAACCCGCACACACACAAGAAAACAAAACAGAAGGTGAGGGAGGGGGAACCAGAAGAGGGATAAAGAGAGCAAAAAAACCCCCGACATGATGTCACTGTCACTCATCGGAAATGTGATATCTTTCTTTGGCCTCCAACAGGAATTGAATGGCTTTCACACGGGAACGGGAACGTGTTGTTTGTTGTGCTTGATTCTCAATTGCTTCTTCTTTCGTTTTGTCCTTGTCATCATCGGGCACGACACCTGCGCAGAGCGGTAATGAAAAATCAACAAATTATCATCATCATCAGCATCATGTCATACCATCAGAAGTGTTCGTGTCCTTCTTCTCGTGATCTTTCGTTTCACTTGCAGCAGCCACGGGCTTGATTTCCTCTGTTGTGCCGGTGACGTCACCTAAAACATGGGCAGTAGAAGCAAACGTTCGATTGTGCACATACCACTTCCCCCGGCTGGTTTCTCCAGGGCGTTTACTTCGGGTGCCACAACCGGTTTATCCTCTTCATCGTCGTCGTCATCATCTTCCAAAAGCCTCTTCCAGTGTCCATGTGGAGCTGTTTTCGTTTGCCCACCTTCATCCTCCTTCTTCTCTTTCTTTTCCTTTCTGGGGCGTTTCTCTTCACATTGCTCCTTCTTCTCGCTGCCCCGTTTCCGAGAGGTGGGCTCTTTCATCACATTCTTCTTCTTCGCGTTGTCATCGGTAGTCCATGCAGCAATCATGTCATGGTAGAACATCGGATTGGCACCGAGAAGAGCCTCCATGGCATACTTCACAATCCAGTCGGACAGCGACCCTTGCCGAACACGATACTCAAGTTTCACCAATTCCAAGATTCCAGCGACAGCTGTTCGAATTGGAACAAGCCACTCAGCCGGGCACGGATGTTCGGGAGCATGCTCCGGGTCGACCAATGACAGTAGAATACCAGAGAAGCGTTCCCCATAGAGGAACTGATTCACTGACTGGTACTCTCCGTGAGGGACAGTCGAGGAAGAAGCCTGCCCAAGTGCCGATGCAGAGGAGGAGGACGAAGATGACGCCGTCGAGGTAGATGCCCCTCCAGGTGCCGCAGATGAGGAGGAGGAAGAAGAAGAAGAAGCTGTGGAAGTGGAGACCCCCGCAGGTTCCGAAGGGGGCGATGAAGATGATGCTGTCGAGGAAGATGCTCCTCCAGGTGCCGCAGACGAAGATGATGATGACGACGATGATGCTGTGGTGATACAAATCGCCTTGCGTCTCTTAGATGCCGGCAAGTGAACCACTGTGCCAGGAGACACTCCACGGAGGTCGCCTTCGCACGCGGCAGAGGGAGGTTCACGAGGGCGTCGGGGTGCTTGCTGCTTCGGGGCGTCCCCTTTGGGTTTGCGACCACGATTGCTCGCAACACGTTCCACGTGGAGCTCATCCCCAGGGAGAGCGGGAAGACCAACGTGAAAGGGAACCGGAGTAGGGTTCTCCCATTCGTCTTTCTCCTCGAAAGGGCGTTTGTCGTCACTTGAAACAACATCATCACGAGTGTGTGGCCAGATGTCCTCCGCGGAGGGATGGTACACTTGTGTGGGGAGAAAGAGATAGGGAGGAAATTGCTGCTTTGGGTGCGGAAACAACTCCACGAATGAGCGAACTAGGCTTGCCTTTGAAGCGTCCCCTTCCCCAGCAGCATAGGGATCGCACTCAGCATCGGCGAATTCCTTCATGATCCACGCAACGGGTTTGGACACAAAATTGCGATCCTTGATGCCAAATGCAGATACGGCACGCCCTTTGTTGACGAATGATAATAGCTGTCGCTGTCCTTCTTCAGCAGCGGGCGCATCCCCAGTTCCGTACTTCTGGGTCAATTGCACCCAAGAGAGCTCCTCATCAAAGTGGTCATTGAAAAGCCACACCACCGAGCTGCGAAAGAGTCGTTCGTATGTGTCTCGCGTGTTCCCCATTCGTGCATCCAACATCATGTCCGAATCTCGAAAGACACGCCAGAGGATAATCGGCCCGGCCCATGCGCGAGGATGATAGTCTGCCTTCCAGTCGAAGTGATCATTTGGAGCAACTCCCCAGAAAGTGTTCGCCCATGATGTGAGGCAACCAATCCAATCGTCGTGACGACGGCGAAGAGTTGCTGCGTAGATCAGAGAGCGGCGGTGACAAAAGAGATATGCCGCAAGTGAACCATGTCGTTGCCACCAGGCGGCTATGGATGACGTCAATGGCCAAGCGTCATCCATTGGCACACCAAATTGCTCTCCACCCGGGCGACCTTGTACATCCATGAGCACGCGGAACATGTGACGGCACATGGAGTTGTTCTCGGAACACAACGCCAGCCAAAATGCTGACCAATGGCCATACTGGGCCCGCCTGGGAGGACGCTTCACACTCCACCAGCCGACGATGCGAGATGGAATGGGAACGAACACCTCACCACCGCCATGCGAAGGAGCATCATCCGCGCCATCTGCGTTCTCGTCCTTCTCCTCCTCCTCCTCCTCTTCGTCGTCATCGATAACATCATCCAGCTCCGGTGAGAGACGCACAGAAGCGGCGTTGACACGTTCCGCATAGCCGTAGCTCACAGGGCCGGTAGTGAACGCCCACGGAACGACGCGTGCAGCGACAGTATCCCCGCGGCGAAGGAGACCGTAGTTCAAGGTTCCTTTGCCTTTGCGCAAATTGACTTGATGATGGAGATAGATCCGAAGCAGTCGAACGGCTTCGTAGAACTGCACAAGAGCACGCTCGACGAGATTCTCTGTGGAGAAAAACGAATAAGTGCACATTACAGAATATGTCGCGACATACCACTCTGGGGTGGGGCACTCGGAGGCTGCGCCGAGGAAGATGAAGACACAACCGCACTGGGGTCTGCATGAGGAATCAAGAAAGTATACCAGGCATGTGATGTGACAACAGCATACCGCCGCCACTCTGAGGCAAGGCTGAGGAAGATGAAGACGCAGACGCACTGGGGCCTGCAGGAGGCAAGAAAGTAGTATTATAAACAACCGTGACATGACAACATACCACGAGCCGTGGGCGGAGGAGTCACGCTCGGAATGAGAGGATGTTTCTTCGATGTGAGCCGAACATAAGCCTCTGTTGCTGCCGCTAACACAGGCGGAGAACACCACGTC
>Ga0172381_10004225_pt1 | contig 14906 bp, 31 predicted proteins | sample Leawel6488metaG_FD_119754 | JGI IMG/M metagenome (GOLD analysis project Ga0172381, IMG submission 119754) | Leachate microbial communities from a municipal landfill in Southern Ontario, Canada - Leachate well 64-88 metaG | ecosystem: Engineered > Solid waste > Landfill > Unclassified | place...
AAAATGATCAACCGTCTTTTTCAGAAGTTCAATATCTTTCTGTTCTGTCTTTTTCATCTGTTATCCCTCTTTACAGTCGTTTTGATTCAAGCCACTTTCTTCCGAAATAAGCTTTCACAAGACGGAGTGTCTTGTGAATATTCATGCCCGCAATACACACATGTCAAAACGCGTCCTTTATTCAATTGATTTCCTTTTGTTTTTAGACCAAAAACATTTTTAGTTTACATGTACCTCATTCTATAGAAAAGTCCTTCTACTTCTTCGCCGAAAATTTCTACCAAATCATCATGGGTAAAAGATTCGCCAAACGTTTCGTTGACACTCCTGTTCCAAATCTCCGAAACATCTTTGATTAAATTCTGTAAGACTTCACAAAGGCAGTCTCCAGATGACGGAATGATTTCACCGCCTGAAATTTTCTTCCAAACTTGGTTAAATCTATCTATTTCTTCTTGACCTGCGTTCTTATCTCTCTCGTAAGAGATTGACGCGAAATAGCATTGCGGATTTACAATTTGCCATTCCAAAATTGGAATAGCGCCATATTTCTTACACACGGTTTCGAAGGTCTTCAAAAACCCTTCATCCCTGTCCTTATTAATTACTTTCATTTTTACTTTCATTTTACATAATCCGCAACCGCTTCTGCGAATTTCTTTAAAGCCCATGTGGCTTCATCGATATCGTATGGACCCACTTGTTTTACCATAATTTGGTCTTGTTCTTTTGAAGGGTTGACCAATCTCCAAATCTTTACAATCATATCCGGTTCTATGTTTTCAGAAGAATCAATCCAAGTCAAAGACAACTTTTCGCATTGTTCTTTAAAATCTTCGAAATCATCTGCGTTGACATATTCTATTCCCCGTGCAGAAACCTGCATGCTGTTTCCGTCCCAAATTGTATGACATACATCGCGGCATCCCGAACTTCCCTGTTTTGGTTCATAGTCGCAAACGCAAATCTGACTTTTAAACATGCCGGCAGCCCAGAGCTTAATATAATTCCGGCTAAAGCCCCTTTCGTCAATCTTCCTGACGTTCGTCGAATTCATCGCGTAATCCCTCCTACGTTGGCATCTACAAAGTCCAGCAAAAAACCTAGAACAATCATGTATAACTCCAGAAACAGAAGACACAATTCATAAGGAAATCATAAGAGAAATTCTGACAAGGAGAAGTATTGCTGTTAAAAGGACTTTAAATGTTGTTTTCATTTTATTCCACATTTTTGGGGGCAACTTTCAGCTTCTTAAAACCAGGCACATTTTCATCAATCCAGTCATAAACAAAAACAGAAAAATCGTGTATGTCTCCTGTAATTGAAAAAACAACCCAAAGGATCAGCATTAATGGGAATCTTACTGATAACACGATAAGGAAAGTGCTAAAGAAACGGACATATTTATTTTGTAACATATCGAAGTTCCGGATAAGAAACGCTGTATGTCTGATTCGTTCCACACTTGTCGCAACGGTGTTCGTACTGGGGAGGATAAGTCGTCCAAACTGTCCCCGTAGGCTTCATCTCCCCACCGCAAGAACATTTCATTCTTACAAGAATCACTTGTACAATGATGTTAGTTTCAGAAGCAAAGACCCCGAAAGTTAAAATCGCCATAAACAAGAATATCATAAATTTTTTCATTGACAACTCCATTTCATACAGGTTTCATTTTCTCCGACAGGGACTTCATCCCCATCAAAGTAACAATAACCTTTTCCTTTGTAAAACAGACAAGGGGTATACCACAGGCATTTTATACATGGGAGTATCTTTCTCCTTAAATCAGGATAGTCTTTCAAAAAGCAGATTTCGAATTCCGATTCATTTTTAGGCATCCAAATATATCCGGTGTTTTTCCAAAGGAATGGGATGTCAAAAAAAAGAAAAGAAACAGGTTCGATTTTTCTAAAAAAATATCCGTTATAGTGCTGTGGTTCTAGCGCGGTCGGTAAACTCGCCAAGAAAATCATGGCAGTACTATTGCAAACGATAATCTTAGACCAAGGGAAAATTATTTTCATTCTGACCCCTTACATTCTATAAACGGATTGGCATTCCGACAGGACTACAACATTTTTCCAAGTTTTACTAACACCGCAAACAATTCCATCAATGATCCTGACGACATGAACGGGACTCCTAATCTCTCCGCATTCTCGGGATTGATTTCCTTCCTTGAGAATTCCCTTCCCGCTGACATATCTGATTTTTTGTCCGTCTTTCAATTCTGAAACTTTAACCTTTACCATAATTTGATGACCTTTGCCTTAAGATGAAGATAAACGCTTTCTTCATTGTCTTTCTGCCACTGAACCCATTCTTTAAAGTCTTTCTTTCGAAGTGCCTTAACCTTGGCTTCTATAGGGTGTCTTGCCAATACTTCTGTATAACAATAGAATTTTATTTTCGGGCCACTGCCATTATCAAGGACTGGTTCTATTTCTTCTATTTCTCCGCTACGGACTCCGTATAGTTTAATGTCACTAGACATATACTTCTCCCAATTTCAAAATATAAACCTTTTCTTCCTTTGCGCCCCATAGAGGGTTTCCATAACCGATATCAATCCCAAGAAGCTTAACAGTGAAGACTGGACTATCTTTATGATATCCGTTCCTAAAGGTGACTAAATCATAAGATTTGCCGTCAAACCGCTTAGACCAATACGGCTTGATTTCTCTATATTCTTCTTTCTTATTTCCAGAAAGAATCATGTCGAACCACCGTTTTTTCAGCGTCAGATTCAGTATTTTCATTTCGAAGAATTTGTTTTGTCTTCCGAAACCCTTTCGAATGATTTCGGAATCGTGCCGGTAATATATAAATGAATACGGGCGAGATAAATCTTGTCATTCGTAAACAAAACGTTTTTAATTTGGTGGGAGAGGTTAGATTCGCACTAACACGGAAGGTCGGTTATCAACCGTTCTGACCTATTCCAACATGTAAGCATATTGTTCCTTAGCGCTTGGTCGTAACGCTTTGGTATACTCACATGTCGCGTCTGCAATTTCCGCCACTCCCCCTTAACCTACAAGAACAGATAGAATACCATTTTGATTTTTTCATTCCTAAATGCGTTTGCTGAGAATGTAATGAGCCAGACGATAATTATCTTTCAAGCTTCCCTCTTCGAGATCGATCATATCGTCTTCAATATCCGCGATTTTGATAACGACGGCATAGGGATTCTTCTTTACCCTCATAATGAAGTCAAAGTAGGTTTCCTTATCCTTGTCTCGGCTAAGCGTAGAAACGACATCAACAACATCCTGACTAAAACCAGCATCCAAGAGCGTCTGTGCCGTCACCTTGACACCGTTGATATATCCGTCTTCAATGCTATCGTGAAGAAGCGAAGCGGGTCCAATGACGTTGTAATTGTAAATACAGATAGACATTCCCTCGGCCAAGATCCTCTGAAACACCCGGAAGGGGTGAATCATATACGGCTTTCCTTTGTCTTCCCCCATCTTTTTTGTCTGTCCAGCATGTGCAAGCTTTGCGAAAGCCAGAGCCTTATCAAGAACTTCATTGTAACCGTCTTCCATATCAGAATCATAGTTGTCGTTCATTTTTTCTTACTTTCTAGGAAACTATCAGGAATCCCTGTCACGGTGTCGATTTCTTTTACAAGCTTTTCCATCATTTCTACCAGTTCCCGCCTTTTCTGTTCCCTCTTGTGAAGGTCTTCAAGAAATCCGTCTGTAAACAAGGGTTTCGGTAGATTCATTCACGATTTCCTCTTTTGTTGACAACACTTTATCAAATTCACTGTCAGAAGTCAATACCAACAAGTAATTATTCTCTTGGCTTGACGAAAAATTTACCATTCACTTCGACAGAAGATTCTGTCTTTTTTGTGGAATCGGCATCTCCATCTACGACAGGAATGGACCTCAGATCTGGTATTCCTGTTAACTTTACCGGATCAATCTGATTATAAGGCATGTCACTAGAAACCTTTATTTCTCCGAAGCTTATTTCTGTTGAAGGGATAACTTGGAAATCCTTTTCTACGACTTCAAGTTTTGTGGCGGGATATGAACCACAACCATCCCAATTCGGGTCCACTTCTTTCGGATCGCAGTTTGTATTCATTTCCTTAAGAAGTTCTTTTTCCAAGACATCTTCTTCCTTCGGACACCTTTCAGTCAATTCTTCATATATATAAGATGTAAAATCCAACATGAAAGTTTCCCCGTTAAAGGAAACGATAACCTCCGGTTTCGAACTCTTTTTAAAAAGACCAGAAATAAATGATTTCAACGCTTTAAATCGGCTTATTGGAAATAGATCTTCTGGAATATCACGGTTTTGGAAATCGTATTCTTTATCCAATTCCTTCATTTCCTTTTTGTAGTTTCCTTCTTCCCTAAAATTTTTTGCTAACTTTTCCATTAAACAAACATTACCGACTTTCTTTCCATTCTTGCTCATTTTATTTATTTTCCTTTTGTTTGCTGGAATACCTATCTTCCATATAATCGTTTCCTATTCCGAACAAAGCATTAATTTCTCTTTCTAGTTTTCGGTTATAGCTGAACCTGTTTTTAATAGATTCCCAAATTCCGATTTTCTTTGTATTAAGGGACGGAACATTTTTCTTGTTCCTGTTTTTCCAAGCAATGAATCCTTCGACATATGGATTAGACATTTTCAATTTCTTTTTTTAAATCATCGATTCTCTTATTAATTTCATCTCTTACTCCGTAATTTTCAAAGCCAAAGTTAAAAATAAGATATCCCTTATCTCTATTCTTTTCTAGTGCTTTCACAGATTTATTTCCCCAAGCTACAAGGATAGACCCGCAAGCGCTACCTCTTCCCTTTGTTATTCCGTTGCCGTCTACGAATTTTATTCTTCCTTTCAGGAACAATGTGGCATCGGCCTTCTTTATATAGTCATGAAACCATCTGCAATCAGTTCTGCTGAAAAGAAGGGCGATTCCGTTTCTATGCCTGCTCATTTTGTTTAGGAAAGGAGCCGTTAGCCTTCCATATGGAGGATTCAACCATACACAGCCTTCCCAGTCTTTTTCCAGACTGTTATCGGCTTCCGTATAGATGTTCTTCACAGGAATCCAAGGAAGTCTTTCTTTCGGATGACACGGATCTAAATCGAATTCCATACCAAGCCAATCAAATATATACTTCGGAGTATACCATTCACAGCTTTGATTAACCGGACTTTCATGCGTAAAACCAGTTTTATTCAATATATTTTTCCTTTTGGTCCAACAGGCGGGATTTAGTACCCGCAATCCCGGAATAAACATCCACCTTAACCGTCAAACACTTGCTAGCAACATGTCTGACCTCTGCCGGTTATTACCCCGGCTTATTTCGCGTTTTACAAATTAAACTACTGTCGGAAAAGAAAATCATTTATACCATCAAGTTCATGACTGATAACAGCCATCGCTTTCTTAGACCACTTTCTGGATGTTTCACGTATCATGTAAAGTTTAGTTTTTAACATCCAGGCCAAAACACAGGCTTCTGCTTCATGTCTGTTTAATTCCGTAAGATTCAATTCGCAGATTTGGGTTTCAATCACGGCGTTATACATTCCTTCGACATCAAGAACCTCTGACTTCCAGTAATTCCTTTGGATTTCCATATCATGAAGGACTGCCCTTAATTGTTCTAGGTCTATACATTCTCCGTCGATCTTCGTCAGATACGCATCTGTTTCAGGAGTTGGAAGACTATAATCGACATCATCTGGCATCTGCATAAAAAGCCTCTAATTTTTTAGTTTGTTCTTCAATTTCTGATTGAAATCTTGTTATCTCTTCTTTCATCTCTAAAATTCGTTTTTCATAAAATGCAATCCCGGAATTTATTTCAGATTTAGCCATCTGTTTTATTGTTTCATAATCTGTTGAGAATTTATTATCATACATCGGTCTTCCGGAATGCGTGACATTCGGCCAGCCAAGTTCTTCGCAAAAGTCCTTTTTAATTTCCCCGTTTTCTACTGTGAAAACATTAATGAATTTTTCAAAAGAATCAGGAGTCTTTATCAATTCTACAAGTTTTCCTTTGTCTGAACAAAGATCACTGAAAATCCTATTCAGGTCAGAATTTTCACTTGTCCAATGACCCCAAGAAACATCACCTGTTTCATAGATAACGATTAAGTCCTTTATATATGGGCTTCCTATTTTGATTACCCCGTTTTCGGAACAAACGATGTGTTCAATTTTATAGTGTTCTTTAACATTCTTCCATCCCATTATCGGCCTCCTCCTCCTAAAATGTAGATTCCGTGATCATCTTCCCATTGTTCCCGTATTTCTTTCCCGTATTTTTCTAGTAGACGGGTTTCAAATTTCCAAACGAAATACTTGAAATAATAACACACCCTCTTGTATAGTCCCTACTTTTTCTAATCCAGGATGCCAACCCAAAGGCGGCTTAAAGCAAAAGACGCCCTTAAGCCTAAACCGCAAGTATTTTAGGATTATCTTTTCCACAGAAATTCATTTACCCTTGTTTTCGAAAATCATTTTTTAGACTTCCTTTGGAAAAGGATCAAAATAAATTGTCAAATCAACAAGTTGACCGTCATCTTGTTTCCGCCAATCAATTCTTTTCACCGAACACAGATTAATTCCCATCATGTTCGTAATAACCGTTACAGGTAACGGGCAATAAGCTGTGTCTAAATCGGGGTTATTTGCAATTTTTAGGGTTCCTTTTTTCATAGCGTTTCCTCCATCACTGTTTTTGTTAATTCTTTATTTAAGATTGTTTTTGTATATTCTGCGGCTAGGATTTCCGCAAGAAGATGTTTGGCATTTTCACTAAGATGACTACTAAATTCAGCAGAAAAATCTCTGCGTGACCTGTACGTTTCCTTGCCCAGTCTTTCTGCGACGACACAAATAAGGTCTAACATTTCTGTTAGTTCCATCGCCTCCGCGAGGTCACTGACTTCAATTTCTATTGTCTTATTTGTTAAGATTTTCATATCTTCCTTATAGATATTCCGAAGATACCTTTTCGTGCCGGATTCCGATGCCTTCGCAATCAAAGACGGTATCTGCGTGTTCCTTTCTGTCTACTATTTCACCTCTGGCTGTTGCATGAATGGTCAAAAGGTCATAAAGATTAGGACGCTTACCGCAGACAAGCGCCTTGATACCGTTTACAATACCGGTACCCGACTTGCCGACAGTGTTGCAATAGGCAAACCTTCGCTTAAGGCTGATATCCATCCAAACCATCTTGTTTTCAATCAAGTCGAAAGCCATTGCCAAATTGCTTGTGGTATCTCCGGTCAAACGGAAACACTGCTTGACAGTCTTGATTTCATGAATCTTACCCGTGCTTTGTAAATCGCGTTCAATATAGCCACCGCAACATTCTTCAATTTCCTTATACGGGGTTCCACGGAAGCTGATTACAGACATCAGAACATAACGGATTCCACGGTTTACCGCTTCCCTTGTATCAATGTCAATGTATTCAGCGGCTCCGTTAGGTGCCGTAACAATATCTCCGCTATGACAAGCCCAATTTTCCCTAAGATTGTAAAAACAAATATCGGCTACCTTGTTGAAGTTGGCATCTAAAGCCGTAGCTGAAAGATCGATATCAACACCATATCCCTTCCACCACACGAAGAATCGCAAATACTTGCGGCCTTCCAACGCTGTTTTTGTTCCCCTTACCAAGGTCTTCATTCCGGTAGAAGAGGCGCTACGCATTGCAAAAGGAATGTTGTATCCCTTTAATTCAGGGTCGATATACACCTTTCCCAAAGCAGGAAGTTTCTTGAAACGCTGGAGAAGTGCGGATTCGCAAATTCCAACAACTTCATCGCTAGCATAAGACATAGCTTCGTCATTCTTATGAAAAGGAAGAATCGTCGCTGTTGTAAGATTTCCCTTCGGCATTGCGACACGCAAACCCAACCTCTTCTGGAAATGTGTACGGACCTGCATCAAAACCTGCGTAGACACCTGTTCAGCGACTTCTCTGAACAAAGACAATACTTCATAAGGGTCTTGCGTCCTAAGCAGGTGGTCAAGCCTACGTGCCATTTCTCCGGGCCTATGAGAAAGAACTTCCTTGACTTGATTCCAATCTCCGTTTTTGATCCCGTTTTCTACAATAGATGCCTGTGTCTTAAAACCGTACTTCTTATAGAGAGAAGAATAAGCCATTTTCAGATTATAATTGAAATCTGATTTTTCATGCGGATGAATCTTTTCGGCAAGCCGTTCCCAATACGGCTTGAAACGATACATGTCATCGATTGCGGTTCCGATATCCTTAGCGCAAATCTTTTCCAAAACATTCTTGATAAATGCACGATCCGATCTCTTCATCTTTCCAAAAACCGGAGGTTCTGAAAGACTGACATCTCCTCCGCTAATCTTGACGGCATAGCGCAAGACATCAGTAACAGTCTTAAAGAGATGCGCGAGTGAATACGTTTTCCTTCCTTGTGAACGGAAAATTCCGACAACAGTAGCAAGATTTTCCTTACAAGGAACGGATTCGATAACGACCGAAGGAAAAGCGTTGACAAGAATACCTACGTCTTCTATATCCTGTTGAGACCAAGCTGTCTTTGAACCCAAAAGATTCTGATAGAAATCTTTGATTTCTCCGTTCTTGACGATTCCAATTTCCGTCAAAGGATGCTTTTCATTAATTACCGGCCTAGACTTTTCTTCCACATCAGGAAGAATGGAAGTTCCGAACAAATAGGAACCCCAATAATGAATGATGGCATTGATATACAGTTCCGAATCACTTGCTGACATCACTTGTTCAGGGAAATTTACATAGAATGGCTTAAACTGGCAACCCTTGACGGATTCAATCTTTTTGACGATATCTGCATAAAGAAAAGCTACCTTATGCCGGTTTATGCCGATGAGACTTTCAAATGCGTCCTTGGACAGAAAATAACCATATGCTTCAAGATTCTTTGAAACAGTAGACACGAAAGGGATGTCTGCCTTCAACGAATATCCATCTTTTCCAAATTCATCTAGATAAACCTTGTTGAACCTACGGAACATCATTTCAGCTATTTTGTTCATTTTCTTATCCTTTTCTTTAAATTAGGTCTGGGAAGCGGAAAGCTGGTTTTTCCTTAAAAGTATAGAAGGAAGCTTATCCATAGCCAGACAAAGTGGTGTGTCTTACAAATTCGGGCAACAGGAGCCGCCCTTAAACATCAGACACATAACGCGCTAGACGAACACGCATTGTTTCAGCAAATCAAGAAGTACCGATTCCCTCTTCGCTGAGTAGGATTCCGAAGTCCTACGGCTTCTATGCCGGTCCCCACAGGTCTAACCCTGTATGGAGGTTTTTCATTTCAGCCGTTCCGGCACCTTGACGGCCAAAGCATTTATTCTCTGGTTTGCAGTTCTTGTCTCTCTTCAATAAAGATACATTATCAAATCACTTCACTGTTGTCAATAGGGTTTTGTCACTTATTTTTCAATAGATCATTTGTATCAGCGTCATTTATCCTAGCACTGATATTGTCGCAAAGGGTAAGAATCCAAGCTTCCCTAGACTTCGGAGCAACTGGACTCCCTTGAATTCTGCTGGTATGATGACTAAGAATACAGTGTAAAACCTGTTCAAAATACATCTCGTAGGCATCAGGAACAGTCTTTACAGCATCATTCCAATAAATCCCGCTCCTTGAAATGTGATGAATCATTCGCTTGTGTTCGGTTCCCTGCCAAAACCCGTTGACACACTCATAATCATACATTTTCCCGCTATCATGGAAAAGAGATGCAAGAAACAAAACGGGGTAACTAATTCCTTCCCATTCATATTTCATTCCGATAGACAGACAAAGATTGACGGTTTCTGCTGTATGCTGTACCAAGCCCCGAGTACCGTAATGGTGCTGGTGAGGAAGTGAACTTCCCGACCAAAAATTGAAACGTTCGTCTTTTAATAAAATATTTGCAGTTTCATACACACAAATATTCGTCGCAAAGAAATCTTCGGCGACACTTTCAAGGTATTTAAGCGGATCTCCAAAGTTCATATTCTTTTTTAATACCAATCGTTTGTTTCTGTTCTGATAGTCCCGCACTTCGGACAACGATAAAGGAAGAATGTATCATTCAAACATTTAGCTTTGGCGGAAACTTCTTTGCCGTCAATTTCTAAACACAACTTCTGAAAAGGTTCATCCCCTTTCCTGTTGGGATTGAAAACCCCATAATTATCAATTCCACGTTCATGAATATAACCACAAGCACACTTCATATCATTATTAACCTTTCTTGTTAAGTAAATCACATAGGTTTATCAATCTTTTGATTTGATACTCTTCAAGATCCCAACAAAGTCCATAATCAGTGGACTTTGAAGTTCCATATTCTACGGAAATAATGTACTTGTTATCTCCGTGGAGTCCCGGAGTTCGTTCGGCATAGCTTGGATGTTGTGTATCACAAACTGCGGCAATTCCGTTACGAATATCCAAGACATACCGATCTTTTATCAGTTCAGGAATCTTACGTATAACGCAAATAAAGTGGTAGACTAACTGTTCGATATGGTACTCCTCAACGGGAATAAATTTTTCTCGGTTCCAGACCAAATCTCCGTCTGAGACTCTGCCGGTATTGACTTCTTGAAATCCATCCGGAATTTCAATATTAAAAACGTTGTCTGCTAAAATCTTTAGTGTTTTCATATTATTCTCCTTAGAAATCTTTGCGATCATGGACGGGTATCGGACGATTACCAGGGAAACGACTATCGCTGGAATAAATAAAGTTCCCTCCGAAACTATAGTTTGTCCCGTCTATCCCATATGGACGGGCGCAACTACAATCCTGACCGTGGCGAAGACTCATATCTTCCCGTTTGTCGATTTCAACCAACGGCATCTTTAAGACAAAATCCTTTGCCCTGAAAGGTCCGCCTTGGGGAAGAATCAAAAGAACGGAATTGTTATTGGCAGTGACGCCGTTTTTAGAACAGTCACTCACGCTACAACGATAAACTTCAACAATCAATCCAGAAAGGTCGTTCATTTCTTTATTACTCCTTAGTACTTGCGATTGACGGTAGGACAAATCTTGCGAAGAGCCGTAAGGATATGAGAATCATCGGCATACTTATATGCCTGTTCACAATAGAATCGATGAAGTTTTGCCGCACAGCTTACATCCCAACAGAAACTGCACTGAAGGTCTCTGACTGAATCTGAACGTTCAAAGTCGCCACGCTCGTACTTCTTAACCAAAACGTCCCATCCGCCTACAGATTCAACATACTTGTTGATTTCGGTCTTCATGTGGTCAAAGTGTTCTTCTGTGATTTTCATGTCTTCAGCCTTTCTTGCTTTCGATGACAATACCTTAACACATATCTTCTAATCTGTCAAGAGGGCATATAATCTTTTTAGCCTTTAGGAAGAATCTGTTTTTTTAGCCAATTTCGGTATGCGATATCGATGTCTTTCTTTACAGAGTCCCAACTCTGTTTGTGTGCAACCCTAGACTGTTTCTTTCCGCTCATTTTTTGAATAACCATAATTCTACTCCAATGTCACAATTTCCGTATAATCAGCCGTACCCCTGTTCCAACGCGGGTTGAAATAGGGGTCCTGTAGAAACTTAGAATATTCAGAAGGAAGTTCTCCGTCACTGGAAAAGAATTCATCACAAGTTCCATACACGACGAGACAGTCTTGACATCCGAAACCTACGCTTTTCGCAAGGTCAAAAATCTCTTTAACCGTCTTTGACTTGTTTTCTTTTATCAATGAAGCAAGTTCACCGGCCTTAAATCCGTTGCAACCACAAACCGCTTTCAAAAGGACATTACCCTTTAAGTCAACAACACTTACAAGCCCCTGAGTCGCCATTTTTCATGTCTCCTTGTTCTTATTATCATCTTTGCTTTCGAATCCGCCTTTGCAAAGTGGACAGTCCCACTCAGCAAACAAAAGTTTCGGTCCGCCCATCCCATACACAAAACCTGTCCCATTACATCGCTTGCATTTAACCGAACCAAGCCGTTCAGGTGACGAAATTGCGTCAGTCTCATTCTGTTGTGTATTGTAACCCATGTCTTTTCCCTTGCTTTGAGAAATACAAGATATCAGAACCGACTTAACTTGTCAAGTACGTGAAGAAAGAGACAAACATAAATTTTCTAACGCCTTGACGTTCCGCCTCCAAAACCAAATACTTCTTCCCGGAATATCTCCGATTATCGGTATGGCGGCAACAATCGCATGACCGAGACGCTTGCTAATCTTTTCACACCTTCGGAAACCATTACTTCTAAAAAGCTGACCGTTCTCGTCTTCGACAAGATACCGATCATCCAGCATTTCACGAAAAAAACCGACGACGAAATGGTCACACGGATCTCCATCGGAATATTTGGTAGCTAGGACATAATCTCCCTTATCCAAATGGTTTTTCATGTTAGATCACTTTTTCACTTCTGTCAGTAATTCTGAAAGAAATCCCCATCTTCTCAGCAGGACCATAACCTTCGATAAAAGTACTGGGCCAATCAGCCATGCCACGCACATGCATTTGTGCAAGATGGATTGCATGTTCCTCGATATCATCTACTGGCCACATGTATGAAGAAAATGCCTTCATGAATTCAGGTGTGAATTTAGTTTCATCCAAAGTCACTTCAACCGTATTTGTCACTTCAACTGTAATCGTTCTCATTATTTAGTCTCCATTCAGTTTCTAATTTCGTGTTGGGCATCTCCGGCGGAAGTGCCCACACTTCACATTCGATTTCGTAGTTCCAAGAATCGGTTCCTTCTTGAAGGTTCGCGAAAACCCATCCTTCGCTTGAATAGTCCCAGCAGACCAAATTGACGTTCAAGGCACCTTCTTTATCCCAGCATAAGACAGGAACACTATATCGCTTGCCGTAGTACGGGTGGTCATTACGAGGCGGTTTGTTCTGCTTGTTCATCTGTTGTGTTCCTTTCAAAGGTTTTTCACTAACCCATCGGCACAGCCACGGTATCACGTTGGCTTCACATGTTAGATGTGAAACATGATGCTCAACCTCAACCAAAGAAGGCACAGACTCAACTGTCGCCTTTTCCGTTTAGAGCCCTCTATGTGATCCAAGAAACGGTATCTGATTCCGAGCGTCAGCTCATCAGCCGACCAATTGGGCATGATGGATATTGCATACCATGCGTTTCCTCTGTAAAAGTTCATTCTGTTCCCTCCAAAAGAATCTAACCAATCGACTAAGGCGCTGTATACAGCGCCTTAGTCGATTGGTTAGATTCCGTATTTATCCTTTACGGATTCGATATACCGTTTGGAATCAGAAAGTCCGAAGCCAGAAACTTCACAAAAGAACTTAACTACCGGAACAATTCTATTGTTGTTTCGAAGCATGTTTTCAATTTCCACATCCACATTTCCCCTGAAATCTTTCTGGAACATAAATCCCTGAAAAGCAAGAGTTTTCATCACCCGATCCACCTTTTCTTCTGCCTCTGGACATGAATAAAAGATATTCATTAGGGTGTGTTTTAGAAAATGCAATGCCGCATCCTCTTGCTTGTCAAAAACCTTGCCGTCAAAATCGCACTTATAAACCGTCACTTCTGAAATACCATTCATAACTTTTTCCTTAACTGTACAGTTCACTTTATTGTTCATTTAGTTACTACTTTAGGTGTAAGCTTCACCACAGCACGGACAGAAGTTAAATGCGAGAACGGAATCATCTTTGTTGACGGTATGTATATTGGAACTATATTCAATCCCGCTATCAGACACAATCATTTGCGCATCTGGCCCATTCAGTTTATATGCCGCAAAGCTTTTATAAAAATCTTTAAACTTACACCCATCTTTGTGCTTAACCATACATCAAGCCTTTCAGTTTCTTGTTGATGTCGATACCTTATCAAAGTCCTTCCAGTTTGTCAATACCATCATTCAACTTTTTTAGAATTTTCTGATATTCAAGAAAGAACCCGTCACAAGCCTTTTCATTTCCTTCATAACCTCCGACTTGCTGAAATGCCTTCCAAAGCCTGTTGGAAACATCCTTGAACCACTGCGGGCCGTCAAGACACTCCTGAGGATCAGCAGAACAAGAACTTCCGCAAAGCAAAATATCGGAATCGGGGAAGAAGTCTTTGTAAGTCCTGACAGCGTGGTCTTTTAGTTCTTTTTCTGATTCAAACCTATCGGTTTTATCTCCTGCTTTGTAGTGTTGATAAAGACTTGGGAAGTATCTTTGTTCTTTAAGATTAAGTCTCTGCGCAACACTGGCTGGCATCTCATATTCTAAACGGAAGATGGAATACTCTGGTTTCCCGTCTTTGTTAATATAACCATGAATGGTTCCGCTGAAATGTTCTCCTCCTAGAGAAGAACCCCAATCACAAATTTCCAAACACACGATTCTATCTTTCATCTGCCACTCCTAATCACAGCAACCATATCGCCTTTTTTGGCGTTGTAGAAATCACAATCTTCTTCAAAGGTTCTAACTTTGATAGCCAAGGTGGAATAATAGTCTTCATCCAAGACTTCTATATCCCCATTCTCTGCTTTGAGCTGTTCCGCTCTTTGAATCAATTCAGACAACTTCATATTTTAACCTTTCTTTGGAGTGGTAAACCAAAACACCCAATAAGGAAAGCCTTTAACAACGTTACAGCCTTCCCCGATTGCTTCAAGAATCAGTTCTTTGTCATCGTAATACCGACGCAAGAAATCTTCTACTTTGGAAGGATTTCTGTCAAAGTAAATCTGACCCTGTAACCCTGAATCTTCCATACAACGATCAAACTTCTTGTTGTCCCATTGCCAAAGCCTGTCACTATAGACAACGCTTGCACCCTTATGGCTTCCTTCTTCCCTACGATAAGTAATAAACAT
>Ga0172381_10004228_pt1 | contig 14898 bp, 19 predicted proteins | sample Leawel6488metaG_FD_119754 | JGI IMG/M metagenome (GOLD analysis project Ga0172381, IMG submission 119754) | Leachate microbial communities from a municipal landfill in Southern Ontario, Canada - Leachate well 64-88 metaG | ecosystem: Engineered > Solid waste > Landfill > Unclassified | place...
AGGATATAAAATCCGATATTTTGTCTCAAATCGGCTTTATCGTTGCCTTAATCCTAACAACATTAGCAATTGTTATTATTGGAGGAAAGAGTGTTGAAAACATTGAAAAGAAAATGACAGGAAGTATTTGGAAAGCAGTTGGCATAGGAGCTATATCATTTTTTGCACTACCAATAGTTGGGATAGCCTTAATGGTTAGTGGCTTTGGAGCATTCTTAGGAATAGTTTGCTTTTTAATCTGGCTCACAATCTTGCTATTAGCTTTATTCTTTGCAGGGATATCGCTTGGTGAATTATTAATACGAAAAATTGGAAAAAAAGAAAAAAGCAAATTTATATTAAATTCTTTGATCGGAGTATTAATTGGCTATGTTCTAATAATCATTCCTGTCTTAGGTTTTATATTATTCTTCTTTGGACTATGGTGGGGGATAGGAGGAACAATCCTAGCTTTTGCCGAAAAGAGAAAAGAAATTTCCGAATAATAAAAGCGCCCATAAGGGCGTTTTTATTTTTTGAATAATATATTTTTTAAATTTTTAATTTTTCCAAGTTCATCAAATTCAATCCCATCTTTTTCAAGCTTTTCTTTTTGTTCTTTGCGTCCGCCAAATTTATATCCTTGTGCTAATTTTCCATTTGATAAAACAACCTTATAGCAAGGGATGGCTTCAGGATTATCATTCTGTCTTAGTATCCAGCCAACATTTCTTGGGTTTTTTATTTTACAGTATTTGGCTACCAATCCATAAGTCATTACTTTTCCTCGTGGAATTGTTTTCAGCAGTTCAAACACAGGAGCAGTAAAACTTGATAATTTATTTTCCATATCTTAGTTATATTTCGGCGTTATATATTAATCAAGAGGGAATAAAACTAAAAACAGGCTTTCGCCTGTTGAGTTTTTAAAAGTAGTATGTCCCATACTTAGGATTGATTTTATTCTGAAACAGTTTCTTCTGTTTTTACGAATCTATCCTTTTCTGCACCACAGATTGGGCATACGTCTGGAGCATTTTCTCTGGCACATAGATACCCGCAAACACTGCACCTCCACATTGGCAATTCCTTTTTTTCCTTTGTATTTTCTTCTTGCATATTTTTATTAATTAACATTTTATTATTCGGTCTTCGTTCTGGAATGGGGGAAGTAGGTATTTTATTATTAAACTTTTCTTTACTCATATATAGCCCGCAAAAGCAATTTCCGTATTGGCTCACATCCGCATCCCGATAGTCACAAGGGCAGATTATATCAAGATCATTTTCTTTCTTTTTAGTTGCAACCCTACAAGGACAAGTCATATATCCATATCTCTTTTGATTCACAAGCAATCCTTCAAGAATTCCGCAGGTAAAAGTTTTATCAAAATTAAAATAGTAGTTTCGTTTTTTATTAATCAATTCCAATTTATTAAACAAATCTGCTATTTCTTGTTTTTCAATATTTATATTTTCCATTATATTAGTTTTTTAATTTTTTCTTCGTTAAAGCCACAGATGACTTCTTGCCCATTATTAATAACTATTGTTGGAAATGATATGTCCGGATTGTATATTTCTATTTGGCCGTAAGCCTCTTCTTGATCGGGCATTTCTAATAGATCTACGTCTACAAAACTATATTCTAATCCCATATCTTTCAGGAGTTGTTTTGTTTTTTTACACCAAATACAAGTACTCAATGTAAAGAGGAATATTTTATTTGTTGCACTGCCAGAAACTGTTTCAATATATTTTTGATATGGCATAGTTTTATAAAGTATTATACTTAAAGTATAAAGTTATATACTTGTTCGGTCAATCAAATAGTAAAGAGGGTAACAGAATTGTGGATTAAAAATAGTAATGGTAGGATAAATATAGATTAAAAAATAAAACTTATGATTAACAAAAAAGCATTAAGCGTATTTCTTATTTTAACTTTCGGACTAACTATTACATTAACTATTATTGCAAAGATGCTGGGATTCACTCTCGTTGGCAAACCAGCAATGATGTCTCAGATGGTTATTTTTGTGGCAATGTTCATTCCTGCTCTAAGTGCAATTATTACTCAAAAGCTCGTAGTTAAAAAATCATTAAAAGAATTAGGTTTTAAGTGGGGACCATTCTCAATGTATGCAAAAACTTATGCTGTCATTATTTTAATGTTTGTAGTCAACTACTTAATTACTTGGTTATTTTTTTTGAAACCAGATTTTACTTTAGCTTCTTTTATGAACCAATATGGAGTTACTTCGGGCTTGCCTCTACCGGCTTCAACAATGATACTACTTCTTTCTTTGGTGACTTTTATAATGGCTCCAATATTTAATATGATTCCGTCGCTGGGGGAGGAGATTGGATGGCGAGGTTTTTTATTGCCAAATTTAGAAGAATTAGGTCAAACCAGAGCAATGATTTACTCGGGTATGATTTGGGCATTGTGGCATACTCCAATGATTCTTATTCTAGGATTTGGTTATGGACTAGAGGCTCCTCTCGGAGCATTACTTCATTTTATAACCGTAGCTAGTCTTGGTATTTGGATAGGTTATGTTTGGTTCAAGACACGAAGCACTGTTTTGGCAGGATTTATGCACGCAGTGTTTAATGCTAATGCATATGGTATTTGGACAATAATATTTGTTAGTGAAAGTAAACTTATCGTTGGAGCCGTAGGAGTTATTGGTGCTGTAATTTGCTTGCTTGTTGGATTAATAGCAATCTATAAGTCTCAAACAAAACAAACTATTAGATAGACTCGCAAAAAAATAACCTTTATTTTAAAAGGTTATAAGGTTATGCCATCTCACAAAAACAGATAAAGTGGCTACTAGGTTTGCTTTCAAAAGCATTCGTAGCAAATCCCCATTCTCCATTATTCTCTCGCCAAATAATTGGTACATAGCATGAGTTATAAAGAGCTTCTTTTTTATCAAAAGATGCTGTTTCTCCACGAGGGAAAAACTTGCTTAAAAGTTCCCATGCCAGAGTTAAGCCTTGTGCTCCCACAAGAATCGCTTTTTGCTTTTTCAAAAAATCCAAACATTCCATCAATGATGCACGTTTATTATTTTTGAAAAACTTAACCAAGTATGTTTTGCCAGGCTCTAATTTTTCAGTAACATTTTCATATGTATCATCATCTCCACCAAGATTTTTACAACCTACCAATCCATTCTTTTGATTGAAAGAAGTGATCTGGATGTGATGTTCATATTGTTTAGGAACCGTCAAATTAAAGGCGTAGACAAATTCAAACTTTCTTAAGTCGGGATGGATTAAGGCTTCAAGTGTCTTCTTAAGAGACTCTTGGTTTTTAATCCAATCCATTGCGGTACTTTGATCAAGCAGTCCAGGTCTTGGTAGCTGTCTAATAATACTTGACTGGAATTTTATATACCAGCCTGGAAAAGAAGTAGGAGCTTGGTTACTATATTCTGCAAATTCAAATTCCTCCTTCACTTCAAAGGGAGGTAGTAGAATTTGAATTAGTAATCTCTTCAAAGCTTGCTGGTTATTTATCCACTCCATCGCCGTGTTTTGATCAAGTAATTGTTCTGGTCGTGGCAACTGATCTAATGTGCAAGCTATAAATTCAACATACCATTTAGGGAATTGGCTTGTTTTTGAGGCTGATCTTTTTTTCATAAGGTGTACCTCTTTTAAATGTACTAGCCGATGCAGAATAACTGCATCTTCATTATTAAAGTAGAAAGAAAGATTGTCAAATTAATTTCAAAATAAAGATTATTATATATATCAGTCAAAAAAAAGAAGGCTTTAAGCCTTATTGCCTGGAGTGAATTTTTCAAGCGTCCAGGTCATTGATCGTTTATCTTCTATCTTTTGTTCAAGACGTACGAGTCCTTTTCCTTTTGCAAACCACATGTCTTCTGTAAAGTGCTTATCAAAAGAGCTAGTTTTTGTTGAAGAGTCAGGTAATATTTGTCTTAAAAGATGTAAACATGACTGTCCATCATATCCAGGAACATTATAATCAGTTCCAACAAATATCAATGGAGTATTTGGGTCACTTTGTTTTACAAATGCCATTCCAGGACTATCAACAAAAAAAATTACTTTATCAGAATACCCATCTATGAACGACGGAGATGCGAACGGAGCATATGACCAATCAAACATAATTTTTTGATTTATCGCTACCGCCCCTTTGTCTTTGTCCATAGGAGACCAATAAATTTCTTTATGTTTTCCTCCGCCACCTGCCTCAAAGATTTTTAGATCGTCTTTGACCGCTTCAATAATTACTTCATCAGGATATTTACCAGAAGGTCCTTTGACTTTTAAAATTAAATCATAAGATTTTCCAGCTTTTGCAGAGTATATTCCTTTTGCGCCATATGTTGAAACGCGACTACCATAAGGCCACTTTATAGTTTCTCTTAGCAGGGGATTATCATCATCGGCAAATATTTTATAATGCCATTGAGTGTTTATATCCATTGGAAAATATTCCCATGGATTGCTTTGCGTGGAGGTGCATCCCGATATGAAGATGCTCACGCCAACTATAGCAATTAGGGTTACTGTTAACCCTATCGCAATTGTATTTTTTTGCATTTAGTACTCCAACCCTTTAAGGGTTTGGATTAAATTTAGCAGTTTATCTTTCAAAAATCAATAATTTTAAAAACATTAAAAATATTTACTTATAGATAATTGCAATTTAATTTGTTACGATATAGATAACGAAAGATAATGAAAAGTCAAAAAGTATAAGTATATGGAAAACGAAGAATTTGAAAAATTAGTTAAAGAGGGGATATCTGCAATTCCAAAAGAATTTTTAGATAAAATAGTCAATGTGGCGATTGTAGTAGAAGATGATCCAACTCCTCATCAATTAAAAAAACTGAAAGTCAAAAATAGCTATGTTTTGTTCGGCCTCTACGAAGGTATTCCAAGGACAAAAAGATGGGAGTACGGACAAGTAGTTCCAGACAAAATAACAATTTTTAAAAATCCAATAGTATCATTAGCAAGGTCAAACGAAGAAATAAAAAAAATAGTTAAAGATACGGTCTGGCACGAAATCGGGCACTATTTTGGAATGAATGAGGACCAAGTCAGAGAGGCAGAAAAAAGAAGAAAAAATTGAGATAACAAATAAAATTAATATAATTTTTTTAAATATGGCATCAGAATATTTAATAACTTTTGCTAACGTAATCATTATCGTCTCTCTTTTTCCATCTATCGTTGGTAAGGACAAGCCCGCCCTAGGGACAAGTATTTTACAATTTTTGGTTTGTATAATTTTTATTTTAGCTTATATAGACTTGGGATTATTCTTGCCAATTATCGCCAATATAGCTATGGCAATTTGTTGGTTAGTCTTAGTATTTCAAAAAGTAAAGAAAGAACCAAGCCATTAAATATTAATTCCTTAAATTTAAATAAAAAATACCCTTAATCATAAGGGTATTTTATTTAGAACCTTTCTTATTACTTAGAACAAGCAACCTTATCGGTTTTCAATTTATCATTCGCAGCTTTAATGGCAGTATTCTTTACAGTCTTTGCAACTTTAACGGCACTGGTGTAATTTGTGTTAGCAGTTTTAATAGCAGCAGCTTTAGCGGTCTTGTCGGTTAGTTTTTTAGCAGCAGCCAAAGCATCCTTTTTTGTCTGAGTGGCAGCTTTTATCGCAGTAGAGTAATCGCTATTTATTTGTTTTATTGTCGTGCTATATGCAGTTTTTGCATTTTTTAAGCATGTTTTTTGTGTTGTGGCCGTTGTGGTTGTTGGATTTGTGGTAGTTTCGGCAGCATTAACAAAGGGGGCTCCAGCAACAAAAATCAAAGTAACTGCTAATGTGCCAAGGATTTTTTTGTTCATAATGTTTTTTTGTTATTAATTTATTTGTTATTCCGACCTTTCATTATCACTTAATACGCGAATACCAACTCCTTTGTTTCAGAGAGTGCTCCTTTCTTTAATGAAAAAAGCAACAATTTCTTTTCGTTTTACAAACAAATAAAAAGCAGCAAAAATGTTCACCGCAAGCATTATTAAAAGAGAAGGGTGAAAGGTTTCAACAAAAAAATTAAATAAAATGGAAAATGATTCAATATCAAGAGTAAAAACGCTTAATATAGCCTGAAAAGTTGATATTGCATCTGTTTCAATTATTCTATTTGTAATGTGCCAAAAGTTTGTTAAGCAACTAATTATAAAAAATATTACAATAATTAGTAAAAACCCTTTAAGCTGGGGAGACAAAACTCTTTGCATTATTTTTTTATGCATCTTTTGAGGCGGGGTTATTTCTGGAATTGATTTAATTTTATTAAAAAGATAGTCCATGTTGTTTTTTTATTATTTTTTTAGAATTAAAGTTGTCATAAGATTCAAGACTTATCTTCAAACATTGCTTTGCCCTTGAAAGGTTAGTTTTTACTGTGTTGATCGGAATAGATAAAATATCACTTATTTCTTTATAATTAAAATCTTGATAATAAAATAATAGAATAACTGTTTGATAATTTGGTTTTAGTCTTTGTACTGCAGAAAGAATATCATTTGATTTTCCAATATCTTTCATTGAGGCGTGTGGTAGTTGATTTTCACTTATTCCAAAGCCATCATAATCTTCGCCAACTATAGAAATTTCCTTAACCCTTCTCTTTTTCCTTAGCCAATCGTAAACCAAATTCGTAGCGATTTTATATATCCAAGCTTTAAGATTGCCGTCTTTTTTAATTTTATCCATGTTTGAATAAACCCTGATAAAGGTTTCTTGCACAATGTCTTCGGCCACTTCTTTCCGTTGAACCAATCTATATACATAGTTAAATATTGGTTTTTCGTGGACAGAAAGTATTGCTTCAAAATTTGATAAAGAATTTTGTTCCATATTTGTATCATATACCAATACGAACCATGGGCAAATAATGTTTCATCAAAGGGGGCAAGCTTACCATATTATTCTGTTTTAATTAACAAAATAGTGATATTATTAATTCAATAATATTAATAATATGTCTATGAGTTTTGAAAGCTCCAACGATAAGACGGGAGACAAGGAGGAGGAATTGATTAATATTCCTTCCGAAAAAGAAATAGAAAATCAAGCCTTGGAAGCTTCTAAAAAAGAAGAGTCTTTTGATGACATTACAGAGGGTAGTAATAACGAGCAAATAGAACAATCTCCAAAAGAGCATATAGAAAATGAGAAGATGATATCTTCAGACGATATTGAGAAAAAAGAAGAACAGGAAAAAATAGAAGAATTAATGTCTCAAAGAATACAGATAGTAAAAGACCTTTCTCATCTTACCGAAGAAACTTTAATGACAATAAAAAATTATAGCATAGCTCAAAACAATAAGAGTTTGAACGAAGGGGATAGGTATGGATACAAAGAAGTTATAAAAAATAAATTATTAAAAATTATTGAACAACAAGAAAGATTAGTTGATATAGATTTTGAAGCTGTTAAAAAGATAGACTTAATGGGAGGTGTTATCGGTAAAAATAAAGAGGAGCAGGAAATAAAAAGGGGAGGGTTAAAAGAATCTATATTTGATTCAGAGACAGAAATTAAAACCATAATAAATAGTGGACTAATTGAAATTTTAAACAAATACAACCTTCCAGAATTAACAAAAATTATTATTCCAAAATAATAATATATATGTTCATGGTTTTTAGCTATTAAAAATAAAAATTTGGTATAATTAAGTAAATTGTGCCAAATAATATCAAATTTACTAGTAAAAATATGAAATTATGTAATAAATAGACGACTTTTTCGTCTTTATATATGTAATATAAATAAAAAAGTAATAAAATAAGAAAAATATGACATTTTTTAAGAGAGTAAAACTAATAACTGTTTTTTCAGTATTTTCTTCTTTGATTTTTGCTGGAGGAGTTTTTGCTGAAGAGATATCTTCTCCTGTGTTAATATCAGCAGCTCCAGACGCCAAAACTATTTTGAGTCAGGGAATTGATAAAACATTTTCTAGCAAATTCAACTATTATGTAAATTTTAAGTTTAATAGAGCTGGTACTTTATCCAAGGATCTTGATTCAAGTTTTAACCTAAAGGACTTGAGCTTCGTCGCTAGTGGCTATGCAGATTTTTCTGATGCGAATAAACTGAATTTAACATATTCAACTAGTTCTTGTAACTATAGGGTTAATACCGGTGAAAGAGTTTACCTTACTTTAGACGGCAAAATTGTGAATAATGATTTTTATACAAAATTTACTGTTGCTGCTAATCCAAAAAAATATGTCTCTCAAGACATAAGATCGCTAGCAGGAAAATGGCTACAGCCAAAACAAGGAGATGGGGTGTATGATTTAGTAAGTAATGTAATTACCCTTAATCAAGTAAGCGACATGTATCATGGTGCCAAAGAAGGGGAGGCAGCTTTTCTTGATTCAATAGATGCCAAAATCGTTAAAAAAGAAAAAATTGATGGAGTTGAATCGTACCTAGTAAACATTACTTTTGACAAAGAAAAAAGTAAATCTCTATTCCAAGGCAATGTAAGTGGGTATAACCTATTATTAGCTGACAGTAGTTTTAAGGTCTGGATAGGGGTTAATGATTCTGTTATTAGAAAGGCAACATTCAGCAGTTCAAAATGGACTGGAAAAGAAAAAGACACGCTATCAATTAATTACAGTGCAAAAAACATAGGAAAGGTTAGCGAAGTAAAAGCTCCAGTAACCGTTTATAAAGGAAAATAATATTGGAAAGGTATCCTAAAAATGATGCCTTTTAAATTTAAACAAGCAACATCTCCGATTGGAGATGTTGTTGTATATAAAAAAAGAAGGTTTTGACCTTCTATTTATTGGGAGAAAAGTTTTCAAGTATCCAAAGCATTGAAATTTCTCCATCAACTTTTTGTTCTAAACGAACGAGTCCTTTTCCTTTTAAGAACCACATATCTTCAGTAAATTCTTTTTCTGCTCCGACTTGGCAGTGTCCGCCATGCCTGTCGGGAGGATCTGGTTCAACCAGCCTTACAAAGTGCATGCAATTCTGACCTTCGTATCCAGTAGTACTTACATCTACTCCTAGGTATAACAATTGCGATGGAGATTGATAGTCTCCAAATTTACGATTAATAGAATCACCAATATTACCAACAAAGAAAAGGGGTCTACTGGATTGCATGTGTTGTTTTGGATCATCAAATCTAGTTTGGCGCAAAAGAGAAATAGAATTGTCATTTTTAGAAAAGGCTACCCCTGCATTACTTTTAAAAACTCCCAAAGTGTCTTTAGTAACTTCAACATTCTTAACTTCGCCATAATCAGGGGATTTATCATTTGTTCCAGTTATCTTGAACTCAAGATAATGCTTATTTGTTCCTTGGTTTTTGTATATCTCTCTTATGCTGTATAGCTCATTTTCGGGATAGATTAATGTATCGGTATATTCTAATGCATTTCCAAATAAGGTTATTTGATAATGCCATTCATTTCCATTTTCTAATGGAAAACAGTCTAAAGGGTTTTCACCAGATGGAAGTTCTTTTCCATACGGAAGCTTTTCTGCAAACACTGTAACGGTAGCAAAAAAAATTATTACCATTACCCAAAAAACAATTTTATTTTTACTCAATTTTATACCTCGCACTCATTTTAAATGAGCTATCTATTTATTATCATTTATATAAAATAAATCAATTAATTAATAAAGGTTTTATCAAATAAAGCATCAATAAGTGGAATATTCTAATTGAAATATTTTTAAAAGGGGACTAGTATAAAATCAATGATCAAATCAGAAAATAATCCATTATCAATCTCAAGGGTTAATAATTAAACACCTCAATTTTTTGAGGTGTTTTTTGTAAAAAAATTCTAGATATAAATTATTAATAGCTAATTATAAAATATGAATTTTGATAATATTTGGTTACTTAGATTGAGTACCTCATTTCAATTTTTAACCTTTAGCATCGCCTTACTTACTTTTTGGGGCATAATAAAAATAGTATTACTAAGTAAAAAAATTGATAGCCTCAAACATAAATACTTCAATCATCTCGTTAATAATGTTGTTTTAGTTACACGAGAATATTTGCGTTTAATGGAAGATGATAATTTTTTAGATAGATTTAAAGATACCATTCCTATGCTAATCCAAGTTTTTGGCAGAAAAGTTGTTCAAAATGATTTTGAGGAGCTGGAAGCTGCGATAATTAAAAAAAGAAAAACAATGAATAAATTTATTTGGTCATTAGCAATGCTTGGAACGGCAATATTAGTTGCACTAACGGGGCTTATGCTTAAGGATTTTATCTTTTATGGAAACGGATTCTATATTTTCCTTTTTATTGATATCATCGTTTCCACCTTGCTATTATTTTTAATTAAATTTATTTTGTAAAATTTTTCAATTATTACTAAGCCAGCAGAACTCACAAATTAAATAAAAACACTTCCAATGGGGGATGATAATAAGTATTGTGGTGAATTCAAATTTTACTAGAGATCACAAAACACTTCCTGTAAAAGCGTGTTTTTATAAGGGGCGTCTGAGGAGGGGTGAGTATTATTCACTCCCTATATTCAAAAAACTTTAAAATTCAAAAGCCATCAATTAAAGAGGTAAATGTTTACTATTGACTATTGACAGTAAATAGTCAATGTAATATACTTAAACTAATGAAAACGACAAAAGAAAATATAATTGAATATATAAAGAATAGAGGTTCTGTTTCGGCTAAAGATTTAATTGATCATATTGGAATATCAAAACAGGCTATTTTTATTCATTTAAAAAAATTAATTGAAGATGGCTTAATTTCTAAAGTCGGAAATCCGCCAGTTGTGTTTTATGTTTCAAATAAAAATGAAAACAATTTTCAAACCATTAATTTCAAAGAAGAAATTAAAAAAGAAATAAATAAAAAATACTTATTCATTACATCAATAGGGGAAATCAAAGAGGGTGTAGATGGGTTTATTTATTGGTGCAATAGAAATAATTTAGATCCTATCAAAACAGCAAATGAATATATAGAAACGTTAAAAAAATATGACAAATACAGACAAAAATCAGGTCTAATTAATGGAATAGATAAAATAAAGGCATCTTTTAAAGAAGTATTTCTTGATAAAATTTTTTATTTAGATTTTTATGCAATTGAAAGATTCGGAAAAACTAAGCTTGGGCAGCTTTTGCTGTATAGTAAGCAAAGTCAAGACAAAAAAATGATTAGAAATCTTTCAATCTCCATAAGGGGTAAGATTATGAATCTCATAAATGAATATAAAATTGATGCAGTTTGCTTTATTCCTCCAACAGTTAAAAGAGAAGTACAATTAATGAAAGAGCTAGAGAATAATTTGAAGTTACCAGTTAAAAGAATAAAAATTGTTAAAATAAAATCAGACATTGCTGTTCCACAAAAAACTCTTAACAAAATTAGAGATAGGATAGAGAATGCTGAAAGAACATTCTTTTTAGACGACAAAGGAACGTATGGCAATGTTTTGCTTATTGATGATGCAGTTGGCTCTGGTGCCACGCTGAATATTGTTGCGGGCAAGATAAGACAAGCCAAGCTAACCAAGGGAAAAATAATTGGATTGGCAATTACTGGAAGCTATAAAGGGTTTGATGTTATAAGTGAAGTTTAATAAAAACAATCGCCAATAAAAATGGGAGTCGTTTTATTAAAGGGTCAGTTAGTGACGTATCAGAACTAACGAGGGTATATTTTGACTATTTAATAAATATTAAACATATTATAGAAAAATAAAAAAGGGGCCTTTGCAGGGACCCTTTTGTCTTAATATCTATTATACACCTAATATTTGAATCATTGTCAACGGTAAAATAAACAAGGGTTTGTCTCAAAACTCGTTAATCACTTATCCAGTTAATAACAAAAATACCCCTTGGGATATCTGTCATTAATGGGTACAAGGGCTTTTGCGATTTGTCCTTTGATAAATTTCTGTTGAAATTTTAAAAGACCCGTCTCGGTATCAGTCATATCTCCGACCTTGATTTTTAAATCAAGCCAATGGATTAATGAGCTAAATAGACTATATGTTATCGTTAAAGGGGATAAGAAGCGGGTAGATGAAGGACTTTATATTACTTAGTGGTATTAGAACTAAATTATATTGATTTATTCAAAGAAAAGGAATAGGATAAAAACAATGATTAGGCAAGGTAACAATTTAGTAATTAATAAAAAGTGTCAATTAGAACACCTCATTTTTTGAGGTGTTTTTTGTAATAATATGAAGATTTGCACCATAGATATTGAGAATTATAGTGATAAAATCCCAAATATAAAACTAAATTTTTTGAAAGAAGACGAAACTCCATATGATACTATAATATTTATAGGAGAAAACGGAACGTTTAAAACAAGTATTTTGAATTTAATATTTAGTATATTTAATGGTGGGTATGGGAAAAAAGAGTGTACATCTATCGTTACATTTATGTTAGAAAAAGAAGAAAATGAAAATTTCAAAAAAGAGATTGTAAATTACATCAATTCAGAAAATTTAGAATTTTGCTTAGAAAAGTATTCCCTCACAAAAGAAGGCGGAAGATATAAGCTGCTAGGACATAACAACAGATTATTGTTAGAAGGACACGATATTTTAAGTCGGGATATGTTCAAGGTTATTTTTTCAGAAGCTTTATCTAATTTTGAAAATCAAAGAATCGACCATACAACAAATCAAACTATTGACAAATCGATGAAAAGTCGGAAAACTTCGAATAGCTTAGCAAAAGAAATAAAACAGCTACTGGTAGATATAAACATACAAGACAATCAGGAGATAGCTCAGGAAGTAGACGACGCAACAAAAAATAAAGCTAGCGAAGATATTTTTTATAAAATTAGTAAGAAAGAAAGAAGATTTAGCAGGTTCAGTAAGGCTTTTAATAACTTCTTTGAAGGAAAAGAAATTACTAAAACGGGTAATAGTCTAGATATTATATTTAAAGAAGGGGATAAGGTTTTTGGTATCGATGAATTAAGTTCTGGCGAAAAGCAAATAGTATTTAGGGGCTCTTTTTTGCTCAAAGACAAGAATGTAGAAAAAGGATCTGTTATTTTAATTGACGAGCCAGAAATAAGCATGCATCCTAATTGGCAGATTAAAATTTTAACTTTCTTTAGAGAAATATTTACAGAAAATAATAAACAAAAATCACAAATCTTTATAGCCACTCACTCTCCTTATATTCTTCAGAACTCAAGAGACTGTTGCGTTATAGTACTTAAAAAAATAGGAGAACAATTAGAGATAGAAAGGAAAAATGGTTTTTATGGGTGGACTCCAGATCAAATCACAGAGAAAGTTTTTGGATTACAATTAAGGCCAAAAGAAGTAATAGCAAAGTTGTCATATTTTAAGGAATTATTAAAAGAAAGCTACGAAAGTAAAGACAAAGAAAAAAAATTCCTAGAAGCCTACAAAGATTTAATTTCTTTTTTGAAGGATGATGATTATGAATTAATAAGTAAGAATATTTTTGATTTAAATCAAAAAATAAATAAAGAAATAGATGAGAAAAATCAAAAAAGGTCAAGCACCCAACATTATTAAAACTAAAAATGCTGAATTCTTAAAAGAATTCTCTAAAAATCCTGATATTAATATTCAAAGAAAATGGGATGCTTGGAGTAAAAAAAAAGAATTAAGAGAGTATTTAGCTGGAATTCAATTCGAAAAATGTTGTTATTGCGAAAGGGGAATTATATTAACAACAGAGCAAGAAATAGAACATTTTAAGCCAAAGAACATATATAAAAAATTATGTTTTGATTACAAAAATTTATTTTTAGCTTGTCCTAGTTGCAATAGAGCAAAATTAGAGAGAGATGATAATATAATTAATCCCAGCACTACAGACCCATTTAAACATATATATTTTTCAGGAGAAAAAGTTTTGCATATAAATAAAAGTAAAAAAGGAAAAAACACTATAGAAGTACTTAAAATGAATGAAAGTGATCGTATAAAAGCAAGAAGTAATTACTTAGAGAAAGTTATCGGTAGGCAGCTAGGATTATATCTCGATAAAATTAAGAGAGGGGAAATAGAGATTGAAAATGATTTAGACGAATTGTTTTCCGAAAAAGCTATCTATCGTAAATTATGTTTAGATAATTACGGAGAGAGCTATAAAAAAATGAAAAAAGAAATTGAGAGAATAAAATCGAGTTATAAATAGGCAGTTCTAAATCCCGTTAGAGCTCACACGTTTAATAAAAACACTTCCCATGAGAGGGAAGTGTTTTATTAAAGAGTGACTGGGGATTTGCCCTCAAATAAATTCTTACTAGAATTTTTTGACGGCCTGGCTCGGGCTCAGACAGCCCTGCGTCTTCAAATCCCGTTAGTTAAGTATGTGCGGGATTTGCCTCTAAATATTTTTCTGCTGAAAATTTTAGAGGCCCCTCTCAGGCCCAGTCGGCTTTCCGAGTTCAAATCCCGTTAGCACATAATAAAACTACCCTAATAGGGTAGTTTAATTATGGGGTGACTAACGGGATTTGAACCCGTAATAAGACCTTCACAGGGTCCTGTGTTGCCATTACACTATAGCCACCAAACTATTTCTCTAAAAATTAAATCTCAATCGCTTGAGATCCAAAGTTTAGATTACTATTTTAAAATCACACAAAAAGCATATGACTTTAAAAATGTGTCCCCGGCACTCATCGCCTTCGTATCGGTTTTTGCTAAAACCGACTCAGGCTGGCTTTTCTCTCAGCCAGTTAAAAGCCTTCGATTCGTGAAATAAAATATATTAAATAAATATCTTACTCACGTTTTTAAGCTATGTTTTAATAAAGCTTGTGTCCCCGGCACGAATCGAACGTACAACCTACGGATTAGAAGTCCGTCGCTCTGTCCTATTGAGCTACGGGGACATAT
>Ga0172381_10004229_pt1 | contig 14898 bp, 12 predicted proteins | sample Leawel6488metaG_FD_119754 | JGI IMG/M metagenome (GOLD analysis project Ga0172381, IMG submission 119754) | Leachate microbial communities from a municipal landfill in Southern Ontario, Canada - Leachate well 64-88 metaG | ecosystem: Engineered > Solid waste > Landfill > Unclassified | place...
AGATGTTAGTAATAATGCTTTAATGGGTGTCCAGTCGGGCGTGAATAGTTTCTGGGCGATGGAAGCAGTGAATGTGACTAATCGATTAGACATCGGTGCTTACTCCGGAACACATGCTGTGTCGCCGTACCTTACGATTTTAGACGGCGGCAACATCGGCATCGGGACGACGAGCCCGGGGGCGAAGTTACAAATCGGAGCCGGTTCTGTAAGTGCAACGCCGTTGGTTAGGGGATTAATGTTGCGTGGAGATTGGTCTGCGAGCAGTGTTCGTCACCAGAATTATTTGTCATTCATTGCAACAACTGTTGTGCAAGACAATCCATTTGATGACACTACGGCGGAATCGGAAAAGAATTGGCATATTGGCATAACCTCAGATTCAGGATATTTTGGTACGCCTCGGTTTTCATTCTTGCACGCGGGTGTGGAGAAAATGGTTATTTTAGATAACGGTAACGTCGGCATCGGGACGACGGCGCCAAGTACCAAATTGGAGGTTGCTGGAAGCTCTGCTGCAGCAGGAGATAATAATGGTATTTTAAAATTAAGTGTCGGAACTTGGCAGTGGCAAACAGGGATAGTATCTGGAACAGGTGGATATGCTTGGCAACAAGTAACAGAGGTGGGGGCAACTAATAATAGGCCTTTAGTGTTGCAGCCAAGTGACGGCAACGTCGGCATCGGGACGACAGCACCCGCTTCCAATTTGGATATTGTCGGGGCAACCGGCATTAACATTGGCGTTGCCGCCAGCGCCGCCAGATTGAATATTTATTCAGATACTTCCGAAAATTATTTTTCAAATTTATTAGGTAATAACATCAGATTAACTACCACGAGCGGAATTTTCGAAATGCTAAATACCGGCAACGTCGGCATCGGGACGACGGGACCCTCCCAAAAACTTGAAGTCAATGGAAAAATCAAAGTAGACGACTTGACAACCGCGGGCGGTGCCGATGTGCTATATTCGGTGGGCGGGGTGTTGACAACGGTGGCTTCGTCGCATAGATTCAAGGAAAATATCCGCGGTTATGAAAATGTCCTGTCTCGCATTAACGAATTGCAGCCGGTGCATTTCCAGTGGAAAGCCGATACCGCCACTCCGGGCCGCGAAGACTTCGGCTTTATCGCCGAGGACGCCGCAGTATTATTCCCGGAATTGGCGACCTACGAGGAAGACGGAGTTACAATCAGAGGTTTCAAATACGACAAATTACCGATATTGCTCACTAAAGCCATACAGGAGCAGCAAAAGGAAATCGATGATCTGAGGCTGGTTTTGGGGCCTGCAGGCACAATCAGCAATGCCTCCTCAACCCTTGAATCGGCTCAAGGAAGCAATTTGCTTGATTGGCTGGTGAATGGGCTCAATTCGCTTGATTTGGCCTTAAAAGACGGCGTGGCGAGTTTGAAGGGGGTGGTTGTTGATTCATTTACGGCGAAACAAGCCGCTATCGAGCACATCCAAAACGACCAAATCACAACTAATCAAATTAGCGCTAACCAAATGTGCGTCAAGGATAGCGGTAACAATGATATTTGTTTGACCGGCGACCAGCTTAAAGACTTAATCCAAAAGGCCGGAGCATCGATGACGATGGTTAAAACTTACGCGCCCACAGATGGCGGGGACAATGCTACGGATACAACTACTGCAGGAAACGAGGTAATTGAAACGCCAAGTGATAATGGAATTAATCCCCAGGGCATAGAGAGTACCGGAAAGGAGGCGGCGACAACTACAGAAGAAATTATCGAATAATTTTGTCGGACCTGTCGGGGAGGAGCGGGGGCAAATTTAATGTTTTTTGGTGTAAGGGTAAAAAAAATTGTCATAACTATGTGCGCTAAATTTAGCGCGTTTTTGGCAAAAAGGAGGCCAAAAATTTTGGGTTTTCATATCACGGATACACAACAAGATGCCAAAATTTACGAAAGTCGTGATATGAAAGCGTTCGAGATTCGTGATATGGCGTCCCGCTCCCGAAGTTGTTCTTCGTCTAAAATCAATGACCAAGGGGATGTGGAGCCAAAGGGACATGCTGTAACAGCGGGCAATATCGGCAGCGGGCATTGTCCTTATTGTCAATCCAAGGACTACGTGAAGCGCGGAACGCGCAAAAAGAAAAAGGAAGTTGTTCAATTATATCTTTGCCGGAGTTGCCGTCGGACCTTCACGCAATTTCCGGTTAAAGGGAAAAGCTATTCTTTGCCGGTGATCATCGACGCGATCAGTTATTACAATCTTGGATTTTCCTTTGGCCAGGTGAGCCAAGTGCTTAAGGAAAAACAAGGCGCGGACATCCAGCCGTCGTCGGTTTTTGACTGGTACGAGCAATATAAGGGAATGTGCGCTTACGCGCGAATGCGGCCATACGCGCTCAAAGAATTTACACCCTATAATGTGGTTGAATCCGCGACTTTGGCGCACCGGCAATTATATCGATATTGTTTTCATCGAGCCAAAGCGAAATTGATAATCAATGAAACTTTCCGGCATTATCACTTAAAGCCGATCATTGAATTTTTGGAAATGGTGCCCGGCGAATGCCCGCATCAATATTTTCAGGACGGACTGCGGGCAAGCGAGGCGCCGTTATTTTTTAGCAAGAAAGAAATGATCGTGCGCGCAAAGGAGAATTACGCCACCAAAATGGCGGCGTTTGCGGTCCCGGCGGCAAGCGACAACAAGCAGCGGCATGAAACTTTGCAAAAATTCATGCTGGCCAACGATTCGGTGACTGTGGCAACGGAAGTGCCGGTATATCTTGGCCGCGAAGATTTGTCGCATATGCAAACTAAACTTGGGTTTGAGATCTACATAAGGGAAAAAGGCAAAGAGATGCACTTGGCGCAAGAAAGCGAATTGCCAAAACTTATCACTGGCCACATTGATTTTATCCAAATCCGCAATGGCTCAATCCACATCTTGGATTACAAGCCCAATGCCGCTAAAGAGCGGCCCATCGAGCAACTGACGCTTTATGCATTAGCGTTGTCCCGCTTGACCGGATTGCGGTTGTTTGAATTCAAATGCGCGTGGTTTGACGAGAAAAACTATTTTGAATTTTTCCCATTGCATGTTGTTTATAAGCGCAAGAAGGGAAAAAACCGCAAACGTATTTATACCAAAGAAGGAGCGTATGATATAAATGAGAGAATGGATAAAATGGAGAAGTTGCAAACAGTAGAAATCTGAAAAATATGCCAAATTTTGCACCCAAAAAACCGGTAAAAAGTTTCATGGATTTGGAAGTTTACCAAAAGTTGTTGGAGAGCGCGGTTTTTATATCCAAATATATCGTCCGGCCCAGTGCCGAACATTCCGTGACCGAAATTGAAACTGTCCTTTTGGAACAGACCCAAGGAGCCGCGGAACCAATGGGACCTACTCCCAATAGCGGGCAACTTTGGGAGCGGGACGGCGGGATGGCCAGAGAGCTGATCTTTCACCAAATGCTGCCCTGCGCCCTTGGTCTGCCGCATTTGATTGCCGAAGCGCATTCGGTGCGTTTTGGCGGCCAGAAAGAGTGCTTGGTTTTATTGGAGAGGGCAATGCTTAATTGCAACAAAATGGTTGTTTATCTGGAAGAAACCCGCGATATTGCCGAAACCGGCATAGCTTGGGACAAATTCAATGAACTTATCAAAAAATATTTATATACCCGTCAAAAAATCCTCAATCTCCAACGTTCATGGAAAAAGTATATGGATATGAAGCAGCTTTGATTTTTGGGAAGAGACACAGAGCAATAACGAACAACCAAGGTGTTACCACGCGCGGCCCATTTGCCGCGCGTTTTGTGTACGCGACGGAGCGGGCAAGGGCAGGGCGAAAAGGTAAGGACCCCGGCATGGAGCCCCGCTGTTTAAAACTACCAATTCTCGGCGCGGATGAAGCTCCCCGGGACAAACGCGACGGGGAGCTTCATTGGAAAAGTGGGGCAGGTAGAAGAAAAATTAAAGACTTTTTCAATAATCATGATTGACAACCCGGCATTATCCCGAAATAAATAATTGCCTTATGTGCGGTTTTTGGCTTGAAAGCTTCGAATTGGCGCATTAAAATGAGGAATATGAAAACTAAAATAATAGTATTGGCGGTAATTGAGAATGGTAAGGGGGAAATATTGCCGAGGAAAAAGCGTTTGGGCAGGGGAGTTTACGTTGATGCTTGGCATATTCCGGGTGGAGGGATAGAAGAGGGGGAAAGGATAGGGGAAAGTTTAAGGCGGGAAGTTAAAGAGGAAGCCAGTCTGGAAATTACCGATATCGAGCCAATCCATTTTTCCGACGGCATTACGACAAAAACCAAAGACGGCCAAGCCCAAGAAATCCACATGATATTCCCTGAGTTTAAATGCAAAGCCGGAATCGGGGATTTTTTGCCCGGCGACGATTTGGTGGTTTTAAAATGGGTGCCAAAATCCGAAATTAAAAATTATAATCTGACTCCTCCCGGCAAGCATCTTTTTGGCTTTTTAGGATGGATTTGACCAAATTCCAAAATGGGTTCCAATTCGGCCTCGGTTTGCTACCGGGATCTCTTTTTGATTTGATGTGTTAAAAACCGACCAATGATATTGGCGCGGTTTTAGTTTTGCAATAATATTTTCTCTTAGTTATTGACAAATCATATAAATTAGCCAATATCAGGCTAAGTGTTTGAGCTGTTTATAAAGTGAATAGAAAGTGAAAGGTGATTTTGGATGAATGGGACGAATAATTTGACGAAGAAGAGGATGGTATTTGCTTACCCCCAAAGCAATTATTATTTCCCAACCGGGATTCTTGACCATTTGGGACTAAGAATGCTTGCGGGGAAAATAGAGCAAACTTTAAAAGAAGTTGAAGTAAGGGTTTTGCTGCAAGCCGGGTTCCGGCTTTCCACGAAGGAGATGATCGCCGAGATATTGGAAAGCGACCCATTGTTGGTTGGGATATCGCCTACGATGATGTCGTGGGGTGTGTGCAAAACAATTGCAGAAGAAGTTAAGGAGGCATTGCCATTTGCCCATGTTGTAATGGGCGGCCATCTTGCTACTTTTGTGCCGAGGGAGATTCTACAGAATTCCCGGGCCGATTCGGTTGTTGTCGGCTATGGGTGCGATCCCATAGTCCAGCTCGCAAAATCAGTTTTGCAAAAAACCTTACCCTGGAAAGTGGACAGTTTGTATTGGAGGAACGGCAGTAGGATCATTGCCAATCCGGTGGGTAAGTGTTTGAGGGAATTGAGCGTATTGCCGTCGATGGAGCCGATCGGGCGATTGACAGGCAATGCTTTTCTGCCAGCGGCCACCGCAACAACAAGCATCGGGTGCCCGAATAATTGCGAATTTTGCACCACCGCCGCGATGGGTCGGTTATATGCGTGTCCGTACCGGCAAATGGATGTTGAAATGGTACTGGAGCAAATAAAAAGACTGGCAGACGCCGGTATTGAGTATTTCCTCTTTACCGACGACAATTTGTTCCAATCGCGAGAAGCTCGCGCCCGGGCGGCCGCGATTTCCGAGGGGATGATGCAAGGGCATATCAAAATCAACTTTGCTTTCATGGCAACTGCCATTGACCTGACCAATCCGGCTAACTTGGGATTGCTTAGGCTGATGAAGCGCGCGGGGGCGATTGGCGTTCTTGTTGGGGCGGAAGCGGCCACCCCCGAGTCGTTGCGGTATCTGGGGAAGGCTGCTCGAGTAACAACCTCAAGCGCGAATATCGATGTTTCCGACTTGCTAAGGAGAGAAGAACTGCTGATGCTGGCGACTTTCATTAATATAAACCCTTACTCTACCGTTCAGAGTTTGGAAGCCAATGCCCGGGCGCTATTGCGAATGGGTACCGCGACGTTTGCGAATTTAACGAGCGCGTTGATGATACTGCCCGGAACGGAGACCACTCGAAAAGCTCGCGAGGCGGGAATTCTTTTGCCGAGTTATAACCCGTTGTCGACTCCCTACGATTATAAAATTTTTGACAATCGGGTGGAGCCTTTCGCGCGGGCCTTGCTTGCGATGCGGTATTGGTCCAACCCGGCCGTGGGGGATATCCTCGGTCTTGCCATGGACGGATTGTATCTTTCATTCGGTCTGGCAATGCGCCGCCAAGGGTTGGCAGAGCTTGAAGCGCCACGCTCGAGAGAACAACAGCTAAATTTCAATTTCTTTATGAAGGGATTGGAATTGGCACAAGACGGATGGGATTCTGAAGTGTGGAAGGCGGCGGTGGGGGAATATAACCGGATCGCCGGATCGATGCGGTTAAAACTAAGGGAAAAACATGGGCATTATTTGCCCCCTTTTTTTATACGGTCAAGCATAAGGCGGAAGAAATTATATTTTGAGCCAAGAATTGAGTGGAGAATTGAAAAAATGAGGTAAAAGGGGTAGTTTTAATGAGTATGAGAAGACTTGGCGTCAAAAAAGAAAAAAGGGCATCGAGGGGATTGATTTTGTTGGTGCGGCCCTATGGCTGGTTTATCGCCGGCATTATTGTGTTGACGGTGGCCGGCAACGGGTTGAGCCTCGTTATCCCGAAATTGACCGCGGCGGCCATTGACGCTTACGGCCAAGGCGGGTTTGACCTTGGGGCGCTTTCGGTCCAGTTTTTCCTGGTCACGGTTTTTATTTTCATATTTACTTATTTGCAGGGGGTGGTGCAAACGTATGCGTCCGAACTGGTGGCGCGCGATTTGCGTACCCGGCTGGTGGCAAAGCTTGCGGTCCAGAATTATTCTTTTGTTGAAACCGTAACTCCCGCAAAACTTTTAACAAACCTCACCTCGGATACCGACGCGGTGAAATCGTTCGTATCGCTGGTAATTCCGTCGCTGGTTTCGTCGGTGTTCCTTATCGTGGGTGCCAGTGCGCTGATGTTTATTATCGATTGGAAACTGACGCTGGCGATTTTGGCGGTAATGCCGTTCATCGGCCTGGCATTTTATTTGGTACTGGGGAAAGTGCATAAATTGTTTACCAAATCGCAGGAAACGATCGATTGGTTAAACCGCGTGATCAACGAGAGCATCCTGGGCGCGGCAATTGTTCGGATATTAAATTCCCAGGGTGATGAATATAAAAAATTTGTGGCGGCCAATGAAGACTCCAAGCTTATTGGCCTGAAGATATTGAGATATTTTGCCGGTTTGATCCCGACGGTGACTTTTATCGCTAATTTGGCCACGCTGATCATTTTGGCGCTGGGCGGTCATTTTGTGATCGTTGGCGCGATGAGCTTGGGTAGCTTTGCGGCATTTAACAGTTATCTGGCAATACTTATTTTTCCAATAATCATCATCAGCTTTATGAGTACGGTCATTGCCCAGGCGGATGCGTCTTACCGGCGCATCAATGAGGTGCTGGCCGCGCCCGAGCCCAAGGAGACCGGCACGCGGGCGGCGGCATTGCGGGGCGATATCGTAATGGAAAACATCAGCCTGGTTTACGGCCATAAATCGGCGCTCAAGAACGTGAGCATCAAGATCGGTGCCGGTACGCGGACCGCGATCATCGGGCCGACCGCCGCCGGAAAAACGCAATTATTGTATATTTTGGACGGCTTGCTGGAGCCGACCGCGGGCGCGGTTTATTACGACGGAAAGAATATCAACGAATATGATAAAACATCCTTGCACCGGCAGGTGGGATTGGTTTTCCAGGACAGTATAATTTTCAATATCAGTTTACGGGAAAATATTGCCTTTAGTACCGCGGTGACCGCCGCGGATATCAAGAAAGCGGTCGCCGTTTCCGAGCTTAATGGTTTTGTCGATATGCTGCCGGATAAATTGGACACAATGGTGGCCGAGAGGGGAACCAGCTTGTCGGGCGGGCAAAAACAACGCATTATGCTGGCCCGGGCGCTGGCGCTTAACCCCAAGGTTTTACTGCTCGATGATTTTACCGCGCGCATCGATAATGATACCGAACAAAAAATTTTGGAAAATATTCGGGGCCAGTATCCCGGCATCACGTTGGTGTCGGTAACGCAAAAGATCGAGCCGGTGACCGGCTATGACCAAATTATTCTCTTGATGGAGGGGGAAGTATTGGCTCGCGGCACGCACGCGCAGTTGATGGCAACCTCGCCCGAATACGTCCAAATATATAATTCGCAAAGGAGCACCAATGAATATGAATCACATGCTTAAACATGAACTACGCGCTTAACGTTTCTAAAAATAAAAAAGGGAAAGGGGACGCGGTGCGGGCGTTGAAAAAAATGGCGCCGCTTTTGGGCGGCGAAAAAAGAAACCTCGTGGTGGCGATCTTGGCGGCGTTGACCTGGTCGGTGGCCGCGTTGCTTGACCCGATAATTATCGGGCAGGCAATCGATTTATATATTAAGAACAAAGATTTTCACGGGGTTTTGGTCTCGGCCGGGATGCTGTTGGCGGTATATGTGGTCGCATTGCTTGCCAGTTATATCCAGACGATCGCGCTGGGAGGCGTGGGCCGGCGGGTGCTTTTTAATCTGCGCAACGCGCTTTTTATCAAATTACAGGAATTGCCGGCGGCGTTTTTCAACCAAAACAAGTCCGGCGACCTGATTTCCCGGATTAACAATGATACCGATAAGCTAAACCAGTTTATCGGCCAGGCCCTGATGCAGTTCATGAGGAGTTCTTTTATCGTGGTGGGCACCGGAATCTTCCTGGTGTCGCTAAACCCGGGCCTCGGTGCGGCCGCGCTGGTTCCGGCGGCCGTGGTGCTGCTTGCGACGCGCCTGCTGGCGCCGTGGGTTGAGCGCGCCAATTTAAAAAGTTTGCAGGCGTTGGGCGGGATGAGCTCCGAAATCCAAGAGAGCCTGGCGAATTTCAAAGTAGTGGCGGCGTTCAACCGGCTGGATTATTTCCGCGACAAGTTTGCCGGCGTCAACCGGGAAAATTTTTCCGCGGCAGTCATTGCGGGGATCGCGAGCAACATTTTTAATCCGATATACGGAGTTGCGTCGACTTTGGCGCAGCTGGTTGTGCTTGGTTATGGAATTTACCTGATTGGTGCGGGCAGCTTTACGGTTGGTTTATTGGTGGGCTATTTGTTGTATCTCAACAGTTTTTACGGCCCGTTGCGCCAGCTGGCCACGGTGTGGCCCACTTTGCAACTGGCGTTTGCGGCCATCGACCGTATCTCGGAGGTTTTGGCCATGAAGTCGGACATGGAAATTGTTGAAGGCAATTCTGGTACAAGGGATTCCGATTTTCAATTGGAATTCAGGAACGTGTCGTTTACCTATCCGGAAGGAAAAACGGTTTTAAACAAAGTTAATTTGAAACTTGAAAAAGGCAAGACCTATGCACTGGTCGGCCCGACCGGCGGCGGCAAGACCACCACAGCCTCATTGATGGCAAGATTATACGACGTGTCCGAGGGGAGCATCTTGCTCGAAGGCAAAGATATCCGAACGTATGCGCCCGGAATCCGGACGCAAAAGATAGGTTTCATTCTGCAGGAGCCGTTCCTGTTTACCGGCACCATCCGTGACAATATTATTTACGGTAATGAGGATTACAAAAATTGTACCGATGACCAGCTGGCCGCCGCCTTGGAAAGTGCGGGTCTTGCCGGCTTGGTGGCGCGTTTTAACGAAGGCCTGAAAACCAAGATTGCCAGCAGCGGCAACACTATCAGCCTGGGCCAAAAACAACTGATTGCCTTTATCCGCGCCGTCTTGCGCAAACCCGACCTGTTGATCCTGGATGAGGCCACCGCCAACATCGACACCGTGACCGAACAGCTCCTGGAAGATATTATCGCCAAGCTCCCCAAGGACACCACCAAAGTCATCATCGCGCACCGCTTAAACACCATCGACACCGCCGACGAAATCTACTTCGTCAACGCGGGCAATATTACCCTCGCCGGTTCCATGCCCCAAGCGGTAAAAATGCTAACCGGTCAAAAACGAACGAGTTAATTTAACGCAGAGCATCCTTTACTGTCGATTGTTGTTAATTTTTACAGGGCAAACCATTTGTTATGTTTTGTTTTGACTATACCCCTAATTCGTGCGAATTAGTCCTATGGTTTCATTTTAAAAATAATTAAAACAAAACCGCCCTTATACGGTTGGGCGGTTTTTTGTTTCATTGCGGTCGGTTATTTTTTGCCGCAGTTTGGGCAGCAATTTTTGAGCGCTTCTTGCGCTTATTGGGATCAATGCCCAATTTTTCCAGGCATTGACGGATCGTCATGTCCAGGTCGCACTTGGATAAGTCGCAGTCGCAACCGCAGTTGTGGTCGTTTTTTGTTTCCATAGCATTGTTTTTAATTTAACTAATTTTTCGGCCTTTGTCGCAACATGTTGCTGATGGGGAAGCGGCGCCAACGGACAGTTAATCGAAATTTATCGATAAATCAAGGTAAAAAAATTTGCCGGCAAATTATTACTTGCGGAAGAATTTTTCCAGCATACAGCAGCACTCGGCGGATTTTTCACAGCAAACGCTGTAAAGCGATTGGGTGCCCGCGGTCCTCACTTTTATCGCTCCGGATTTTTTGAGCAGGGACAGGTGGTGGGAAACGGTGGCCTGGGCCAGCCCAAGCCTTTTGACCAGGTCGTTGACGTTAAGTTCGCCGCTCTTTTGGAGTTCTTCAAGAATCTGTTGCCGGACCGGGTGGCCGATAGCCTTAAAAAATGAGGGAAAGCAAAACTTTGCCATAGCCTTGGTTCATTGATATTTTTCGATGAATATACCAAATATAGCGCCATTTAAAACAATGTCAAGCTGTACGTTCGTAATTACTCGCTGGGGTTAATGAAATAAGCCCAAAATACGAGTTTGCCAAGGTCGCACCTTGCCGATTACAGCAAGGAACGACCTTTTAAAATGCTAATACTCAGTGAGTAGCTACGCACGTTCGTCAAATCTCCCAAGGCGTGAATTAGAAAATTTGTGAGTGAAACCTTTAATATTCTGATTTAGAATACTTATTGGTCTTATGGGGGTGGGTCATTGGAGACGTGATATAATTTCACTATGGAACGATATCCGGGGCGAGGTGAAGAAAAAATCGGGGAGAGGGAGCAGATGCTGAAAGATTATCTTGAGCTGGCAAAAAGGCTGGGTGAAAACCGGGAACCTTTTAAATTTTGCGGCATTAATCAAAAGTATTATCCGACGCTCAAGGCAGAATTAGAAGAGTTGGGAAAGCAAGGTGAAGTTTTTGGTGTCACCGTTACTCCCATAGACGATTTGATTACAAGATTTAAAGAAGAGGGGATGAAAGTGTTTTGGGAAGACTTGAATGTTTTTATTATCCCGGCAAAATGCGGGAGCGGCGATGTTTGGGCAAGCAGTATTTCCCCCAAGCATTTGCAGATCGTCGCCGGGATGAATGAGGGGCTTGTGGATTTGATCGAGATGGACGAAAAATTGCATCCAATTCGCCAAAGCTTTTGCCAAGTTTAATCCAACTCCATGATGTTTGAGGCGCAAAATTTTGAAAACCATAATTTCAAAAAATCAATTTGTCCCGGGCAAGACCTAGGCCATAAGGAATTTACGAAATGCGTATTTGAAAAGTGCGATTTTTCCGGTTGCGATTTTTCCGGAACATTGTTTATTGAATGTGAGTTTTCCGGGTGCAACCTTTCCAATATTAAGGTTAATGATTGCGGATTTCGGGGCGTAAAATTCGATACTTGCAAATTACTGGGCGTGGTTTTTGCCGATATTAATACTTTTCTCATTGAATTGTCGTTTGAGAAATGTGGTATTGAGCTATGCGACTTTAACCGCCTGAACGCCAAAAAGAGCAAATTTATCGAGTGCGCGATCATTGAAACCGATTTTGTGGATGCTAACTTGTCCGGGTCGGATTTTTCCGGTTCCGATCTGCGGGCCAGCAAGTTTTTGAATACCAATTTCGAGAAAGCGAATTTCCGCGGCGCGAAAAATTACTACATCGATCCGACTCACAATCGGTTGAGGGGCGCAATTTTTTCTTTTCCGGAAGTTTTGGGTTTGCTGGAAGTTTTCGGGATCAAGGTTGAATATTGACGCCATTAAATAATTATATTATAGATTTAATTGGAATATCAGGAGGTTGTAATGCACATAGTTAAAGCCGCATTGTTGGCGGCACTGGGGTCATGTATTTTTTTGTTGCCGTTAATGGGGATTGATATTTACAAAAAAGAGGGCGTCACAGTTGAATCAGCATTTGCGTTGGTAATATTGCTTGTTTTACTGGCAGTAATTATCTGGCAATTTATGCTCGCCCTGCAGTTCGGGGTGCACAAGAGAGTTGCGATTGTCGGTAAGGTTAGCACGACAGGCACGGGTAAAAGATGGATAGAAACGGATATCCCGGGCTTTGGTCTTTGGGATTTGGAGGTTCCCGGAGATATGGCAATGAGGAAAGGGGATATCGTGAAATTAGCCGTAAAAGTTGATTGTCGCGGGCCCGATCCCAGGATAGTTCCGATAAAATTCGGGAATATAAACGACGTAAGATGATCCTTTCCTTTTTTGGGGAGGATTTTTTGCATCTGGACGGGGTATTAAAAATGATTTATAGTGTCACCGTATCAACAGTATTTGCGTCGCGCGAATGGCGCCGAGTATTGAGTTCGTTTATAACCGGATAAAAACTGGTAAAAAGGAGGATGAATGATAAAAATCGGTATCGATAAACGATTGGGATTTATGATAAATCCCTACCAGGAAGAGGAGCAAAGGTTAGCGATGATCAATCTGTTGCCGCCAAAATCAAAACTTGCGTTCGTGGATCTTGCCCCGACCAAGGAGATAATATCGTTTATCCAGGCGGCGGAATCGCGGGGCCATAGGCTCGCGGTTTTTATGGATCATCATCTGGATATACTGCATGAAGATGAGCTGGCCGGCGTGGAGTGGCTCAGGAAGAAAAAAGGCGAAATAAATATCGTGCCTTATGGCAGCGTGACTTCCGCTTGCCAGATGGTCAAATATCTGGAGTGGGACAGGAAGAATGTTCACGCGGTCTTTTTCCATTCCGGAGTTGGCGGATGCCTCAGTTTCTTTAGGGGTTGCGGGATTTCCTATCCCGGTATGGTGGCGGATGCCAATATCTTTGCGGGGGCCGCAAAAGGATCCCCGTCGCGCAACGGAATTCTTCTTGTGGAAGCCTACAACTATATCGGGCCTTATTATCGGCAGGATTTGGCCGGGTACGAAGCCGCCAAGGTTTTGGTATGCCAAGGCTTTGGCGGATGCCTCAGGAATAATTTTACCGGACCGGATGCCGAAAGATTTGTCAACATGGTGGCGGCTGAAGCAAAATTGGCCAAGGATAACGCTTTTAATTTCGTAAGAAACACTGAGTTGCTGGAGGGCAACGTGGCGCTGGCTGATTTCCGGCCGATCATCAATAGTGGCGGTAAGATCGCGGTTTCGCTTTGGAAGAAAAGGGTCCTGGAAAAATTCGAAAACGCACTGGTGTGTTCGATTGGGATCGGCCATCTTGGGGAGCAGGTCTACATTTTTCTTCCGCGGCCGCTTCAAGATAAGTATGATCTTCTCAAGTGTCTCCCGCCGGAAGTTGAGGGGAGGGTTAGTTTCCAGGCCCAGGTTCCGCTGGGACTTTGGCCAGAGTTTCTAAATAATTGGCGGGAAGGTAGGGCGGTTTTGTAGGTTCGGGAAAGTTTTTTGTCGCCGGGGCAGCGGTTAACGCTGATTACCCCGGTTTTTTTAATTATCCCGGGCTTTGCCCGGGGTAATTAATCTGTTAGTATATTTGTAATGTCTGTTTTACTTTGGAAGTCGGCAGTTAAATAAAATTATTAAAAATATATGTTGTCAAAGCTTGTCTTCGGGGTGTTCATGGCGATGGGATTATTTTTTGCGCCCGCGAGTCTTTTTGCCGCGGAAGTGGGAGGCGGGGACTCCGAAGAAGCGGAGGGGGCGGAATCGGAAGGGGAATCCGGAGAAGCGGAAGCCGGAGCGGCCGGAACCGAAGCGGCGGGTGCCGGGGAAGCCGGGGCCGGATCAAGCGTGGTGCCGACCGAAGTGCAGCAGCAGTTGGACAGTACCCAGAAAACCATTGATGATACTGCAAAACAAGTCCAGAGCGTCAAAGAAAAGGGACTTCTCCAAACCATTTGGGATAACATTACCGCGCCATTCATCGCGATTTTTCAGCAGATCGGCCAAATGCTGAGCCAGATATTTTCTATTTTTGGCACTAAATAAATCCGGATCATCCCGGTTTCGGATGTTTGTTTGCGGCAAACCAGGATGTTTTAATTATTTTTAATTATGAACCGTTTAGAAAATTCATTACAAGAGGAGGGGCCCGATCAAGAACCGGAAGCGATAGTTTCTTTGGGCGCGCCTGGCGTCGAGAGTTTCCGGAGTCCGGGAACTTTTATGGAAATCATCGATTGGTCAAAATTCAATATTCGGGAAATGGGAGCGACCGCCGAAGCGGCATATTCGGTTTTGACGGGAAAAATTACCAATAAAGTTGATCCGATGACGGCGTATGCGGTTATGCAAATTGCAGTGGGTTATATTACGGCCGCGGGCGGGGCCGATTTGGCTATAAGTAAGTTTGGTCCGGACGCGGCGGAAATATTAAAAGACAGATTAAAGGAAACGGCAATTTATAAAGAGAAGATTGTGCCGCGGGGCGGGAATCTTTTGCGAAATCTGGCGCAAAGAGGCCGTCAGGCGAGCGAAGTCCGCGACCGGTTATTTAAAAGAGGCGATCATCCCGGGGAAAAGGGGGAAGATGCAGCATCATAACTGGTATTTGGGCGAATTAAAAAAAGAGCCTATTGAGCAAGTCTTAATTGAGCCATGCGAAATCAAGCTTTGCTTAATTGAGCCATGCGAAATCAAGCTTTGCTTAATTGAGCCATGCGAAATCAAGCTTTGCTTAATTGAGCCATGCGAAATCAAGCTTTGCT
>Ga0172381_10004230_pt1 | contig 14890 bp, 22 predicted proteins | sample Leawel6488metaG_FD_119754 | JGI IMG/M metagenome (GOLD analysis project Ga0172381, IMG submission 119754) | Leachate microbial communities from a municipal landfill in Southern Ontario, Canada - Leachate well 64-88 metaG | ecosystem: Engineered > Solid waste > Landfill > Unclassified | place...
CATCAGGCTCAACTAATTCTTTTAAACTATTTAATTCTTCAATCTTAGGAGCTAAATCAACCTCTTTCTTCACTACCTCATAGGTTGTTACTTTATCTTTAGTCTTTACTACCTGTTTATCTTTTATCTTACTTAAATCTGCCATTAGACCTCCGACCAAGCCGATACAGATACAACATCTCCACCAGCATTTTTACTAATAACTTTAGTATAACTTGTAGAACCAATAGTCTTGGTTAAGGTTGTAGTTGAATCTACTGTAGTATCAGCGTTTGAGATGGTGAGTGAAGCATTGCCTTGAATAGCAACAGGTCTTTCCAGTGATCCAGTAATAGGATTAATAGTTACCACCTCAACTACGTTCACCTGATAAGTCTGATCAAATGACTGGTTGGCTATTTGAGTAGTTGTTTGAGACGTAGTATCGTTTTTAGCTTTATCGTTTATGGCCATAAAAAAAAAGCCCTCCACAAAGGGAAGGCAATTAAATTTAATTGATAGTTAAATTATACATTATTCAAAAATTATCACCAACTATGCCTGTCCATTTCTTGAAAAACCAAACGGTGCATCTCTTTTGAGTTTTTACACCGAGCTAACTTCATAAATAATGAACGCTTTTGCGCTGAATCACTTATAAATCCAACATTTTTCCACGCTTTAACTACCCCACCTAATCTGTCTAACAAAATTGAAGAATCTGTTTGGTCATCCATCCCCAATTCTTCCCGGATATTATCAAGCATTCTTCCCATGGTATTAACATTTGGTACCTTACCTTTAATTATTAATTGACTTTCCAAATAACCAGATATCTCTCTTAAATTAGACAACTCTTCACTTGGTAAATCTTTAACATTACCTTCTAAACCTAAGACATCTAACACCACCTGTGGCATTGACTCACTATCTACAGGTTCAGCCGTAACAGTATCCACCCCGGTGTTATTGTTTTCTGGTTCTTTTTCATATTCTCTTGTTTCAGCTGGTTGTGTTGGGGCTTCCCTAAAAGTTACTTCTGGCATATTTAATTATAACCATTAAGTATGAGTTTATAAACACTTTCCCATTTTTTAATGTTTTTTTCAAGAGAATATGTGCCTACGACCTCACTATATGCCTTCTGCCAGATGTTTTTCCTTAAGGTGGCATCTTCTATCATTAAACTCAAATATTTAACCCATTCGTCATTATTTTTAGCAATAAAACCATTTTTACCATTTTTAATCGTCTTAGAATAAACTGTTGGTGAAGCAACTGTTACCCCACCGGCAATAGTATTTTCTAAAAATTTTATATTTGACTTACAACGATTAAAATTATTATCTCTTAGTGGGGCAATTCCAATATCCATTCCTAATCCATTAAGCCTAAGAGAATAACTATCAAATGGTACCCCTAAAAAACAATCTACATTAGTAAAATTCTTAAAAACTTCTCTCCATCGTAAGTCTCCCACCATTAGCAACTCAACCTTATCTTTATACTTTGTTAATATCTCTTTTAAAGCTGGAGCAATCATTTCAATGTCAAGCAAGTGTGTTACTGAACCAACGTAACACAACCTAATTTTATCAGTCTCATTCTTTTTGATAGGCATTTTCCAATATTCCATATCCATATAATTAGGAATAATAAATACATTCTTGTTGAACTTCTTAAGGTAAGTAGCTAGATGTTCATTAGTAGTGGTAATACCATCAGCAAACTTAGCAAACGATTGCAAAATAGGTGAAGCGTCCCAAATTTTATGATCTTTATAATGAGGATTATCTTCTGTTACCTCAATCATGTCATCAAAATCAAGGATTATTTTGGTGCCATAGTCCCGCTTGATAGCTAAAATTAATTTAAGAGCTTCTAAATCAATTATTCCTTGCGGGATAATAATATCGTACCCCAATAATTCTTCCGGTGTAGTGGTTGCCCCCACATCACTTGTTTTAATACTCACTGTATGACCTAAGCGGGCCAAATACTTCATAGGATGGGTCACCCGCCATTGTCCACTACCAGAACTATTTGGAAACGCTTTTATCTTCATAATCAGTTTTGCCTGTTGGGTAAACCTTAACAAATAATATCCTAGAAGTGTTAGTTATATATTCCTTGTCACCATTAGCTATTATATGAGTCCAATTACCTGATTCTATTTTTTTAACATTACGCAGGGTTAGTTTGGTCCCATTGTCAAACTGTATCTCTTGTGTGTGGGGAGGTGGGTGAATCATTTTGTTTCCAGAAAATCGGTAATGAAATGCCATTCGGCATCTAAAGGTATTTTTTGCATGTTTAAAAAACAATCTTCTATGTTATTGAGTGATGGAGCACCCATGTGTCCGTGTAGCTTCCACACCTCTTTATCCGATTTCCAAAATGGCTCGTCAATAGATAAATTATATTCATAAAATCTTTTAGTTCTGAGTGCATTAGGTTGATTACGATCAACTCCCATCCACCAACCTTGCTCATCAAGCACGTCAACTAAATGTTGATTGTAGAGCCACTGGGGGGCCTTAAAACCCTTTTCATAAGATAGGCCGTCGTCAACAAAGAACTCGTTAATAGCTTTTAGGGACAATTCAATGGTTTCCCTGTCGGCATTGAAAAACTCTTGGGGTAGATGAGCTACTCCGTGGGGAATTAGTTGTATCCAGTCAAGATTTTCTTTTAGCCGTCTTATTCCCTCGGTCCTCATGGTTCGTAACAATGACTTCTCAGCGTGAAAGTCAAAAGGAATATGAAAGCAGGACAGTTTCATGTCGGGATACCTATCTTTAAGGCGTAAGATTTTATCCCACGCAAAAAAGAAAATCGTACTGTCGTCCAAATCCCAAGCTACTTTTTGCATACAAACTCCTTTAGAATGTCGTCACCAACTTGATATAAATCGTCTTTACGCTCAATTATATTAAATAAATGTTTATCAATATCCTTAAACCAATACTGTCTATCGCCACCCTTATCCTGCTCAGCTGTCCAAACAATCAAAAGCAATATTCCACCTTTTTTCAAGGCTCGTTTATAATTTTTAATTGTTTTAATAGCATCTTCTTTATTAACGTGATCTAAGGTAGACAAATCAATAATCAAATCATACTTTTCTTTGTCATTAATTTCTCGAATGTCTCCCAAACTAATACGAGCTTTCAGGTCAAGTTTTAAAGCCCTAACTACCAAATCAGGAGCTATATCAAAAGCAGTTATGTCTCCATCACCCAAATTTCCAACAATTCCTCCTTCAACCGGTGAACTGTAAACTTCATTGTCTAAATCAGTTTTAAGAATAATTTTTGAATTATACTTATCCTTAATCTGACAAGCCCTATCTAAATAATACTGATGAAGAATTACGGTGTCATTAAATATCATTTTTCTAGTATAGATAAATAACGATGAAGCATTATTTCAGTATGAGGGTCAATATCTTGTTCTAGTTTAATCTTATAGCCACGCTTAGTACACCATTCAGTCATTCTTTTGTTGGCTTCCTTGTAATCATACCAAGTTTCTATTATTACAATCTTTGGTTTGTGTTGATCAATCACTGTTTTTACCGAATTATTCAAGTCTTTATCTTCTAAGGGAGATATATCATCTGTGATATCACTCATACCTAAAACCAATAAAATATCACACTTGGTAATTGTCTTTATAAAGTTTTTACTACTCTGTTGTTTAATGGTTGCTTTATACCCTCCCACCCACCTATCAACAATTAAATCATTTCCTCTATAACTCATATAGTCATGTTCTAAGTAATTAAGAATCCGTCCTTCAAGGCAATCCAAATCAATAATAAACTTATCCTTAGTTTTGCCTTTTAGGTATTCGGCAATTATTACCAGCCTATCGTCACACTTTTGATTTAAATATTCCCAAGTCATTTTTTAGCCAGCGCACTTGTTAGAATGTCGCTATAGATATTGCAACTAATAACTTGAAGTCCGGCTTGTTGAAGTTGTTTTCTTAATGCTTGGTGGGATAAACGCCAGTAGTCCCCGTAGTCTCCTGTGCCATGATAGGGATACATAAACGGACAATCAATGATTAGGTATCCACCCTCTTTGAGTATACGGGCCGATTCGTTAATAGCTTTAGTAAAGTCATAAATATGCTCTAGTGTTTGAGAAACTATAATTAAATCAAATCTTTCCGCTTCAAGCCCAGTATCACACAAATCAGCAACTATATCAGGTTGTAAATGAGCCACGTTATCCATTGTCGCCCACTTGTTACCGTTTCCAAATATTTTAAAATTTCCACTTGGCTTTTCATCACCATCTATACCAACTTCTAAGCACTCCCATTTTTTATCATCAGGCATGATTACGTCCCGATAAGAAAGCATAGTTTTGATTACAGTTTGTCTTAATTCGCTTAGCATGGATCAGAAGCCTCATAAATCATTAATGCGTCAGTATTAGTAATCTTTAAATCTGATAAAAAAGAAGTCATGGGAGAATAGTGATTAGCATCAGCGTAAACTAAATAACGGGGTTTAGATAAGTGAATTGTCTCAATAAACAACCGGCGCATAATTCCTTTTTTAAGGTAATCAGCGTGGCCCATGGTTGAGTAGACTAAAGTTAGCTTGTTGGAATGGAGGAGTTCAAGGAAAGCGACTAGAATTGACTTGTCAAAGCACCCGTAAAAATCAAAGTAATGCTTGGAACAATGTCTACCGTAGGTGTGGGGCCAGCCCTTCCTTATGTCCACCCATTCACCAGTTGGGAGTAGATACATATAATTAATATCTCTGCCTTGACGAATAGGTTTAGAAGCGTAAATAGCCAAAATATCTTTTAGCAGTCGGGGAGTTATTTTGCTAACCTTTTTAACCTTGAAGTCTTTTTTCCATTCCCTTCGGCAATCTTTGTTTAAAGACTTAAAATAACTCTCAAAGTCAGTTATGTCGGCAAACAAAGGATTAGGATAACGATAAATAAACTTTTTAATATAATGACAATTACTTTTCATTTTTTACAAATAAATAAGTAGATTGAAACACACCATTACTAAAAAATTGGTCTAGCATTTTAAGTGATAAATCAAACTTCATGCCTAAATAAATCATTTGTTCGGTAGTCGGAATAAGACTATGCCACTCACTTCCACCCCACGACTGATCGGGGAGAGTAATAGATATATATTTGTTAGATACCCTAGTCATTTCTTCCATTAGGCCTAAATGTGAATAAGCGTGTTCAAACACATCCCGGCTAAAGACTAAATTAAATTCACCATCTTTGAAAGGCATTTGGTGCATATCACCCAAGGTGACATCAAACCCTAATCCTTTACATCTCTCAACCGATTGTTCGTTACCATCTATCCCCTTACCATCAATACCCTGCTCATTGAATACCGTCATTTCAGTTCCATCACCACTACCAACTGATAAATAGTTATCAATCTTGCCGGTGTATTTAAGGGTAGTGTTAATCGCCCTTAAGATATTACTAGAATGTCCACTAGAGTTCATTACCTCCGAACAGGTTTTATTTATCCAATGGTTCATATTTATCTCCATATTGGTGACACTTCTCCCATTTACGCTTTTCAAAATAATCTTTGTATTTTTCAATCTGCCCCTGAGTACCATCTAAACCATGGTTCACAAAATAATTTTCTAAATAGGCCATTTGGTATTCTTTGGAAGACAAATACATACTAAACTCCACATCCTGACTTCCGTGTAGAGTCGCTCCTTCTTCTGGCCACCTAAACTCTTCATAAGCCCTAGAATCAACGAAATGAGTTATTCCACCTAAATGTCTCGCCATACCCACCAACTCACCTTTTAAAGTGCCATAGACAACCCTGGGGGCGCCACCAGGGTTGTCTCTTAGTCCCGAAATATAGCAAGAGAGAGCTATTTTTCGGTTGGCTTTCCATATACTGACCATTTTACTTAACCATTTTTTAGTTTTAAAAATAGCGTCATTGTCTACTTTAACAATGATGTCATACCCCTTACCTTTAATCCAATCTAAAGCTTGATTACTAGCAATAGAAATCCCCTTATTATCAGCATTAATAATTAATTGAACATCTTTATCTTTGGCATATTCTTTTAAGTATTCTACTGTCCCGTCCGAACTACCGTTGTCCACGACTATATGCGTGAATGGATAGTTAGCAGTTGTGTGCAGGGTTCCAAAAGACACAGTAGTTTCGGGCAGGCGGTTGTAAGTTAGTGTGAATATAGCCACTTTAGGCTCAGTCACTTCTTTGAGATAAGGGACTTCTATCTCACAATCTACCGAATCCCATTTAGGTCTCATCATTCCATCAGAATCAAGTGTTTGCATGCTCATACAACCCTTAACCATGTGATAATCGGTAATAACCATGGGCACGTGTTTAAATGTGTAGCCATATTTAGCTGCTCTCACCCATAAATTCCAATCTAAATACTTCTGATACTTTTCATCCCAACCACCAAGGTTAAAAACCACCTCTCTTTTCATTAAAGCATCACTCGTATCAATAAAATTAGACTTCATTAGAATATCTAATCTAAATTCAGAGCTTCTCCCTACCGAAGAAGGCATTTTGGCACCATTCTCTCCCAACCCAACATCGTCAATCACCCACCTATCACCATACACAATGTCAGCTTTATCAATTTCTTTTAAAAGTATAAGTAAATGATCGGGCCTAAAAGCATTATCATCGTCTAAATACGCTATATATTCACCTTTAGCTTGTTTAGTGCCAAAATTCTTGGGTCGGGAGTGATTACCAAAATGTTCTATCTCAAAATAACGAATTTTTGGGTCTTTGTATGCTTCAACGATCTTTTTGGTCTTTAGGTCTTTGCCGTCTTGAACAATTATATGTTCATAATCTTGATAAGATTGATTTTGGACTGATTCTATGCACCTTTTAAGTAATTTTGTTTGATTAAAAGTACTGGTTATTATTGAAATCATTTAAATATCCCCAATATGTCAGGAAAATAAATAAGCTTACAGGTTTTGTCTTTAATCATCAAATTAAGTCCAGCTCCTCGCTTAAAAAGTATTTTATCTCCCACCTGACAAGGACACTCCGTTACTGTTTTATCCCAAATCAATGTCGGACCAGCTTCTAAAACTACTCCCTCATTTGATTCTTCTACTTCCTGGGCAATTATAATTCCCGCTTCTGTCTGAGTTTCAATTTTGTTATAGCTAATCAAAACATAACCAGGTGCAGGAATTAAATCCGAAACAAAAGTTCCAGCTTCTAATAATTGCTTAAATGGTTTATTGACCTTTTCTTTCTTCTTATCATCAATCTCTTTTCTCCAAAATGGTTTGTTTCTGGCTATTTCTGCTTTTCTACCTTTCTCCCAATTGCGAGCCTTCTCACTTGTCTTCATTTGGAGGGTTCTCTCTTCATCAAAAGCATCTAGGGCTTTTTGTTGGGTAGCGATGTCTGGGTTCTTAATATCTTTTTCATACTTCTTCCAAGTAATATCTACCATGGAAAGATTATATCACATAAAAAGCCCCCAAAAAGGGGGCCTTCTATGTTTGTCGTGACAATCAGTTATTAACCGGTTGAGGAGACAACACTGCGCATATTGACAGCGAAAGCGCTGTTCAACATGTTAGCACCGAAAGTACATTTCCAACCTAACGTGGCGATCTTGTCAGTTGGATCAGCTGTTCCAGCGGAGCCAAAGTCTTTGATAAAGGTCTTGAGGTTTTGAAGCTCAGATACACCAAAGGCATCTTTACCGAAGAAACTGGTCGTATAGATAGTAGCAGAAGCCAAGTAGGCACTGTTACCAGCTATTGTGTGACCATTGCTGGTTTCGAGGAAACGAACACCATACAATTTACCAATTTCTCCCTGAAGGATTTTATCGGTATTGACATAGGTATTGGTAGTAATCCAACCACCTGTGGTTGTATCACCCTCCAAATCATAGGAGACATCCGGATGGATGACGGCTACGAAACTACCATCTGCCAAAGGCATGGAATCATTTCTTCTTAAACTTCTAACAGCTCGGCGTACATCTCCAATATCAATGGTTCCCGTTGAGGGGATTGACGAGAAGTGGGCGGCAGAATTTACGTTCATGATGGTACCTGAATTAGAGATACCTTCTCGGACATAAGTGTCAATGGAGATACCAGCGTTGTAAGCTAGTCTTTCCATAGCAGCTTTCTTAAAGTCACCAAAAGAGGTGTATGCCAGCAAATCGGAGTACGATATAGCATTGTCAAGCTGAACGGTTGTACCAGTGACGTGAACGGCAGAAAGAGTGACCGCAGAAGTTGCGACACCTTCACCGCTACCGGAGGTAACAGTTGTTAAGTTGACAAAACGAGTCCAATAAAGGACTTGTGAACCATATCCACCCTGACCGGCTTCAATCTTACGATTGAGTTGACCTAACTGTTTGTGAATCAAATTGGATTCGGCGACTCTTAAAAAGAGTTCGTCATAATACCGATTTTTCATCACTGCAGCATTGGTTGCATGAGTGGTTAATGCGGACATATTTTTTGTCTAAATAATAATTACCACTGTCCTATCTTTTTCAAGTAAGCTTCTTTTTCTTCCAACGACATGTCGGCTGGATTCTTATCGGCCACCTTCTTAGATGAAGAAGTGATACCCGAGTCAGATTGTTGGGTTTTTACAATCCGTGCCTCATTTCTCGCCTGTTCTTGAAAACCGCCAAGTTTTTTAGCTCTATCTATGGCTCTGCGAGCAGCTTCCAACTTTGTGATTGTCGGTAGTATCTGCCCTGTTATAGAGTCATAACGATGAGAAGACTGATAAATTTCAGCTCCCATCTCGTCTAAGACTTGCGAATATTCAGGACTGTTCGGATTGAACTGAGGTAACGTCTGGTTTAAAAGTTCGGTTTCCAACATTGCTGTGGTTGATGTATTTATACCTGACATGGGTTGTTGCGCGATCTGCGGTGAAGCCACATCTTTTTTAACGGACGCTTTTGCGCGTTCAGCTTCTTTCCACTTAGCATAAACCTCATCAAACCGTCTTTTAGGGACGTACTTTTTACCATCTTCATCTTCAGCTTCTTCCGGCTCGGTTTCTGCAGTTTCCTGTTCCGGTTTCTTTTCAGGTTCCCCTTCTGGGACTTCCTCTGATTCTGTAATGGCTGTTTCTTCTTCTGAGGGGACTTCCTCACTGTCAGTTGTCTCTGTCAGTTGACCATCTTCTCCAGTTATGGAGTGATCATTAAATGCGTCCTTAAGATCGTTGATGTTATCTTGATCATTCATAATTTTGCAGGGTTTGAGACACCCAGAAACTCTCAATTAATTAAGCACCGACTCGGTGAGCGAATGGTTGAGAGCCATAAATAAAGGTCTAACCCTTATTTATGTTTCTCAAATCAACAACTACTCCATTTATCAATCTGTAGTAACCTGGAATATGGGTTCCCCAGCTACAAAATTGACAAGTGATGCTACCACTGTAATCATACTTATATCCTTTGTGAGTCATCCAAGTCTCCTTCGTGTGAGTTGGACAAATGTGTATTTGGGTTGGGGAACAGGATATCTTTTCTCCATCCCAAAATTCATCACTACTCGCTGGAAGGGGGCTTGGATTTTTCATTTCTGAAATTGTTAAGGTGCTCTAATGTAATAGTGACTTCAGCTAATAAATTTTGAAGTCCAACAACTTCACCCCGATAAGCAGCATACTCGTTCATATCTTTAAAACCTTGCCCTATAGCTCTATTAGTAAAATCAGCAACCTTACCAGCTATATAATCTTGAATGTGTTTCCAACCAGCTGTGTTTGCCATTTCTTCAAAAGCACCAGCCTTAGTCAACATTTCTTCTTTAAAGTCCATATTGTTCCTCCGTTGGTTCAGGATTAGTAACTTGCTCAACTTCTTGTTGTAGTTCAGGTGGTATACCTTGGCCCATTATTTCTTGTTCTAATTCTTGATCAGGATTAAGCTCTTGGGGTGGCATGGGTTGACCATCTGGTCCTACTTGTGGTTGTTGAGGTGGTTTAGGTAAATCAACAATAAGATTTTCACTATCTAAACCAATCTCTAATTTATCAAACATTTTTTTAGCTACCTCATCAAAATTAAGCATTTTTTGCTGTTGAGCTAGACCTTGAGCCCAGACAGGAGTTGTCATCTTATCAACTGCATTAAAGAAATTTTCTTGTAAAGCAATTGGATCATTTAATTGATCACTACTAACCTTGGCAATAAAGTCATAGTTTCCAACTACTGAAGGCTGGATATCTTCTGGTAGCAACTTAAGAAAAGCAAAGTCTTGACTTTTAATATCTAATTTACCCCGAGTATCTTCTCCGGGAAATATCTCTTGTCCTTCCAGTGAAGTTGTTGCCATCTTTGTATTCTTTTTAAGATAATCAATAGCTTCACTTCCGATAATCCTAAGTGTTTGAGCCTCGGTAGTATATTGAACCCTTAAGTCTTTCCATTGATTAGCAATTGGTTGAACAACCATGTGATTAAACAATTGGACCTTAAGCTTGAATTGAGCATTAGCTTCTTGTTGAATTAAGCGTGTTCCAGTAGCAGTGCTATTAGCAGTATTTTTATCATTATTGATTCCAGCAGTGTAATCAGTTATTCCGGAGCCATTTTGTAAACTAGAAGTAAGATAGTTCATTGTTTGAACAAAAGTTGGACCGGTTACATCAGGTGTACTTACCTGTTGAACACCATCAATATCATTTGCGGTAATTATATTGCCTGGTTTACTGATAAGGGTATGCATATCTACCCCAGAACCTTTTCTTACTTTCCACATTGTGTTTAAGGTCAGTTGAACATTATCAAGTCTCTGGTTAAGAACAGCATTAATAGCTCGTTGAATGCGTTCAATTGGCTCAATCTCTCCCATTCCAAACAAGTCACCGGGATATGGATAGTCAACTCCGTGAACTATCGGAATTTGACCATGAAAATAAGGATTATCAATTTCTCTAATAATCAAATTGTGTTCCGGGACATAATCACACCAACCATCTTTGGTAAAGCGACGAAGAATAACAATGTCTGGATTGGAAGCATCTTCACCTACATACTCTTGAGTTGACAACATAATCCTTCGGTGTTCTCTAAAATTCATATCAGTTGGCTGACTACCAACACCCTGCTTTTTATCTTTAGAAACATCAATTGCTTCTTTAAGCTTGTCAAGGTTTTTATAATAATCTCCACCTCTAGTTTCGTTCTCAGATTCTAACTCTTCAATAGTTTTAAAACGTCGGTAAATAAACCAACGCATATTTTCCATATTAGTAGCATTAGGATCAGGAAAACAATCATAAATATTCAAAGCCTCAAAATTAGGTCCATCAAAAGCAACCATCTTAACAGTTTCCTTGTTTAAAGGTGTCCAAACCATCCGGCCATTAATGTTTTTAGGCTTCATTCTTACCTTATCTTCTTCTCTAAAATCCCAATAGCAACGTCCAAAGGCTGTCCCAAAAATAAGCATTGACTTAACAAAGTTGACTAATTTAGGAAACATCTCTGCTCGACGCCAATCATATTTAATCAAGGAGTTAAGGATGTGAGCTACACCCATATCGCCTTCTTCTTGTGGATAAAAGGAACCAGTGGGCTCATTAGCTACCATTCGGGGAGTAACAGTTTCAATTACCCTAAAGACACGAGGATCAAACACACGAGCTTTATTAGGATAGTTTTGAGGGTTGATATAACTACGATAAAGCTCTTCTTGATCATTAAACCTCTCGTGAATTGGGTCTAAATAATTTTTAGACAGCTCATATTGTTCGCTAATTTCTTTAGCTAATTTAGTATCGTCTTGTTTGTAGGTTGACATAAAAATAGCTGGCACATCGGCCAGCCTGAGTTAATTTAACTTAAAGTTACTTTTATTTTATATTATTTAGAATATTATTACAAACTAGATTCACTTCCCTTCTTCAACCAAGTCTTAGAAGTAATGATTACCATCTTCTCTACTACTCCACGTCTTACTGAAAATCTTATGTCTAGTTCACCATATTCTACCTCTTGAACCATTTTTTCCAACTCAGGAATATAGGGTTTGGCTAATTTAATATATTGAGCAAATTCTTCTGCTGTTGGCATTAGACTCCTATGGTTTGATCTGAAGGTTCAAACTCTGGTAAATTATAATGTTGTGGTTCTGGTTTCATATAGCTCATAGCAAAGTACCTAATACTATCAACCGCATCGTCCTCACGCTTCAAAGGAACTTCTTTTATTACCCCATCCATACTTTTATTTTCCATCCAACGATACTTTTCAAACTCATCAGCAATCCATGTTAAATCTTTATTAAACATTAAAGTTGGTTTTCCAGTATCTTTCCTTACTCTCAATAACTCGGCTACTTTAGTAATCCCCATTTTAACTGAGTCTGGTCCCTTTTCTACTGGTTCAAAATAACAACCCATCCTTACTAACTGTTCTATGCTCATTGGTTGAGCTGAATCAGCCACCGGATTAGTAATTATCTTTCCAGCATCTTTAATCCGAACAGCATCAGCGATATCTTGCTCTACCATATTGGTTTGATATATCCCATCATAAGCATAAATTTCATTACCATTTGAATTAATAGCAAAATAAATAAGGGCTGACTTATGGCCAAAACCAAAATCTAACGATCTAGTATAAGTCCAATTAAAATCTATATTTGGAATATCCACCATGTGTATTTCTCTCTTAAATTCTTTATAAATCAACCCACTCATCTTTCTAAACTCCCCCATAAACTCTTGCTGAAAAGAATCCTCATCCATCTCCTGACGAGCCTTATCTATCTCTTCTTTTTCAATATAAGGATTATCATAAGTGGTGAAGTGAAATGATTTGTAATCTAGGTCTGTAGACTCATATAATGACTTGAAATGATTAAATCCATTGGGAGTGGAGATAAACCATACCGAAGCCTTAGAATCAACTAGAGTCGGTCTAACGACCTTCCAAACATCATCCCATTTATCAATAAAAGCTGTCTCATCAAACACACAAAAATCTATTCGGACACCCCTAAGAGTATCTGGGTCTTCAGCTCCTTTTAATAATATTTCACTACCATTGCTAAGTACAAACTTCAATTCCGTTTCGTTTTTGGAAACAATAATTTCTGGTGGTATAAGTTCTCGTAACATTGCCCACATAATAGACTTTGATTGTTTATAATTTGGGCTAACATACCAAACAATTGATTTGACATTATCAGTTGCAAACTGGAGCATTTGAATTGAGACTAGATAGGATTTTCCGGCCCGGCGACCACAATTTATTACCTTATACCGATGTTGGTCCGTCACCACTTGAGTCTGCCAAGGGGAGAGTCTTATTGTTTTCATATACGATTCGGATTAAGCCATCTAAAGACTTACCATCCTTTCCGGTAAGTTCGGTTGCTTTAAGATCAGGAAGAATTTTGGCTAACAAAACTTTAGCAGCTGCTATTCTAACCGATGGATTATTACAACTCAAATCATCCACTAAGACAGACAATATTTTACCAAAATACCTTTGGATGCTTCTTCTCATTACTCTTTTGGATACAGAACCCCCGTTGGGTAGGTCTAGTGTCTTGTCTCTTAATATTTCACGTCTAATCATAATTTATTCTACCACTAATTAAAAATAACTTCAGCAACATCATTCAAAGTAGAATCTTTTGTCCACTCAGATACTTCTAAACTATCTAAAAAATCTTTACCACTTACCACTAACGTCTCTAGCCACACCCGGTCCACCCCCAGCCCCTCACCCCTATCAAACAATTTTTGACAGGCCTGCAACAACCGACCTCGCTGATTTTCATTTGCCTTTCTATATAAATCAGAAACTCTTTTTAAAGAAATAAGTAATTGTTTAACTTCATCATTTTTGTTTGTCATGAACTCTATGATTATTAACTTTTAAATTTCTTTCTTCATCAGTTTTAATTTTATGGCAATTAGCACACCTAACTTCACATTTGTTTATTTCTTTTAAAATAGATTTCCAAGCATATGTTCTATACATTTGAGAAATAATATGTTTTTTATTATACGATATATGATCAAATTCTAAGACTCTTGTATCTCCATTACCACAATCAACACAAGGATGTGCTAAAAGATAATTTTTAACTAATTTCTTATTAAGTTTAAATAATTTCTTTTGACGTTTTCTTCTATATTTTCTAACTGATTCTGGATTATCTTTTATCCACTTTGTTACAACAACTATTCTTTTGTTTCTATTTTTTTTATACCATTTTCTACATCTCTCTGAATTTGTTGTTGCCATATGTGATTATAACATTATTTTTAAATATTGCAAATATATAGTAATAAAAATTAATAATTTTTTAATAAAAAAATAACGTGTGCAAAATGCCCTTTATATATAAAGGATTGCATACATCAATCCTTTTATATATTTTTTAGGGTTGCCAAACACAACGTGTGCAAGCCTTTGCACATTTTTAACAAGGAAAGATAGGTAAAATCTAAAACGTGTGCAAAAACGTGTGCAAACCTCTTGCACATAAAAAAACGTGTGCAAAGGCACTTTGCACACATTATTATAGGATATACCTTTTTATACATATTATTTACACACATAAATGACACTTCTACCGGTCTTCATTTTCTCAATTGATCCACTCTCCAATAAGTTGTTTATAGCTGTCACAATAGTCCTTGATCCAACACCATTTTGGGAAACACTATCAATTACATCTTTTCTATTTGCGCTTGGGTTATTTTCAATATAATCAAGGACTAACTCTTCAGCTATTTCAATTTTTCCTTCTTCATCATAGTATTCCCCAGTCCACTTAACTTCACTCACATAAGTTTTATCAGGGTTATAAACCAAAGGCTTAGTAACCAATTCAATCTTAAAAGGTTTTAA
>Ga0172381_10004231_pt1 | contig 14889 bp, 12 predicted proteins | sample Leawel6488metaG_FD_119754 | JGI IMG/M metagenome (GOLD analysis project Ga0172381, IMG submission 119754) | Leachate microbial communities from a municipal landfill in Southern Ontario, Canada - Leachate well 64-88 metaG | ecosystem: Engineered > Solid waste > Landfill > Unclassified | place...
CAGCCCTTCTTTTAATGCGGGATTCACTCACCACCACCACGGAGGGCATAATGGGTTCAATTGATTCCGCGATGGTCCATAAATGCCAGGTGTTGACTACCACCCAAGATAACAAGCTCAGTTTTACCTCCGGAAGCGTAGTATTCACCGTAGGAGCCACACTCACCGGAGCAACGTCAAACGCGTCCGGGGTAATAAAAACAATTGTACTCTCTTCTGGAAGTTGGGCCGGAGGAACTGCAGCAGGATATCTTATTCTTTATTCCGTCTCTGGTGATTTCACATCCGGGGAAACCATCTCAGATGATACTTTAACCGTGGATGACGACGGGCACACAACGAAATCAGCCGGGACAGCTACGGCGTCCGGGGGACTTATTCCTCAGACAAATGCTGCAGGCACACCCACCACAACAACTCAGACACTTCCTTCGGATTCAACTTATTATGATTGCCTTTTCTCTAACATTTCCACATCGGGAAATTACGTTCTGAATAATGAAATAGTTGGAAAAGTCGTAGAATCTTCACATATGGTTTTCCTTCCTTCTTCTGCTCAAGTTCTGGAAGGGGACTACATAACGACCACTCAAACTAACTGGGCTGGAACATACGAAGTTCAAAAAGTCGATGCTCCTGAACTCCCGTTCACTTCCCAGGTAGATCACAAAGAAGCTTTTTTGAAAGTGGTGAAAAAACGTGGCTGATGGGATAAAAATAGAGATTAAGGGTATCAAAGAACTTCAGAACACTTTCAAACTTATTGACAAGGATATCCAGGATATTGTTTCTGATGCTATACGAGACGGTGGGCAAATTGTAAAAACAAATGCAAAAGCTAAAGTTCACGTCATCACTGGCAGACTTAAAAACTCAATCGACGAACTCCATGTAATTAAATCTGGAAACAAAACGGAAGTTCAAATAGGCTCTGGTGTCCCCTACGCAGAAGTAGAAGAATTTAGAATAGGTGGAAAGTATCCAGGTCCTCACTCTTACCTCAGATGGGCTCTTGATAACAGTGGTCCAGGCGTGGAGCAGGCTGTTAAAAATAAAATAGACTCCAGGCTCAAGAGGTATCGCCGATGATCGGGCCTGCAATAAGATCTATTCTGTTAGCAGATTCTACAATATCCGGCTTAGTAGGCACTCGTATTTATCCCCTTGAACTTCCTTTAGATTGTTCGTTTCCTGCGTTAACCTATGCTATTATTTCAGATCCTTATCAAATAGTTATGCGTTCTGCAAGGTGTCAAATTAATTGTTGGTCTGAAGATTACACAGAACGCGAAACCCTCAAAGATGCCGTTGAAAACGCTTTAACATTTTATACAGGATTGCAAAACGGAGAAACTATTGAAATAATTTGGCCGATCGGGCCTTACGATCATATCAAAGATGATTCTGGATTTTTCTATTTACCATATGATTTCAAAGTCAACTATTATACAAATTAATAGAGGTAAAACATGGCAAGAGCACAAACTACCCCACAATTACTTAACTCTGTCACAATGGGCAGCGCAAAAATAGAAATGAGGGCTTACGGATCTTCCGGAGCTTATACGGATCTTGGGCTGGCTTCCGGGATAGAATTCACTGAAACTATAACCCCGGCTGAATTGAAAGCGGATAATGCGTCCCCAATCACAGTAGACCTTCAGGAGCACAGTGCATCCCTAAAATTTGATATGCTTGAACAGAACCTTGCAAACATTTATGCGCTACGAGGAGGCTCAAACGGGCTGGATACTTATGCCGTCACCGCAGCCACAGCCGTCACTGTCACAGACGAACCGCATACACTCACTGGCACTAACATTGTTTGGCTGGATCATCAAAACGGTGCTGGCACTGAAGTCACTGCAATCACCGTAACTAAAAAACCATCAGGAGCACTTACACGTAATACAGACTATGTAATTACGGTAGGACCGGATGGAAGAACAGGAATTGCCAGGATAGATCCCGCTGGAGTAGGGGGACTTCTGACCGGTGGGGGGGTATTGGTAGACTATACGTACACTCCGTTAGCCAGCAAATCACTGTCAAGCGGTGGTAAATCATCGATCGGATATCTCGAAGTGAAATTAACCAACCTCAAAAACATAGGTGGTTCTGACAAAGCAAAAACAATCACTGTCTACAAAACACAGGTACAAACCGGGTTAGATTACAAATTCCCTGCTGGAGACAGTACAGACCCACTTGCTTATCCTGTTGAGCTGAAGGGCTATGATGACGCTACGAGGGTAGCAGGCGACCAGCTCTATAAGATCGTTGATGAGCAGGGGGTCTAAACATGGGTGACAATACGCTTGATGATATCAAGATCATAAATCCGGCAGTGAAAAAAATAAACCTCGGTGGAGCAAACGTTGAGGTTGCTTTCGTCCCTGCGAAAGTAACTCTTGACGCAGCCCAGATAAGCGAGGGCATCAAAAACGGAACTATGTCAGAATATGACGGGTCTGATAAGCTAGTCAACATGATAGAAAGCATATGCAAGAAATCAAATCCAGGTATCACACGGGACTGGCTTCTCGAAAATACGTCAATGGATATGATGATGGAATTCCTCGAATACGTAACTGGGGGAAGCAAAGACCTAATAAAAACAGCTACGGCAGGAACTACTGAAAAAAACTAACGCTCGGGCAAATCTTTGTACAAATGGGCTTGATGTTTGCCTGGGCTACCCGCGAGTACCTTCTTAATAATATGTCTCTTGATCAAATTATATATTATTATAATGAAGGCTGGGAAGCAAAGCAAACCGAGGCTAAAGTCCATTGGGGAACTTATGGCGCAATGATGTCAGAAAGTGCTCCTGAAACACATGGTCCTATAAAATCACGTCCTGGGATCGAAGAAATCCGGGAAACGTATCCTGGATATGAAAATGCCTACTACGATGAAAATGGAAGACTTGTGAGAGGTTAAAAATGTCATCGGTTGGAGAACTTACAGTAAGTATTATAGGAGATATGAGTAAGCTCTCCAAAGTATTCTCACAGGCTTCCTCAGAAGTTGGTAAGTTTGGAAGCTCGGTAACCAATCTTAGCACTTCGATGACATCAAAGCTCGGAAGCGCACTTAAAACGGTTGGTGTAGCTGCAATAGCCACCGGTGCTGCTCTAGGAGCTGGCCTTGCTTATGAAACATACAAATCAGTAACCGCTTTTCAGACATTTGAACAGGCGGTTGCTAACGCTGCATCTGTGGTAGGAAAAACCGGGGATGCATACGAACAGGCCAAAGATAACATTGCGGCTGTAGCTCAAGAGCTTGGACAAAAGACAGTATTTAGTAGTACTCAGGCTGCAGACGCGATGTATAATTTAGCGTCAGCCGGCTATGATGTTTCGGCTATGGCAGCGAGTGACTTAGTGCCTATGCTTAATCTGGCTTCCGGTACTCAATACGGACTCGCAGAAACAACCGGGATAGTAACATCGACTCTTTCTCAATTTGGAATGGGTTTTGAATCCGCCTCTAATGTATCTGATGTTTTTGCAAAAGCGATAGGCAGTTCCCAGGCTACAATGGAAAAACTCGGGCTCTCCATGAATTATGTTGGACCTATCGCCAATAGCATGGGGATGTCTCTTGAAAAAACCACTGCTGCCCTTTCTACCCTGTATAATGCAGGGCTTAAGGGGGAGCAAGCCGGGACAGGGCTAAGGTCTGTACTATCAAACTTGGTGAATCCTACTGATGCGGCTGCTACAGCTTTACAAGCTATGGGAGTTAATATTGAAGATGTCAACCCAGCAACACATGAACTAACTGATATAATTCAACTCCTTGCAGATAAAGGGCTTAATAGTGCACAGGCATTTGAGATTTTTGGACAAGTTGGGGCCCCTGCTATTCTCTCATTGACTTCTCAGGTAGGCAACTTAAAGGAGCTGACTACTGAACTTGGGAACACTGGGGGAGCCGCACAAACTATGGCAGACCAGCAGTTAGATACACTGTCTGGAAGCCTCGAAGCGTTATCTGGTTCAATTGAAAATTTATTTATTAATGTTGGTGGGGTTCTTGCTCCAACCATTCGGCAGGTGGCAGGATATCTCGATGAAATGATGCCATCAATTCAAAATGTAATTGTCGGAATAGTGGAAGTATTCATAAGTTTTGTTGGTAAGTTAAACAGTTCGGTGAATTCATTAAAAGCGATCGGTAGTACAATACTAGACGTTTTTGATAATGTTTTCAAATCAATAGCTGGTTCAGGTGCTAGTGTCGCCTCTAGTGCAGCCGATGTAATTAACGGGATAATGTCAAGAATTGCAGGAATTATTATAGACATTGCTCCTACGATCCAGAGCGCGATTATAGGTATAATTAATTTTGTTAAGTCTCTTGTTAGTGGGCTTGGTCCTACTTGGGATAACTTAAAAACTATAGCAACAGGGCTACTTAACACGTTCAGAGCGTTTTTCTCAGGGATCGCAGGACCGGAATCTACAAATGCAGCCAATGCGATTTCAAGCACCGTAAACACGATAACCGGAGTACTTGCTAAACTTAGTACAATAGTTACAGGTGCATTAATTAAAGTTGCTCCTTTTGTCAGAACTGCAATATCTGGAATAGTAACAGCGATTCAAGAACTCATCCCGAAAATAAGCGTATTATGGGATAAGATCAAGGCCAAATTTGAAGAGCTGCAGCCTAAACTTGAGGGTGCAATTAATAAATTAAGTCCAGTATGGGATGCTCTTAAAAGTGCCTTCGAGACTGGAATTAAAAATATACAGGACTTTATAAACGGGCTTGGTCCTACGTGGGAAAACCTAAAGAGCATCTTTGACAGCGCAAAAACTATTGTAGAGAATTTTATAAAAGATCTTGCCCCTTCCTGGGATAATCTAAAAATCACTTGGGATAGTGCAAAGAAAATATTTGATGATTTTAAACCCGTATTTGAAAGTTTCTTAAAAATATTTAGTGGAGCAGATACAAACACAGCTATTACGGTGGGATCTCTCCTGGCAGGTGTAATAAACACAATAACCGGAGCTGTAGCCGGTGTATTAAAATTTGCTGCAGATCACCCCACACTTACAAAATTTGTTGTCGCGGTTGCTGCACTCGCAACAGGATTGGCAGGATTAAGCGTGATAGCCGCCACGATCTCAGCAGGATTGACAGCTCTTGGCGTTGCCATCGGGACTGCTCTTGGCGGGATAATAGTAACAGTTTCTGGTTTTGGTGCTGCTGTAGCGGCAGGGTTGGCACTTGTAACAAGTCCTATAGCTCTCGTTATAGGGGCGGTAGCTCTCCTTTATCTGGCATGGACTCAAAACTGGTTCGGTATCCAGGACAAGGCAAGGGCGGTATGGGATTGGCTGAAAACGTCTGTGAGTAATCTCCGCACAGATTTATCAACGGCATACACTAATATCGTTGCATCCACAACAACTTTAAAAACTCAATTCGGGGCGGCATGGCAGTCCCTTGTAACATTATATACCAGTATAAAAGCTGGACTTATAGCCGTGGCCACTGGAATATATACGGGGCTACAATCTGTTTATACATCTATTATTTCAGCCGTACTATCGCTTATAGCATCGTGGAAAGCACATTGGGACACATTCAAAGCAGCGACAACCGCAGCAAAAGCAGCAGTTATTAATATCCTACTTGGATTATTAACCGGTGCTAAAGAAAAATTTATGTCAATAGTTGCTGCTGCTCTATCCCTCCTGAACTCATGGAAGAGCCATTGGACAACATTCCAAGCAGCAACAACCGCAGCAAAAACAGCCGTGATAGGTATAATTCTCGGCTTATTAAATGAAGCTAAAGCTAAGTTCCTATCAATCGTTGCGGCTGCATTGGCTCTCTTGAATTCATGGAAGAGTAACTGGACTGCTATACAGGTTGCCACGACAGCAGCTAAAGCCGCGGTAATCGGGATATTAATTGGATTATTAACCGGTGCTAAAGAAAAATTTATGTCAATAATATCGGCTGTATTAAATTTCCTAAGTTCGTGGAAAACAGCATGGACGAATATTTATAATTATATTGTTACGAAAGCAGCAGATATAATTAAGACCGTAAAAGAAATCCCTACAAAAATAATAACCGCATTGAAAAATACCAATTTATATCAGACCGGGGTTACACTCATAACGAATTTGGAAAATGGAATAATGGACACACTTAACGGGCTGTTAACTTCTGCAAAAAATAAAGTAAGCGAAATAGTGAAAGCTGTGAGTAATTCAGGATCGTCGATGGGGTCTGGATTAGTTTCTAGTATCAAATCTGCAGGAACAAAAGCAAAAGTTTCATTATCAGAAGCAGCAAGCGGGTTGAAAAGATTTCTCCCGAATTCCCCGGCAAAAGAAGGCCCATTCAGAGAGCTTCCTAACTGGGATGCCATCTTCCTGGACCCGCTAACCAAATCAATTTCAGAAGTTAGTAAACTTTCAGTACCTCTTTCGAGTGCTCTTTCAAGTGTTAGAAATCCCCTTGATTCAAGTGTTTCAAGTGGATTGAATAATATTTCAAATGTTTCAACAACTTCTAATTCATACGGTGGTGACACTCTCGTTCTCGAAAACGTAAACATTTCTAACGGAATGGATGTTCAGGCGATCTTTAAACAGTTCGAGGCATACACAGCAAACAAACGCAGGCAGAGAGGATACTCATGATTTCAATGTCATTCGATGGGGTTTCTTTTGACTGCTACCAGGACCCTGAACTCGATTATTCAGTTAATGGGAAAGAAACCCTTCTGTACTCCGGGGACACTCACGTTTCATTAGGTTCAAAAGTTGTGTCCTTCCCTCGCTCTTATCTTTGTTATACAGAGAGTTTTACAGTTGTTACGTCACTGATTGCAAAAATGGCTGCAAAAACATTCGGAACGCTGATAGTAGGCAGTGAAACATTCACAGACTGTTATATTTATCATAGTTCCGGAATTGGCGCAGTTCATGAGGTTGTCAGAGGTTCTGGAAAATGGACGTATACTATGAAATTCGGGCAGGCTGATCAATATTGACCACAGGAATGAAACCACAAACCACAATTGAATTTAAAGTGAAAAATAAAGATGGATCTATCAAAGAACATTTTAAAATTCTCCCTGATGGATCTAAGGAGTTGATAAACTGTCAGTCTCAGTAATCACAGCATATGGAATAGAAGCAGTTGCAAGGATGCTTAATAATGTCACCCCTCCCGCCGCGTTTACTTATATCGGCACAGGCACAGGAGCAACAGCAGCAGCATCCACCGACACTACATTAGAAACAGAGAATACGCTCTATGGAGCAGGCAGAGCAGCAGCGACCTGTACTTTTGCAAGCCCTGGAACTTCTCAGTGGTCTTATAATTTCGTGTTTACGGATTCAGTAACCATCCGAGAGGTAGGTATTTTTAATGCTGCTTCCGGTGGAGATATGCTCTTGAGGAATGTTTTAAGTGAAAATAAAACGTTTACGGATGGCGAAGCCGTGGAAATTACAATTACAAATACGATGGTGAGTGTATAATGGCTCTTGGTAAAACAGCAACAAACGTATTAAATGCAGTAACGGTTTCTGCAACTGCAAATAGTACTGCAAGCTCAGGAATCGACTTATCTAGTGCGGTTGATTTTGCATTAGGGTATCAGATGACCTTCAACGCGGCTGCAACATTGGGGGCACGCATAGACCTCTTTGGAGATCCAGCAGGTGCGACTCTTGATTTTACAATAGGAACCTATGCTGACGCAGTAGACAGCGCAGATATAACCCCAGATGCAGGGCATCAGGTCCAGGGAGTTGTTCAGCTCAACAGATCTGCAAAATACGTGAAAGCTAGGGTCTACAATCTCGATTCGGTTTCGATAACAGCTTGTTCACTGTGGGCGATTCCTCAGACTCCTTAAGGTGACAGTGTGAAAAACTCTTATCTTTCTTGGAAGTACAAAAAGGAAGTAATCATTACTTCCCCTTCAAGTACTGAAGGTTTTCAAGGTTCTTTTATCTTGTATTGGAAACCAGGAATGAAAAGAGATTTTCGAGATATTCGATTCTCCGATTTAAAAGGGAACAACGTTCCATATTATCTTGAATCAATATCAAATTATTCAAGTTGTAGAGTATGGCTTGCCCTTCCTGCATCAGAAAATAAACTTTGGATGTATTACGGAAACGGTGGAGTCATATCTGGCTCAAACGGGGCAGCCGTATTTGAGTTTTGGGAGGATTTCTTAACATTAAATACCTCGATATGGACTAAAGTACATGGTGTTTCCTCGGTCTCAAATTCCGTTCTTACTCTCGCAAGCACAACATTAAATACAATTGTTCAAAGTGTTGCAACCTATCCAGTAAATACAATAGTAGAAGCAAGGGCATACCATGCAGCGATAAACAGAACAATAATAGGATATCGAAACTACAGTACAGAGCTTGCATGTGCGTGGCATGGGACAGTTACCGGGGATACCTCATACCACGACCACCGATTTACACACAATGGAAGTTCAGGCACATGGACCGATGACGGGGTAGCAAGAGGAGGTACTACATACCACGTTTATGGAGTTGCTCACCTTACAGCAGGTCCAAAGTTTTATGCTGATTATGTACTGAGAGGCACAGCTTCAACTACTCTGCCTGGTTCTACATCACTTCCCATTCATTTTTATTCTGAATATAATAAGGGGAAACTTTGTATAGATTGGGTCCGAGTTCGAAAATGCGCAGCAACCGAACCAGTAATTACTTTAGGAAAGAAATTTACAAATCAGCCAAAGGCGTACCCTTGGGATAATGCAATAGTTTGTACATCATCAATCGGGATGAATGCAAATGTAATTCTGCAGCACAAACTCAATATAACATCTAAAATCGGTATGAGAAACGGCACGATGTTCAGGTATCCGTCATATTATCGTACTGATGTTACCGGACCCTACCGGAGATGGAACCATAAAGGGGATATAAGGACTCCTAAAAGTTCATCTGTATCAGTTGTCAATGTTCTTATCAATGCTTCCCCTGGGATGTCGAGAGACGGGAGAGATTTAAGATTTTCAACTACAGATAAAACAGTCTTAAAATATTATATTGAGTCCTTAACTTCAGGCGTTTATTCTGTGTGGGTAGAACTCCCTGCAAATACCACGAAAATTAATTATTTTTATGGTAATGGACTTGCTCAAGACGAGGGCGATGTAAGTATTTATTCAGGCTCCCTTTCCACAGAAACGATTTCAAAAGTATACCCATCTGGAATATTCGGGCACTTCTATCAGTGGAAATTCAAGGGTGATATATTAATTATATCTCCTGATAGTCAAGCGGTACAGCTTGATGTATCTATCCCGATATTGCCCGGGATGGCTAGGGATGGTAGGGATTTAAGATTTTCCGATACAGCAGAAGAACCCATCCCTTACATGATTGATTCGGTGACATCAACACATATCAATTGTGTTGTTCTGGTCCCCGCTCTTGCTTCTACAGTTCACTTTTTCTATGGAAATGGAACGGTCCGAGACGCAAGCTCTCCATCTGATGTTTTTGATTTTGTAGATACCTTTGATACACTCTCAGCAGAATGGTCAATCGTCGCAGGGTCCGCTATGGTTGCCGGTGGAACCCTCCGGGTAAGTCACCCAACAGCCAATAGTCTTGTTCGAAGTGCCTCCACCTATGGAGCGGATACCGTTCTTGAAATGAGTCTATCTCACCCTTCTGAAAATCATACAATCACGGGGTATTGGTCAGCAACAAATCAGAGGGCGTGCTGGTTAGGTGCGAATATCACCGATTTAAATGATTATGTCCATACCTACAATGGGATTACATCAACTGTCACAAGTGACGGGGTAAACAGACAAGGAGCGACTTTTTATAAATACGGAATTGCTTATCTTGCAGACCAAATTAAATTTTATGTAGATGGTGTTTATAGACGGGCTGTACTCATTACTCTGCCATCGGGGGATATCCCTATCAGTTTGTATTCTGAGACAAACAAAGGCGACCTAGTGGTTGATTGGGTAAGGGTCCGGAAATATACAACTGCCTCCGCTACAGTAGGCAGACACAGACCTAGAAAACGGTCAGTGTATGTTATTAACGAAGAAACCCCAGTTGAGCGGGCAACTGTTGAGAGACATTATCCACAGGCAGGCGGGTATATTCCATACTACGAGGGGATAGTGGGGCACTCATTTATTGGGATGCAAGCCTCGGAACCTGCTTATATTGAACGGGATGAACTAGCCGACTATTCTCTTATTTCCTGCGATATTTCAAAATCGACTTCGGATACTTACATATCTTTGACAGCCTCATTTGCAGATATGACAGTCCCCCCGGAAAGAAGTACTGTAAAATTTAATGCCTACGATGCTTCGGGCATTGCTCATTTGCTATTCCACGGTAAAGTAATTGCAAACAGTCCAGCCCTAAGCAGTGTTGAAAATACAATGGGTATGCAGGCAGCAGACCAGAGCCGAAATTTAGCGGTTCAGAAAATACCCTGGAACTATCAGATCATTTCAGGTGATACGATGTCCTGGCCTGCATGGGTTAGGGAACTTCTAGCAACTGAAAAAACGGGGGTAGTTCCATCTGTAATTTTAGGAACTGATGCTGAATCCACTCAGTTTAGTTTTGATCCCTCCAAATCCCGGCTGGATGCCATAGAAGAGATTGCAAATTATGCGGGATGTATAATTAATACGAAATTAATTACACGGACAGTAAACGGATTTGAGATTACAAAACCTGAATTTTATATGTGCCCTCCGGAACACATCGATCAATCAAACAATGGATTTGATTTACCTGCTCCTATCACTTTAGTATTTCCAGATTCTTCAATGGTCGATAACCCATCTATAACAAGTGAACCTGACGAAAAATACAACAAAGTTATTGTTCACGGTATTCTTTCAGATTCAGGAGAAACTACGGTTGCCGCTGCCTATTCCTCTAAAGTGTATATCGGAGATGAGAAAGCTAATGAGTATATAGTCGAGGACAATTCCATTTATGAAAAGGGAAGTACGGCAGAGAGCGAGGCTATTAAATGGCTCTTGTATTTCCTTGCTCCAAGAGCTACCGTTTCATTAAAATTCATCAATCGTTTTGATTTTGAATTATACCAGAGGGTAAAATTCGGTGCAGGATTCCCTAACACTTTCAAAGATCTAACAGGGGCAACTCAAACCGCTTATGTTGCATGTTGTGATCCAAGAGATGAGGATAATAGCACTCATCTTATAGACACTTCAGGAGTCCCTACCCCATCGTGGTTAAGGATTTCAGAAATAAAATATCACTGCGAGCCACCTTATTATAATACAACTGAAATAAAACTAATTCGTGATTATATTTATTCCGTTGTTGATCCGATTGTTAGCGCGCCTTATTCTGCATATCTCAGCCCTGGATACAGAAAACCAATCATAGAGGATCTTATCGCAACTACCCAATCAATCGTTGATAATACAGTAAAAAACCAATTACAGCCTGAAATCTGCACAGTACTCTCTCAGAATTTGGAGGCAAAAACGGCAGTTGTACAGACGGCATCCGGAAAACTCGTTACTGTGAGGCTACCCTGATGGTTACAAAATATGTTGCGGGAGATGGAACCGGGGATTACGACGCAGACGGTACGGACGATCAGGATATAATCAATTACGCTCTCAATTGGGCAGCGGACAATCCTGGCAATCGGATCCACCTCACAGGACCTTTCCAGTATGATATTTCGGACAAGATTTTGATAGGGTCCTCAACTATATTCTCCGGGGATCTTGATGCAGTACTCCGGCTAAATGATGACTGCCTATGGGCTGTAGGAGTCCCGGTAATCGGGCAGATCGGGGGCGCTGGAACCGCAACACATGACGTTGAGATATACGGTTTCGAGGTAGACCTCAACCAGGCTAATCTTTATCATGCCGGAACAGACAGGATCCACGGGAAGGGGTACTATAACACTATCCATATTCAGGGTTCATCTTCATCTCCTGCAAGTAACATCCACATCCACGACCTTTATGCACACGATGGGTTGGGCGACGGGCCCAGGCTTACGTATGTAAACAGTATCTCGGTCCATGACTGCACGTTGTACGACCTAATGCACGCCTCTATTTTTTGCGTAGACTGCGAAACCATTGACATTTTTGACAATGATATAAAACAAATATCAGATGCTGGTGTGAGGTTTGACAACTGTAGGCAGGGAAATATATACCGAAACAATATCACTGACTGGTTAGGGGCTACTTATGCCCCAAAAGGCGGCGCGTATGGAATCCAAATTGGGAATCAGCCAGCCACATATGGGCATACCGCCCTTACCACCAATATCAACATTTATAATAATTATATACAGTCTGGCGCTTGTGGGGTCGAACTTGAGGACTACCTTCAAACTGCGGGAGCTACCCCTCAAAACGTGCATGTTTATAATAATTTATTAACTAATTGTGGGTGGACTAACTGGGCTGCATATTTCTCCGGAATTTCATTATATTGCTGGGGAAATGGGGTAGTAATTGAGTACAACACTATTGACAATGCTTATCGTGCTGGTATCCTCATAACAAATGCGATATCAAGCGGGACAGCTGCAAACGTCCGATACAATAATATTATTAATACAGTTCGGTCAGGAGGCGATGGAGGGTACGGAATATGGAATAAAGTGCCTCTTGATTTTTCAATAGTGGCTGAATATAATTATCTTACAAATAATATTTCCGGGAATTACCTAAACGTTACACCTGTTTCTGAATTAGCTGAATACCTGGCAACAGCTATACCGATTGTATCCGTGGACCCTGCCCATACTGATTTCATCCGGGTAGTTTCTTCAATGGGAATGTATGCAGCAGAGCCCACGTTCTTAGCAACCCCATATACTGATGAAAAAGACATAGAAGATGGGGATCAGGGATTGATGTTGCCAACTGCTGATGGGTACACATTCCAGAAGTTTGAATCTCCGAGAGTCGGGCAGAAAGCACTTATTTATCCGGCACATTCTAGAGGAGAGTATTATTTATTACGGATAGCTGAAACCGTTGAAGATGGGCAGGAAGTAATTGCTGTGCCGGATAAAAACGGTAATTATTGGCCAATTCTTACAAAGTGAACTACCTGGTGAACTACCCCACGCTAAAGCCGTGTGGCTTCCTGATTCATACCCCTTTCTATTGAAAGCAAGTCCTCAGGCTCTTTCCCGCGTCCCGCAGGTGTTAAATTAATTTAAACGCCTATTAAGTTTTGATCAATGAGAGCGAATTTCTTAATATTTATTGCAGCATTAATGTCCCGGTCGTGTTTTGTTTTACAATCCGGACAAATCCATTCTCTAACTGCAAGAGTTAAGTTTGAATTGTGATATCCACAGACATTACAAAGCTTACTAGATGGTGCAAAAGTACCTATTCTTAAGATGGTCTTTCCTGCCCATTCAGCTTTATACTCTAATTTTGTAACGAATGATGCCCAGCCAGCATCCGAAATCGCTTGAGCTAAACAGTGATTCTTAACCATGTTACAAACTTTTAAAGTTTCTAGTGCTATAGCTTGGTTCTCGCGCACTAATTTAATACTTAATTTATGTTGGAAATCATTACGCTGATTAGTGATTTTCTCATGTAATCTAGCTAATCTCATTTTAGCTTTTTTATAATTATTTGAACCTTTTACTTTTCGGCTCAATCTTCTTGATAAGACTTTAAGTTTAACGAGTGAATTTTTAAGATATTTCGGATTATCAATCTTTTCACCGTTTGAGAGTACAGCAAAATCTTTTATTCCAACATCCACACCAATTGTAGTTTCATCATTAAACGGCTGTTTAGTTGGAAGTTCTTTCCCATCTTCAACTAAAATTGAAATGTAATATTTCCCAGTTGTAGTTCTCGAAATTGTAGCGGTCTTAGGTATTCCGTCAAACTCTCTTGAGAATGAAGCTTTTACCTTGCTCATCTTCGGAAGTTTAACGTTTCCTTCTTCAAAATCTACAACATAATTCTGAGGAATTTGGAAAGACTGAACTGGATTCTTTTTAGATTTGAAATTAGGAAACCCTTTTTTTTCTCTGAAAAACTTTTTAAATGCATTGTCTAGGTTTCGTATAGACATCTGCAAAGCTTGTGAATTGCCATCTTGTAACCATTCATACCCTTCTGATTTTTTCAGGATAGCTAGATGATTTGTAATTGTGAAACATGAAAGTGTTGTTTTATCCGTTTGATAAGCTTTAATTTTCTGTTCTAAAGCCCAATTATACACAAATCTACATGCTCCAAACTGTCTTTCGATTTGGATGATTTGTGTTTTGTTTGGGTAAAGTCTATATTTGTAAGCTTTTAACATCGTTGTTTCTCCGATTTTAGGTATCTATCATCCGGATATTACCAGTCGGCGAGTGGTGGTAATAGCAAATCAGGTACTATGATACATTTCTCGTATCTATCATCCGGACAGGGTAACCGATACAGATTCATATCATTTCTTGCTTCATTCTCCCTCGTAACCTCAGAAGTCAGACAAGCTTAAATCAGTGTACCACTGACAATATACTATACGTCTTACAGAGATATATACTTTTCTGTAAAGCGTTTATTTATAAACAGGTTGATAACTTTAAAAAAAGAAGTGAACTTTATAAAAGTGCGAGGTTCTGCTTCATCCCACGGCTAAAGCAAGTGGGTTTTCGCGACCTCCGCACTCCGCGTCAATAAATAATTAATTTTCCTTTATATGTTTTTCATACAATTTTTGATATTATAATGACAATTTTGGAACTCACAAGTGGAACTCTGCAGCAGACAACACTAAATAAAGTAGGTGATGGCTGCCACTATGATGAATTATATTTATCAAC
>Ga0172381_10004232_pt1 | contig 14888 bp, 28 predicted proteins | sample Leawel6488metaG_FD_119754 | JGI IMG/M metagenome (GOLD analysis project Ga0172381, IMG submission 119754) | Leachate microbial communities from a municipal landfill in Southern Ontario, Canada - Leachate well 64-88 metaG | ecosystem: Engineered > Solid waste > Landfill > Unclassified | place...
AGCAATGGTTACAGAAGGTTTATGGCAATGGATTAAATGGGAATAATGAAAATTTTTGATTGTTTGGAAGTGAAAATTGAATGGATTTAATGAGAATAACGTAATGATATTAATAGGATATGAATTAGCATAATAGATTAAATAAATATTGATCTGGAAAATGGTTATGGTAAGATGAATCATAATAAAGAAACAAATTGAAAGGGGATTGAAAATGGAAAAATCAATAAAAGAAAAAATTGGGATAATGAATATATTAGGCATTCAATTAGCTAATAAACTGGAAAAATCAGATAAATATAATAATATACCGACTAACGATCTTGACGATATTTACGCGGTAGCTGATGGGCTATCAGAGGACTATGTTATGAGGGCAATTGAGTGCAGGGGATCAATAGACTTCATTAATAAAAATACTCCAGAAGTACTTGAAAAATATCTTGATAATAAAATAGATATTCTGAGTAAAATTAGGACTAAATATTTTAATATTTAACCGGGCGAAAGCCGGGAAGAAGGGGATGAACATGAATACATTAAAAATTAAGGCAATCGGCGGGAATGAATACGAAGCTTTTACCCATTTAATGGGTAAAAAGATCATCGAATTCGTAGAAAACAAAAATGGATATGATTTTTATAAAAATCCGGCTGATGATAATAAATTGATCGGAATACCAGAATCTTATTTATCTTGGTATTTGGAAAGTGAAATTGCTTTTAATGAAATAATCAAGATAATGCTGATTTGATGATAGCAGTAGAAAAGGAAGGGGATTATGAAGAATCTAAGAGAAATTACAGAAAACACGGGGGGCAAATTATGAAAACGAATTATATAGGAATTGATTATAGCTTAAGGAAGGCGAACGTGGATAATGAGAATGGGATCCACTATGGAGTTATATCTATACACGAAGTTACACAAACGTGGTGTGATAGTTCAGAGGCAATATATCCGGACGAAGTCTTTTGCCCTAATTGCGGTCAAGAAATTGAATTAATTAGCGAAGGCAAATCGAAACAATTACCAGATAATCAAGGCGTGGAAGTGGAAGATGACTTATATCACTGCAAAAACTGTAATGAAGATATTTACGCTAGTGATATAAATATAGAAATGGATCCTATATCCTTTATTTATGAAAAAGAAGGTTATTCCTGTTCACAAACCGCCGACGACACTGATATCTTTATACTAAAAAGCCCATACTATACATATTGTCAATACTGTTCGCCTTGTGCGCCCGGAGCTGGTTATATTATGAATACCGTAGAAGATGGGATCAAAGCATATTGTTTTGGTCCGGATTGGTTTGAAGGTGAAAAAACGCCTTATCCGGTTTACGATGTTAAGACCGGCAAATTGATTAAAGCGTAAACATTTAATCCTTTTCCTATCTCGTTAATCTGAGATATTAGTGAGATAGATTAGCAGAATTAAATTAAAAATGGAGGTTATACCATGGAAGCTTATTTTGATAGATTTTCGATTACAATGACGAAGCGGCAAGCGGAAAGTGTTAGTCATATGGGACAATGTGATGCCGACGTTAATATATTGCTAACTATACCAGCTATAAAAAGGCAATTGAAAAAAATCAGTGATTCGGATCTGATTGCTGAATTGAAGGAAACTGGAGCTTGGTCCACAAAGGAATTACAGGACCGGCAAGCTAACGAGCAAAGAATTATTTGGATAGCTGGCGGAAATATTATTGACGAATTATATAGTCGATAAGCTAACTATACCATACCAATAGACCGGACGCAGGTCTTTAAAGTTGCGGGAAAAGGAGATTATACCATGGAAAAGAATCACATTGAAAAAGTTTGGGTTGAAAGGCAAGTGGATGAATACGTAGATACTTCGGACCTTGGAACTTATACCAATAAAAAAGAGGAGTGGTCAATTTGCCGACACTGTGGAGAGTTTGTGGCGAATGCGGAAAAGGGTAATTTGAGAGCTGAGGAGATTGACAACGAAATTGACGATTTGAATGTTGAGTTATATCATTTAACACACGACGAAAAACCGGAGTATGACGACGTAAAGGAATGTTTCCTTCAGCATAATATAATTATTTTAGAATATGAACTTGCACGTCTTGAGCTTCACGAATGTCCTCATACCAGCCGTGAATATAATTACTTTAGGCCATATGCAGCAGGTGAACCGGAAGGAACTGAGGACTTTCAGACATACGGAAAACAAGATTTTAAACGCATGGAAGGCCTGAATAATGGTAATTGGTATTACATTGATGTAATTGCAAAAGCTGAGATAAGAACAAGCACTGGTATTATACAAGTTATTCGCTCTGGAGGCTTGGGGGGAGTCGAAAGCGACGCTGGGGAGTATCTGGACGAATTCGGAAAAGAAGAACTGGAAAGTCTGAGGCAGGAATTGACGTCAATCGGATTTAATAAACGCGCTATTGATAAGGCTTTTGAAAACGTAGAAACAATTGATAAGTATTAAATTAACCTAGACCAGCTATATTAACTATACCAAAGAAAAGGAGAACTTAAAAATGTTAAAAAGAAATAATTATGGAATGATTTTTGATCAAAGAAACTGGAACGAAAACGAACCTGAAAACTTACTCTATACCGACGCAAAAAATTTAATCAAAAAAGCGATAGATAAAAAGCTCATACCGGCCGCATACAATTATATTTCATTCGATCGCAAGTCACGCGCCGACGGTTCTGCGCTACACCATGAAATTTTTGACTTTAATAAAAATTGTATTGTAATTTGTCTACGAGAAGCTGAGGGAAATAAATATGGAGTGAAAACAATCTCAAAAAAATATGTTTTAATCCAAAGTTTCCGCCGACAAATTTCCAGGATTGACCTGACTATACCAATAGCCAAATATGCTAAAATGGAAATTTTACACTTTGGCGATATTTGTGATATTGCACAAGGCAAGAAAAAAATTACACTTATGAATGCCAACCATAAAATTTATACCGGATACAAAGCGGTAAGAAAAGATGATGAAACCGGCAATTATTTTTCCGTCTGGGACAATTCAGAATGGAAGATCGGGGCAATGAGAGTCGAAAAAGCGCAAGACAATCATAGTGGCGGATTGTATTACTATCGGGATATTAAAAGTTTAAATAATGCAATTAAAAATAATGATATTTTTGGCGATGATAAAAACCATCGAAAATTGACTATATTAAAAGTGGAAGCAAGTGGATGTCACGTTGAATATGGCCATAAATTCGCCGCAACACGCATAACACCGATAATGGAAGTAGGTATGACTATATAAAATTTAGCGACTTAACCAAAGAAAATACATAAAAATGGAGGCTATACCATGTCAAGAGAATTTAATTATGGAAAAGCGTATTGCGTGCAAGCTATACCAGCGTTTGAAAATTTCAATGATAATCAAAAAGAAGCATTTAAATGTTTATTGCCAATGGTCAAGGATTTACAACAAGGAAAGGATTTAAATATTCCTTTGTCAAAAGGTATGAAAGAAATTTTATCCGATTTGACTTGTCTGGAAATTGCGGAACTTTCCCGCGCAAGTTATTTTACTGGACACTGGTACCCGTCTTTAATGCCTCAAGTATTCGATAATAGCGCCGGTCAAAGTTGGAAAATTGCCAATGTATGTGATCAGGTATTAAGATTGAAACTTGCACCACTCCCACATAATATTCAAATTCACGAAGGTAAATTTCGAGTTACGTTTTCAAACAGGTATTGTTGGCTGTGGAATGAGTTTGGACTTGCAACGGAAAAGAATCTTGAAATTTTCAAAGATTGCGGTCTTTCCTTTGATGAATTGGAAATTGAAAATAGCGCCAAGGTACTTATTGTAATATGCAATGACTTATGGCCCGAAGTCGACACTATACCGGATAATGACGCCTATACCAACCTATTATTGCTGAAAAAGGAAAAGGCAAAACAGGACCTGAAAAAACGCCATGCCGACGCTTTGCTAAAAATCGAAAAGGACATTGAAAACTCCAAAATTGAACTGGCGGCTTTTCAATGGCTGATTGAACATGATATTGAGATTGAAAACTGTATCTATTACAATCATACCGGAATGTTTTGCTTTGGATGGAGGGAAAAATTAACAGATAAGGAAAAAATGGAATTGACGAATAAATTGGCAGGTTTTCCTTATACTTATGATTTTAAATAAAAACAATAAACATGCAAAGGGGAGTGTAAATATGGAAAAATTCAATGGAGTTACGAAACAATTTGAGCTTGAGCAGAGAAACAACAAGGCGCTTGAATATCTCCAACGCAAAGCATACGGAAGGGCAATGGATAGGGATCAACAAGCGAATCGGCTTATATTTTGGATCCGGACTACACTAACCATACTGTCAATTGCATTGTTTTTGACGGCGGTAATTGTAACCAGTAATTAAGAGGGTAATTAGTTACGCAACCTATACCAATGAAAGGAATTTTTATTATGAACAGCAAAAGCAAAATTATCAAGAGTTTTGAGAAATTAGGATTTGATATCCTGTCCGAAACAAACAACGAGCTTTCAGTTTTTGGAACGCAACCGGCTGAAGAGTATAATACCGGAAAAGACCACTTTGTACCAAAATACAGAAGTGTTTTTTTTGGAACTGCTAAAGATGGGTATTATATCACGTCAAATATACACGGTAAAATGAGAAATTACAGGTGCCGGACTGAATACGATACTGAAATTGGTAATATTTTTGGACATGGCAAAACTATTGACGAAGCGCTAAGGAGTTTTTCTCATAATTTCATTAACAAAATTTACAATATAAACTGGAAGGATGGTGTGTCATGCTGTTAGTAATTGCGATAACAATAACAATTGTTGCGTTTGCGCGGAAACTTCCGAGCTAGGAAAGTAATATATTGGTTTAATTTGGATTGAATATTTAAAAGCCTAGGGATTGCACAACCTGGGCTTTTTTATTTCTATTCACGCACACTTTTTTAATGGTCTTATCCTGCCAATAAATATTATGCTCAGTAATTACCAGTACTGAGTTGTAAGTTGGCTTAAGTTTCAGGCAGGCTTTTAATTCGTTTGTTGATATTTGCGGAGGTTGAGAAATTGGAATTGATTGGACAGGGAAAGCAACAAACAAAAAGGCAATAAACAAAGCTATAATAAAAAATACACTCCCGAAATATTTAAGTCCACCCATCTACTGTCCTCTTGTTGTTAACGTATTTCTCAATAATCTCCCGAGCCAATGAAGCCGGAGGGCAAACAGGCGTCCTTTTACCGGCTATTTTGATCAGGGATTTTTTGACATCTTCAGTCAAGCAAACCGTCATGCTTGCGGAATTTCTCTTTTTGGGGTCTTTGAATTTCGGCCTGCCTTTGTTGACTTTATTGTTTTTATCCTGCATACCCGCATACCATCCTTAAGAATTTTATCGTTAACTTTAACATACCATACCATATTTTAATATATTGTCAACAGGGATAATTACAAGCGATAATTATGGCATATCAGGTGGTGAATTGAATAACGTATTACTCGGCATACCAGTGCAATTAATTAACATATCGATTACTTTTTTCAACTCAACCTGGTTTTGAGATAATATCTCCGGAATTGGATTTAACAGCGATATGATTTCCTGGCCATACCTGGACTCCCGCTTGATTCGCTTAATGATTTTGTTCTTATCCTGGTAGCAACCAATTACGTCGATAGATGGATCGGATAGCACGTTGTTGAATACGACAAACGCCATACCAGAGGATTTTAATAAGCATACCATACCGATGTTGTAGATTATTTCCATACCAGTTCCCATACCAGAATATGTAATTTGTATTGTAATATCGCATGTCGCATACCAGTGTGATTGCACATCTTACCCATCTGGCCTAACGCTAAGGGCAGCGGGGTGGCCTGCCACCATACCGCCGCTGACCGGTGCGGAAGGCAACTGTAACGTAATACATTTAACATCAGGACGATTCTGTCAGTTTTGTAAACATTCTTCGTAAAAGATAACTCCTGACGATTGAAATAACCGTGAAAAATAAACCAATCAAGACGTTTTCGCGCAGAGTTACCTTGATGTTAAATAAGGGGAATATTAAGATTTGGGATAGCAAAGCAACCCCATATCCAACTCCAACATTAACCACACTTTCCAAAAGAGAATGGCGTTTTAATTGCATAAATTCGATTAGTCCTCGCTTTCAATCAATTTGTTTTCATCCAACAAATCCACTGTTTCCCATGATATTTGTCCTTGGAAGCTTTTGCTCCATAGAGATGGTTTTTGTGTGTATAGTTTATTAATTTGACTATCTAATATATAAGTTACTGAATAATCATCTGAGTTTCTGGTTGCCCTTCCACAGCATTGCTCTACCGTTGCCATAGCGTCCGCCTGATACCACAACTGCCCTACTTTTCCGGAATGGATACGAGAGGAAACCAACTTGTCTCCAATACTCAAAAAAGGACATTTAACCAAAATAGAGAACCTGCACAAATCATCTTTTAAATCCACGCCGCGTTCTGAACTCGGACTGCAAAGGACAGCATCTTTTGCAAAATTACCATCTATCTTCATAAACTCGCCAATAACTTCTTGCCGCGATTCGGAAGTATGGGTTATGATTCTGGATGAATTAACACCATCGATAATTTCCTTACATAATTTCCAACTAACTGCGTGGATAATTCCTCTTTCTCCTTTATGTCGGCTCAGAATAGTTTTTATGGCTTTAATCAACACAGGAATAGCCAAGGTCATGTTTTTGGTTGTAACATCGGCAACAGGACAGATATGCACTGGGGATCGTTCTGGGTCAAATGTCGAAGGCAATACAATATAATCTATATCATCTGTGTCTAACCCTAACTGCTTAGCAAGAATTGGAATGGGAAGGAAGGTAGCCGACATCAACACAAAAGAATCGGAAAGCCTCCAAAAATATTTTTGCGCCAAATCAGGAGACAACCAAGTGGGCTTAAAAACCATCTTACCTTGCTGTGACCCGCGCCGGGGGATCTCCTCGAATATCCAAGATTTATCAACTGAATTTAAAAATATCCGGCATCGTTCATTGATATGAACAAAATATTCCAATTCCTTGAGTTTGCGTAATTTTAAATCATTGTCAGCATTATCAATATCATCGATCTCGTGTTTCATTTCCTTAATTACGCTAGATGATCGCTGTAAAGCTTCTTCGCCAAACGCTATCCATGAAGTTAATCCATCTTTAGAATTTGGAGTTTTACGACCAGGGCCATCGGTTAACCCAAGTCGATACAATCCACGTTCCGTGAACTCCAAACAAACTCCACTAGATAATACAGGCTCAAGCGCATCCGCCTCATCCACAATTGTAAGAACATTACCAGAAAACCGGCCAACATGAGTAGTTTCACTAAGGAAATACTGAAAATTCAAGATCCGGAAATTAGCTTCAATTGCTCGTTGCTTAGCCAGAAAATATAAACATACACCTTTCTTTGGACATGGATTGGATTCCATTGAAATACATTCGGCGCAGGTCTTGTAATTATTAAGCAAACATTTGTAATTATTTCGACCCCATACTGACACAAAATTATCAAAATCATTTACTATTTGGGTTTGAAGGAATTTGGATTGAACAAGGTAAGTTGCTTGCCCAGCCATCATTGCACATACCACGCCGATCAAAGATTTCCCCGTACCACAGGGAGCTTGGAGTATTTTTACCTTTTTGCTGCTATTCATTATGAAATCTATGGCTTCGAGTTGCCCTTCCCTAAACTCCCGGTCCCTGAAGTTTGATAGTTTACTTTTCGCTTGGATTGGATCTAACATTTTATACCTTTCTTTGATTATTTCGTGGATAAGTTTTCGATATATTTTCGGATACGCTCGGTACCGATTTCGAAATACCCTGGATCTTTCTCGATGCAAATGTATTTACGATTGGTATTGATGCAGGCGATGGCGGTCGTGAATGAGCTTGCACAGTTGTCTAAAATTACATCACCTTCATTTGAATATGTCTTAATAAGGTACTCAAATAGGGCTACGGGTTTTTGGGTGGGGTGGAGTACGTACCGCGTACTTTCCGAATTAAATTGTATTATATCATGTGGATAACCACTCAACTCCTGAAGATACCCACCATCGCCTCTATCTTGCTTCCCGTAATTGGTGGTTTCCTTTTTACCTTGCCGAGTGAAGCTATTTTTTACCTGCAGCCCTTGCGGATAATAATTCATTCCAGCATTGCCGAATACAACGATATTCTCATGCTTGCGCAATGGTTGCTTCTTGGCATTAAGAAAATTAGTTTTATTAGATTTTTCCCATATCCAACAGTATTTGAATTGTTTAAGGTTACTGACAATTAACAGACTTGTGAATGGTTGCACTGCTGTCAATACAATCGCTGCCTTATCTTTCATAATTCTTTTATATTGCTCCCATAATGATTCAAATGGAATAATCACATCCCATTCATTTCGAGAAGTAACGGCATAGGGTAAGTCACAGAGAATCATGTCAATGCTTTTATCAGCAAAAATAGGCATTATCTCTAAACAATCCCCTTCATATCGTTTTCCGTACATCTTGATCTCCTTTTTCATAGTTTCATCGCTCTAAAACCCTCAGCCTTGAAATTTACCCATACCAGCCTAAATTCATACCGCCCAGCTATTAAAACCAAGCGTACCCCATAAGAATTAAGTTTCTGGTATGTTTTGAGTTGATAGGTCGGGTACATTTTCTACCTTTCAATTGTTTTCCGCTTTCCATCCCAACTATCTATTATCGCCATCACCTAACAATGTTCCATTTTTAACCCGGTCATTTAATTTCTCAGCGTTTAATTTCGCAACATCTGCCAGACTTAAACCAGCTTGTCTTGCCACCTCGGATACATACCAAAGCACATCGCCTAACTCTTTTTTAAGAGCATCCCTACGGACATCAGTGAGAATGCAATTATCATCACGACACATCTTCTTTACCTTTTCTGCAACTTCACCAGCCTCACCAGCCAATCCCAACGCCGGATAAACTATGGGATGACTCAAGCTGGGGTAGATCGCTGTCTGTTGGGCCGCAAGTTGGTATAAATCAAACTCAGATACACTAACGCCGCTTTCCTGTTGATAATCCCATTCCGCAAGTAAATTCAGGAAGTGAATAGCTTTATTAATATCTTCCATTCCGCCCTTCATCTTATGTCGGCAAACATATTTAATGACAGCCGACTCGCAGAAGGATAGTTGATTTTTTTGACAAAATTCTGCCGGCTGAATAGCCATGTCCTTATAATGCCTTCCACCTATTTGCTCGTTACTTGCTTTATCCATTGTAATCCTCCATTATTTATTTTACTTTATTTATTGGCATGTTACTAATCTTTGTTTCTTTTTTTCATTTTTCCCAATGTTCCCCGATAAGCTTGTAACCTCTCTTCTCCAGCTCCTTCCTCGCGACCATCCTAATTTCAAACGGAACCCTCCATTTCAGATCCGTCACGTGAAGCGATTTGTAATAGCCTCCGTGGTATTTAGGCTTTGCGATCCATTTTAAATAACATTCATCTTCCAATTTCTCGATGGCCTGGTTTTTGTATTTACCGAAATTCAAAATTGTAAGGTTATTGCTTTTCATTTTACAGCTATTCCTCCTTTTTGCAAATGTTCCTGGATTCTTTTTGTCAAGACTTCAAAATAATTATGGTCTTTCTCTATCAAAATATATTTACGATTGGTGTTTATGGCCGCGATTCCAGTTGTGCCACTTCCCGCACAATTATCCAACACCGTATCGCCCTCATTCGTGTAGGTGCGGATAAGGTACTCAAACAGGGCAACGGGCTTCTGGGTGGGGTGAAGACCGCGATCTGTTCCTATCCTGAAAACACTCCGGGGGTATCTCGTCCCGATATTATCTTTAAAATGGTCACCTGAAGGGTCTGAATGGAAATCCATATTACCTGCCTTCCTCTGATTTGCCTTATATGGAGTTCCCGTAATTTTAATAGGAAAATAGTTCATGCCACCTTTCGGACTGTATGTTGCCGCTGCATTTGAAAAAATAACAATTTGTTCATGCACTTTAATTGGCTGATAAGGCGCATTCATAGGCATTGTTCCTTGTTCTTTCTCCCATATCCACTCATATTTGAACCATTTAATATTGCTCATTACCAGCGCACTCGTGAAAGGTTGGCTTGCCGTCAGCACTATCGCCCCGTTATCCTTTATCAGCCGCTTGTATTGCGCCCAAAGAGGCTCAAAGGGAATCAACACATCCCATTTGCAAGCCGTGGTTCCATAAAGTCAAGGAAGGTCGCACAAAATCATGTCAACAGATTTGCTTGGGATTGTAGGCATAATTTCCATACAATCGCCAAAATATCGTTTGCCATATTTTTTGCCGACCTTCAATTCATCATTATTCATTAGATTATTACCTCCTTTCAAAGATTTCATAGCATCAAACTTTTTATCCAATATTCACTCTCAACAATATCCACTTATCACCAATCTTCTTCAACTCCACTCTCCAGTTATTCCTTATCATCGCACCAAAGCCATTCTGGGCATCAACATAACCCGATACCATCCACCTGCCTTTGAGTATTTCCCTTTTTTTGTTTACTACCTGTGCTACGTAAAAATCAAGCGTGGACGGGAAACTGGCAGTCGATGGCGATTTAAGTGAATTTTGAACATATATCTTCGCCCATGATCTGGCTTCGATGTCTTCAATCGCCAGTTGATTGGACACAGCCTTTGCGCTAATTTCCGCCGCGGTGGGTTTTGGAGCCGAAGGAATATTATCTCCAGCACATCTGATAAAAGCAACTAAGCAGATTACGATTCCGATTCCTGCTATAATTTGTTTTCCGGTCATGGTTGGTTCTCCTATTCTTTGGTTGATGGTATGTTGGGTGGGGCTGGTTCTTTGCTATATCTCCAGTGTCTTCAATTGCTGATATGTTTTATGGTATATTACCTCACCGGTTGTTTTGTGTTGAAATACATTATGGGATATTTCTTCCCATCCCAAAGCTGTCCACTGATGAGATATGTATTCCAAATCGGCTTGAATTGTTTTCTCATCAGCAATGTCCTCAGCAGTCATTATCGCTTCTTCTGGTTTTTTGATTTTCTTGATTTTAGGAAGTAGGGAATGGGATTTATTGTGCAATGGTTTTTCTTTTTTAATGGCTTCTCGTTCTGCCACTACCGCATCCTCACGTGAATTAAAATTTTCAACTGTCATGCGTGAAATGGATTTAAACCAAAAAGAGTATTGTTTATGCTGAAGCATTCTACCGATAGCCGAGGTTGAAATTCCAACATAAAGAAGATTTTTATTCTTATCAAAATACCGATACAGAGAACAGCCAACATTAAATTTATTTTCCATTTTGAATATCCCACCTATTAAAAGATCTATATAAACTATAGTAAACAAGGGAACCTGTCCCGGACACGTTATCACAATATCAGAATATCAGAATATCACATATGGTAAGGGACGCAATATCAAATTATCATAATATCAAACTTTACCTAAACGACTGTAAATCAAGAACTTTTTCTTCAGACGCTCTTTGTCTGCGCTTTTTCAACCTTTCCTTTACTTTCAAGTCTTCATCGTTTTCAAGCAAGTCCTCAATTTGAGCAATTGCCATTTTTTGCTCGTCTCCTTCCTTGAAAGTCCTAATTAGTTTGTTAAGTTGTTTTTGAAAAGCATCTGGGGATAACCTGCCTTGATATTTTTGTTCGCAAAAATATTTAACTGTTTCGATCACCGTATCCAATTTATCATAAAGTTTATACAGCTCTTCGTTTTCTTCAAGAACGATAGATAATGCATCTCGCTCAAAATTTTTATTAACAAGATACATCATTTCTCCCATTCGGGCAGCAACATAAATTAAGTGCTGAACAACATGTCCTTTTGTCATAAAAATTGATTTGTTTTTCTGAAAAATACTATCAAAGATTTGATCAACTTCGGAAAAAACTTGGGTCTGAAGTTTCTTTTTACTTCCTCGGAGATTCTTTAACATAGGTAATCGCTTTGCCATTAAGTCGTAATTGATGACATCTTTGTCGTAGAATTTTGGTTTGTTTTTAGGACCATCAAGACGTTCCGCCACCATAGGTTCAGTGTAATCATCTTCATTATTCTCGGGAACACACAGCCCCCTTTCGTTGGCTTTTGCTTTCACAACACACCTCCAACTCAAATTCAAATTTATCCAGATTTATATCTATGGTCTATGGAGGTTTATTTGTTATGTTTTGGTTAATTTAAAGTATTGCCTAAGTATTTCGATTATCAATTCCTTAACAGTCGTCTTTTTCTTAATCGCCTCGTGGCCTAGTTTATCGTTAAGGTCTTCCGGAAAGTTCTTTATATTCTTGTCCATGTATCGATCTCCTTTTCTTGGTTAGTATCGTAACCTAAGTTACCATAGATGTCAAGTATTATTTCTCGTTAAATTCACCCCTTCCCACTCTACTTCCCATCCCTATCCAATTCCTTCCCCATTTCCTCTTCCACGCTGCATACGAAATTCTGCAACTTCTCGATCTTGTCACTACTGGAAATATACTCCTTCATAATATCCCTGAACGCTTTGATTACATCGTCGATTGTGATTGGCATAATGACTACCCCTTTCTTATAGGATTTGATCTATAGGCTGTGAACTAGATTATAGTACCGGATTGCATGGTCAAGGATAAAACGGGCTGTGTTCTCTCTGTTGCCTGCGAAATGGATATGGATATGGTAATGGATGGCGAACTTACTTAAAGCCCCCCTGACCGATTCTGGTGAGATTTTGGTATGTTCCTGCCACTTGAAGATGTCTGACATGCGATCCTCGATAACCAGACCAACCCAGCCACCGGCATCGATCATGCGCTTGAATCTTTCCATCTTTGGATAGGTTTTTTCATTCATTTCGCTTGAGCAATAACTGAACAAATCACCGTGGTATTTCTTTTCAATCGCAAATTTAGGTAGACCCTTGATACCGTAATCCCCATTTTTTAGGGTATCTCGCATCACCATAAGACCTTTGGGAGGCTTATCGAGAAACAGTGGGGAATTTTGCTCGCGGGTGTCTACAATCAAGCACATATCGGGTGGAATCTCTGCTGGCTTAAATGTAAATGGTTTTAGATACTTAGGGTTAAACGGCCCCATCTGTTGGCGTGGATTAGCCTTCATCTTCAATTACAACCTCCGTTATCTGCATTCTCAACATCCTCCTCAATTCGCTTATTATATTCAAAAATTAACTGTTCTCGATATCGATATGTTTCATTATCCCAATTGTCGACGTGGTCTATCGCGTTGAGTTTGGAAGTGATTTCGTCTTTGGTTAGCTGATCTATTGGTTTCATATTAATCCATCCCTATCCTTTCTTAAATAAATTATCTGTTACCATCCCAGTATTCCATTGATCCTCAGCCTTGTGTTTATCATCGCAATTCCCAGTGGCCGGCTGACGCTTACAATCCACATTCACACAGCTAATGGAATATGAAGTTCGATTTGTTAATCCAAATTTCCCAGTAATTAATGACGGCCTGAGCTTACACCCAAGACACTTCTTTAACTTGAGTTTATCGGATTTGGTTTTAACTGGAGCATCGAAAATTGTCTGCATGGTTACTCCTCGACTTCGTATTCGTGGTGAATATGGATTGCCTCCCCTAACCTATCTGGCCCCTTCCATTTATCAGCCTCTTCCCTTACCCCATAAAATGGAGAAAGTTTACCTAAATTATAGTAATTAATCCATCCCTCGACTACTTTCTTAACCATTTTCTTAGGTCGCGGAGGAGCTACGATTGGTATTTCGTCCCAAAACAATACACGTTTTGAGGTTCTTCTAAACGGACAACCATTAAAATCAACCCACGCTTCATATCCATTTTCGTCAATGAAGTGGATAGGAGTAAAAAGATTATTGCTTATTTTAACGATTTTACCCCAGGTGCGGGAATCAATATTCCACGCCCAATCCCCCTGCTTTGCGTTCTCAAAAGTTGTTTCATTCATCTTCAATCCCCCCAATATTGTGTTGGGCAGATTATTGCCAATAATCCCCCGGTAAACATCGCAATTGTTGTATAGTATTCATCGAAACAAGTAAAATAAGTTTGGTTTTCAATGAAATAATGTGCCAGAAACCATACAACCACCCATAGCAAAAACGATAATATTCGTTTATACCACATCTACCAATCCTCATCTTTCTCGACAGTATTTTTATCCACCTTGCTGCTTTTTGCTTCCTGTTTTAATGGAGATTCCGTGGATGAGTTAGTTACCTCAACGCCATCAATATATTCGACCTCTCCTTCCTCTATAAATATCCCCACTTTACCAGTCTTTCCGTATTCATCTTTATCTTGAACTTTTTCGATCCAGAGTTGATACTCTTTATCCCTAACCATCTCCCTAAGTATATCCAAATTATTCTTACTCAACAACGATCCATCTTTAATCCTCAGCACCTTCATGGTCGGATTCAATGCCATCGAGATCCCCATACTGATCATCAATTTCTCTCCATCTGAACACTGAGACAATGGAATATCATTAAACAGTAACCCGGATTCGTCGAAGGATAACCCAATTACCGGCATAGTCGCAGATTGCAATAAGTTGATTCGCTCCTGCCGAACGCTATCCAGATCGGCTTCCAGTTTATCATATTCGGATTGCAAAGTTGATAAGATTTCTTTCTCTGCCAAACACGTAGCGTTGTCGCGGATCTTGGAGTTGGTAATTTCGATCTCATGGATTTCTTGGTTGATCCAATCGATGTCCATTGTCTCCAGTGATCCAATTGCTATCTTTTCCTCG
>Ga0172381_10004233_pt1 | contig 14887 bp, 13 predicted proteins | sample Leawel6488metaG_FD_119754 | JGI IMG/M metagenome (GOLD analysis project Ga0172381, IMG submission 119754) | Leachate microbial communities from a municipal landfill in Southern Ontario, Canada - Leachate well 64-88 metaG | ecosystem: Engineered > Solid waste > Landfill > Unclassified | place...
CTTTTAATAATTGGAATTTTTACGAAAAAAATAAAGAGCATGCTTTCAGTAAGAAAGGATGATCGCTTCCCGTTAATCTATTTTTTGCCCCTTTTTTTTATTTCGCTGATGGTTTATGATTTGTTATTGAGATTTTTTATTTATAAATTTAATTTAGCGTTGTTTGTGCCAAATTTCAGCGCAGGCTCTATTGCAGAAATATTTTACAACCTGCTAGCTGCAGTTATAGTATTTTATATTTATAAGAAATTTCTTAGTGGAAAAATTAATAACCGACAGCTTAGTTTATTTAAAGGATGAAGCTTTATAAAGTTAAAGATAAATTTGCAGATATTGAACCGCACGAGGTTTTTTTGGATACGCTGGCTCAAGCCAAAGAAGAAGAGCTTGGAATTACTGAAAAAAAGTTTGAAGTGCCGCTCAAGGAAACCATGTCATACATTCTGTTCGGTATTTTTTTGTTGTTTGCGATAGTTTTATTTTCAAAAACATTCTATTTACAAATTGCCGAAGGTAAAAAATTACATATTGCCGCAGAAAATAATAAAGGCGCGGCAAATTTAATCCTGCCAGAACGCGGAATAATTTACGATAAAGATTTTAAAAAGCTTGTATCTAATTCTCCCGCTTTTGATTTGGTTTGCGACCGAGCAAGATTTTCTGTTTCTTCAGAAGAAATTTCAAAAGAAATTGCCGACATCGCTATGGCTACAGGCCTAAGTCCAGTTGAAATAGGAAATAAGATTCAGGAATCTGATTCTTCGCAAGTTTTAATATCAGAGGACGTAAATCACGAAAATATTTTAGTTCTAGAAACCAAGATAGACAATCTGCAAGGATGCAAATTGCAGCAAAACACTACAAGAAATTATCTTTACGGTTCAGTTTTTTCTCAGGTTTTGGGTTACACAGGAAGAATAAATAAAGACGAATATTCAAGCTCTGCTGGATACTCAATTAATGGTTATATTGGAAAAACCGGGCTAGAACAGTATTACGAAGCCTATTTAAGGGGAACGCCTGGCCAGTCAAAAATTGTAAAGTCGGCGTTAGGCGAAGCAAAAACAAGCGAAGTTTTATCAGAACCTGTTGCAGGAAATAATTTGATTTTAAATGTAGATGCAAATTTGCAGCAAAAAGTTTATTTGGCGTTGGAGGCGAGCATAAAACGGGTTGGTGCAAAAAAAGGGGCTGCTGTTGCCATGAATCCAAAAACAGGAGCTGTTTTGGCTTTAGTTTCTTATCCGTCCTACGATAATAACCAATTTTCTGGAGGAATTTCCCAAGAAAATTATAGCAATATAATAAATGATCCAAGCCAGCCGCTTTTTGACAGGGCAATTTCATCAAAATATCCAACCGGTTCTACAATAAAACCATTTGAAGCAGCTGCAGCTCTGCAAGAAAAAACAATTTCTCCAGACAAACAAATTAATGACATTGGATATATTAAGGTAAAATCGCAGTATGATCCAAGCGTTGTTTACACCTACAGCGGAGTCACAGCTCACGGCTGGGTTGACATGCGAAAGGCTTTGGCTGTGTCTTCAAACATTTACTTTTACACAGTTGGTGGCGGGTACGGAGATCAAAAAGGATTAGGGCCAACAAGAATAAAAAAGTATTTGTCGCTGTTTGGCTGGGGAACAAAAACCGGTATAGATTTGCCAAACGAAGTTTCTGGGTTTATTCCTGATCCAGCCTGGAAAAAGGCAACAAAAGGAGCTTCTTGGGTTGACGGAGATACTTACAACCTTTCAATTGGCCAGTCTGATTTGCAGGTTACTCCTTTACAGCTGGCCACAGCCTATTGCGCAATTGCAAATGGCGGCACGTTATATAAACCGCAAATTGTAGGCAAAATTGTAAATGGCTCTGGATCTGACGCAAAAACCGTTAAACAGTTCAGCCCAATTATTACCAGAAGCAATTTTATTGATCCAGAAAACCTGCAGATTGTGCGAGAGGGAATGAGAGATGGCGTTGCAAAGCCTTACGGTGGCTCTATTATTTTAAACGATTTGCCAGTGGCTGTTGCAGCCAAAACTGGAACAGCTGAAATTGGAGTTGAAAACCACTATAATGTTTGGTCATCAGTTTTTGCGCCATACGACGATCCGCAAATTGTGCTAGTGGTTACAGTTGAAAATGTGCAAGGTTTTGGAGCCGTAACCCTGCCAGTAGCCCACGACGTGCTAAACTGGTATTTTACAAAAAAATAAGATAAGATAAATATATGCCGACAATTGAAGAGTTAAGACAAACAAGAATAGAAAAACTAAAAAAGCTGGAGGCAGCTGGGCTTTTGGCATACCCAACAGAAACAAAAAGAACGCATAAAATTACAGATGTTTTGCAAAACTTCAGAAAACTTTCTGGAAAAATTTTAGGCAAAAAAGAAATAGTAATTGCTGGCCGAATTATGGCACAAAGAGGCCACGGCGGAGCAACTTTCCTAGACATTAACGATGGCTCCGGCTTGTACACACCGGGTGTGGACAGAGGTAAAATACAGGCGATTATAAAACAGGATAAAATTGGGGAGAATGGGTATAAATTTTTTATGGATGTTTTTGATATTGGCGATTTTGTGGAGCTAAAAGGAACCTTGTTTACAACTCAAAGAGGCGAGAAAACCTTGGAAGTTTCAGATTACAAAATGCTTTCAAAAGCGCTTTTGCCCTTGCCAGAAAAATGGCATGGAATCCAAGATGTTGAGGAAAAACTAAGAAAAAGATATTTAGATATTTTGTTTAATCCAGAAGTTAAAGACATGATCCAAAAAAGATCTGTGTTTTGGGCTTCTATGAGAGAATTTTTGATTGAAAAAGGATTTTTGGAGGTTGAAACTCCTGTTTTAGAAACAACTGCTGGCGGAGCAGACGCAAGGCCATTTATTACGCATCATAATGCTTTAGATATGGATGTTTATTTGAGAATTTCAATGGGTGAATTATGGCAGAAAAAATTAATGGTTGCTGGTTTTGAAAAAACTTTTGAAATTGGCAGGCAATTTCGCAATGAAGGCATGGATCAAGAACATTTGCAGGATTACACTCAAATGGAATTTTACTGGGCTTATGCAGATGCAGAAAAAGGCATGGAATTGGTGGAAGAAATGTACAAATATATCGCCAAAAAAACTTTTGGCACATTGAAATTTAAAGTTAAAGAATTTGAAATTGATTTAGGCAAAAAATGGGAAAAATACGACTATAAAACAGAAATTGCAAAACACACAGGCGTAAATATAGAAGAAGCAAGTTTGCCAGAAATGGAAAAAGCTTTGCAAAAGCTAAAAATAGAGTACGACAAAAAAGGCTTCAATCGGGTCAGAGCAATGGACACTTTATGGAAATATTGCCGAAAAAAAATCGCTGGCCCAGGATTTTTGCTTCATCAGCCAATTGAGCTTGATCCTTTGGCAAAAAAAGATGAGAAAAATCCAAAATATTCGCAAAGATTTCAAACAATTATTGCCGGTTCAGAAAACGGCAAAGGCTATTCAGAGCTAAACGATCCAATAGATCAAGCAGAGCGATTTGCCGAACAGCAAAAACTCCGCGACAAGGGCGACGAGGAAGCCCAAATGTACGACAAAGATTTCGTTGAAGCCATGGAACACGGCATGCCCCCAACCTGCGGCTTCGGAGTCTCCGAAAGGCTCTTCGCCTTCCTGATGGACAAACCCCTGCGCGACTGCCAAATCTTCCCACTAATGAAACCAAAATAGTATTTTGTCTCCCTTTTTCGTCATTGCGAGGAGTAACAACGACGAAGCAATCTCAACCATGGAAAAAAGTGGTTATGTATATCTACTAACAAATAACCTACAAACCGTTATTTATACCGGCGTAACTGCTGATTTAAAGCGAAGAATCTTTTAGCATAAAGAAAAGCTAGTGGAGGGTTTCACGAAAAGATAAAATAAATTTAGTTAAAAGCGTAAATCCAAATTTTAAAGATTTGTATAACAATCTCTGAGATTGCTTCGTCGCCTGAAGCTCCTCGCAATGACGTGGATTATAACATTTGTGGAAAAAAAAGACCCTGAGACGAACTAAGCTCATCTCAGGGTTTCGGAGAGCGACCACGAGGGTCGCTCTTTATCGGCTACTGCGCTGGCGGAGAAGATTCGGCATCTTCTTTTTTTTGACTCGGTGCCGGAATCCTAGCTTCCTGCGGTTTATTGCCGATTTGTTCCACCCTTTCCACCACGTGAAACTGATTGTCGCCCTCCCCTTTGCCCATGTATCTGACAAAACCAGTTTTGTCTGGCACAGGTCCAATTAGATACATACAACAGAGACTGTCGTCTCCAGGATTCTGAAGGACAACAATCCACTTTTCAGCAAGCTTTGTCTGACTCACAATCCTATACACTATCTTGCTAGACACAGGCCAATCCGTTGTTGCAACTTCACCTACCCTCCAATTGTAAAGTAAGATACAGGGTAATGACAAACAAAGCGCTCCAACGATGAATAAACCGCCGCGTTCACCTTTGCTTCCTGTAATCGCTGAGGACCAAAAGAGCAATAGAGCAATAACCAGCACCGTTAGAACAAAGAACATAGTACGTCTCCTAGAGTTTGAGGACTTTTTTTAGCCTAAACAATTAGGCTTTATATCATTATATCTTATTTCTATATATACGTCAAGGTGTTTACTGGACTTGTTAACTTTGATATTATGAATAAATAATTTAGATAAATTTTATGCTTGATATAAATTTTATTAGAGAAAATTCGGAGGTCGTAAAAAAGGCTTGTGGGGATAAGAATGTTCAGATTAGTGTTGAGCTGATTTTGGATTTGGATAAGGAGAAAAGGGGGTTAATGACAGAGATGGAGACGTTGAAGGCTGAACAGAATAAAATTTCTCGGGGAGGGAAAGACAATTTGGTTTTGATTGATCAGGCAAAAGAGATTAAGGCAAAAATTAAGGAAATAGAACCAAGGCTGGAAAAAGTTGATGTTGAGCTTAAAGATTTGCTTTTGCAGCTGCCGAATATTCCATTTGATGACGTGCCAGTGGGAAAAGACGACTCGGAAAATGTTATTGTGCGACAAGTGGGGCACAAACCAATGTTTCTTTTTAGCAAGCCAAAGGATTATATGCATCTGGGCGAAAACCTAGATTTAATAGACACAGAAAGAGCGGCAAAAGTTGCAGGGTCTCGATTTGGTTACATAAAAGGAGATTTGGCGCTGCTGGAATTTGCTTTGATAAATTTGGTTATGGACACAGTGAAAAAAGAGGGGTTTGTGCCAGTGTTACCGCCTGTAATGCTAAAAAACCAAATGGCTAGGGGAACAGGATATTTTGAGGCAGGAGATGAAACCGAAGCTTACTATTTGCCAGCAGACGATATGTATTTAACAGGAACAGCCGAACAATCGCTTATTGCGATGCATGCAGGCGAAGTTTTGGAAGAAAAAAAATTGCCGCTGCGCTATGTTGGCTTTTCAACTTGCTTTCGCAGGGAAGCGGGCAGTTATGGTAAAGATACTCGAGGAATTTTGCGAGTCCATCAGTTTGATAAGCTGGAAATGGTAATTTACTCAACCCAAGAACAATCAAAAAAAGAACATGAATTATTGCTTGCAATTGAAGAAAAATTAATGAAGGCCTTGAATTTGCCTTATCAGGTAATAAGCATTTGCACTGGCGACTTGGGAAGGCCAGCGGCAAAGAAGTTTGACATTGAAACATGGCTGCCATCAGAAGGAAAATACAGAGAAACGCACTCAAACTCAAACTGCACCGATTTTCAGGCTCGCAGATTGAACATGAGGTACAAGGATAGGGCCGGAAAGATGCAATTTGTGCACACGCTAAACGGCACAGCTTTTGCAATCGGAAGAATCTTAATAATGATAATGGAAAATTACCAACAGAAAGACGGAAGTATTAAGGTTCCAAAGGCATTGCAAAAATACTGCGGAATTAAAGTAATTAAATAATTTTTCGTCATTGCGATATGGAAATAACAATAAACGGATTAAAAACAAACTACCAGACTTTTGGCAATAAAAATGACCAGCCTTTTTTAATTTTGCATGGGTGGGGGTCAAACTCAGACAGGTGGAGTGAGGTTGCTGAAAAAATCGCAAATAAGGGATACTGGGTTATTGTTCCCGACTTGCCTGGGTTTGGAAAATCGGACGTTTTGGAAATACCATGGAATACCAATAAATATATAGACTGGCTGGAACATTTTGTAAAAGAGTTAAATTTGAAGGAGTTTTTTTTGCTTGGGCATTCTTTTGGCGGAGCCTTGGCTTCTAAAATGGCGGTTAAACACCCTCAGGACGTGAAAAAATTATTCCTGGTTTCGGCTGCCTGTGTTAGAAAAAAAACTACAAAAAAGAGTTTCTTTAGACATATTTCAAAACTTGTAAAGGTTTTTTACTTCTTGCCATATTATGCATTTTTAAGAAAAGCTGTTTACAAATTTATTATCCGAAAATCTGATTATGTTTATGTTGAGGGCATAATGAAGTCAACTTATTTAAATGTTGTTGCCGAAGATTTGTCGTTTCATCTGGCTTTTATAAGAGTTCCAACAATTATTATTTGGGGCGATAAAGACGAATATACTCCAATTTCTGAAGGTTATTTTATAGAAAAACAGATCAAAAAATCAAAAATTATCGTAATTCCCGGAGCTGCTCACGATTTAAACAGAAAGCAGCCAGAAATTGTTGCAGAAAAAGTTTTAGAGAACATATAATATGATTCTATTACTAGCCGCGCTTTGGTTTATTTGGGAGTTAAAATATATTTTATTTTGGCTGTATTTGTGGCAGCTAAAGGAATATCACATTGGCAGATTTATTGACCATTTTAGAACCAACAAGGGGAAAAGGCTTTTGTTTAGCTTTGAACAGACTTTTAAATTTGTTTTGCTCCTTTTCTTGTCATTAAATAATGAGCTAATTGATTTTATAATAGGTATTCTGACTTTTGTTTACGCAGCAGAAGCGCTAATTGTTTTTAGGGGTATTTTTACAAGGAGCTTTAAAAAACCAGTAATTACCTTCAAGACACTGTTTTTGATTGCTTTGGCTTTTTCGGGCTATGGACTAATTTTATTTACTAATCTTTACAAACCATTTTGGCTTTTAACCTTCGATATTTTAACTCCTCTTATTATTTCGGTAATTGTTTTATTTTTTCAGCCATTCTTTGTGTATGTCAGAAATATCAAGTTAAAAAAAGCAAAAGATTTTATAGAAAAAGTAAAGCCTTTGGGCGGTCTAAAAGTTATAGCAATTACAGGATCTTATGGTAAAACATCAACTAAAGAATTTCTAACAACCATACTTTCCAAAAAATTTAGAGTTTTATCAACAAAAGATCACCAAAATTCGGAAGTAGGAATAGCAAATTGCATTTTGAACGACCTTAAGCCAAGCCATCAAATTTTTATTGCTGAGGTTGGCGCATACAATAAAGGAAAAGTTAAAGAAGTCTGCAATATACTAAAGCCCAAAATTGGCATTGTAACAGGAGTAAATGAACAGCACTTGGCGCTTTTTGGTTCGCTAGAAAATTTGCTTTCTGGGGAAGGCGGAGTAGAATTGGCAGAATTTTTGGAAAAGGACGGACTTTTGGTGGTTAACGGCGACAACAAATACTGTTTAGATTTGGTTAAAAGATTTAATGGCAAAGAAAAAATCTATGCTGTTGCGAACAAAATATTAGATGCCGACATCTGGTCTGATGAGATTTCTGTTCATAGAAATAATATTTCGTTTGTTGCAACTGACAAGTCTGGCAATATGACGCATTTTGATGCAAAAGTTCTGGGCAGACAAAATGTGCAGAATCTTTTAGGGGCAATTTTGATTGCAAAAGAATTGGGAATGAGCTTTGGAGAAATTTCTGAAGCTTGCAAGAGCATAAAACCAGAGCAGGCCGGAATGATTTTAAAACAAGGAAAACACGGAATTGATATTATAGATTCGTCGTACTCGGCAAACCCAGACGGTGTTTTTGCCGATTTAGACTACCTAAGTATTTTTCAAAACAAGAAAATTGTTGTAATGCCGTGCTTAATAGAGCTTGGAAAAAAATCCCCAGAAATCCACGAAAAAATCGGCAGAAAAATCGGCGAGGTTTGTGATTTAGCAATAATTACTAGCAAGGATTATTTTAAAGAATTAAAGAAAGGTTTTAATTCTACTATTCTTGAAAAAACAGGAACCCAGCGAAAAATATTATTGTGCGACAATCCGCAAGAAATTTATTCAGCAATAACGCTTTTCGCCAAGTCTGGCGATGCAGTCCTAATTGAAGGCCGCGTTCCAAAAAACTTACTAGATTTGTTAATTAAATGAGAAATTATTTTAAACCAATATCAATATCGCTGTCGCCGAATGTGGAAAAAGACGATGTAAAACTCGCTTTAAATTTAATTGTGCGGCCTTGGCTTTGGAAAAAAGGGAAGGCTATTAAGCAGCTTGAAGATGAATTTAAAAAATATCTTGGGGTGAAATACGCTTTTTCTTTTAATTCGGGACGAAGTTCTTTTTATGCGATTTTAAAATCTTTAGAGTTACAAAAAGATGACGAAATTTTGCTTCAAGCCTTTACATGCAATGCTGTGCCAAACCCTGTTTTGTGGGCTGGCTTGGAGCCAATTTACGTTGATTGCAGAAAAGACGATTTTAATATGGACGCAGATGACTTAGAATCAAAGATTACGGGAAAATCAAAAATTGTGATAGTTCAGCACACTTTTGGGATGCCAGCAGATATGGAAAAAATAAGGGCGGTTTGCAGCAAACATAATTTGATTTTAGTGGAGGATTGCGCCCATTCATTAGGAGCTGAATATAATGGAGTTAAAGTCGGTTCGCACAGCAAAACTGCATTTTTTAGCTTTTCACGAGACAAGGTTATTTCATCGGTTTATGGTGGAATGGCAGTTACAAACGACGATGAAATTGGCAAAAAGTTAGAATTATTGCAAAAAGAATTTTCAACGCCATCGTTTTTCTGGACTTGGCAACAAATTTGGCACCCAATTTTATTAAATTACTTTATTCTGCCAATTTATAATTTTTTCGATTTAGGAAAAGCGTTTTTGGTTTTATCGCAAATAATTCACGTTTTATCAAAAGCAGTCAGCTGGCAAGAAAAAAGGGGGCAAAAACCAGATTATTTTCCAAAAGCTTTGCCAAACGCGCTGGCTATTATGGCATTAAATCAGTTTAGTAAATTAGAAAAGTTTAACGCAAAAAGGCAAAAAGTTGCAGAATATTATTATGAAAGTTTAAAAAATTCAAAGTTTATTTTACCGCAAAAATTTGAGAACAGGGAAAATATCTTTTTGAGGTTTTCTATAAGACACAAAGAAGCGCACGATATAATTTACGAGGCTTGGCATAAGCAGAATATTTTACTTGGCGACTGGTATACAACGCCAATTGCTCCGTTTGATACAAAAATGGAAGAGATGCATTACAAAACTGGGACGTGCATAAACGCCGAGAGGCTGGCAAAAGAAACTCTAAACCTGCCAACACACATAAATATATCCCACAAAGACGCAGAAAGAATTGTTAAGTTTTTAAAAAAGCGAACCAATGAAGGATAAAAAAACTATTTCTGTTTGGCTGAAGCTAGAAGACGGACAAAATGCTGGTAAATTTATTTTACAGAAGAGATCCGAGGATAATAAAAATTTTCATTATATTTGCCAAGCTGCCTGGGCTGGAGAAATTGAGGATAAAGAAAGCGCAGAAGATGCAATAAAGAGAGAATGCAGGGAAGAACTTGGAAATAATTTTGCCGACAACTTTGATTTTCTGGAATTAGAATTGATATCAATTGAAAGTTTCTTGCTAAACGGCGAAAATTGGGAATCGCATAATTTTTTTGGTAGAATAAAAGATAACTTACTAAAAACTGTAAAATTACATAGTGAAGCCAAACCAGAATTTATTTTCATTGGCAAGAATGATGAAGTTTACTCGCTAGAATCTGGCAAAGATCCAAAAATAAATATTGTTTTGTTTGGCGATCAATATAAGACCTTAAAAAAGATTTTAAATGGAAATTAAAGAAATATCAAACAAAGAGGACTGGGAGGAGTTTTTGCAAAAAAGCAGTGGCAAAACTTTTTTGCAGTCTTGGAATTGGGGAGAGTTTAATGAAAGAATGGGAAATAAATTTTGGAGGCTTGGCGTTTATAACGAAGGAGAAATTATTGGTTTGGCTTTAGTTGTAAAAGTTTCAGCCAGGCGAGGAACGTTTTTGTTTATTCCACACGGACCTGTTTTTGTTGGGGGTTTGCCAACAAAAGATAAGAAAGATGTATTTCAACTTATTTTATTACACCTGAGCGATTTGGCAAAAGAAGAAAAGGCAAGTTTTATAAGAGTTTCCCCGCTTTTTCATGCGAGCGAGGAAAATCAGTTGATGTTTGATGATTTGGGGTTTAGAGAAGCTCCAATGCACGCTTCTGCTTACGAAGCAACGTGGAAATTGGATCTTTTTCCATCAGAAGAGGATTTATTTAAAAATATGCGCAAAACAACGCGTTACCTAATCAAAAAGGTATCGGAAAACAAGGATGTTACAATTGAAAAAAGCACAGATCCAAAGGATATTGAAATTTACCAAAAATTAAACAAAGATGTTTCAAAGCGACAAAATTTTGTGCCATTTTCACCGGTTTCCATAAAAAATGAATTTGATGTTTTTAATAAAGATGGAGAAATTATCTTTTTGTTTGGAAAACACAAAGATAAGATTGCTGCTGGAGCTATGGTCGTTTTTTGGTCTGGGATTGGTTTTTACCATCAGGCAGCCTCTCTTGGAAAATTTGCAAAATTTTCAATTCCTTATTTGTTGCAATGGGAAGCCATAAAAGAAGCAAAAAAACGAGAGTGCAGTATTTATGATTTTTGGGGATTTACAGACCCTTTAAAATTTCCAAATCATCCTTGGGCTGGTCCGACATTATTTAAAATGGGGTTTGGCGGATATAAAGAAGAATACATTAAAACTCAGGATTTCGTTATTTCTAGCGGATATTGGATAAATTATATAATAGAAAGCATAAGAAAACGCGTTAGAAAATTATAAAATGTCTTACAGAAAAAAGCACGTAAAGAGCAAAATTCGCAATATAAAGCCAAAAAAATCTGTTTTTAAAAGGCTATGGTTTTGGCTCTTAACTTTATTTTCGATAATTATTTTATCTGCTTTTTATTTTTTTCTTTTTTACCCCGGACTTCAAATAAAAAATATTACTATTTCTGGGAATGAAAAAATTAAAACAGAAGAACTTCAAGATTTAATTTTTAATAATGCCAACACTGGCCTAATTAAATTTTGGAACATTAAAATCACATCAAGGAGTATTTTTTTGGTAAATACAAATAACCTAAATAACGAGATTATTAAAAAATTTCCAGAAATTGAAAAGGCTAAAGTAAATAAAAAATTACCGCAGACATTAACGCTGGAGATCACCGAAAGAAAACCATTGGGCGTTTACTGCGGGGGAGCTAATGACACAAAAGAGTGCTATTTAATTGACAATAATGGCGTAATATTTGAGCCATTAGACATTATTCCCGAAGATTTATTTATTGTGCGACAAACATTAAGAGATGAAAATCTGTACACTGGAGAAAGTATTGTTCAGCAAGACGTGATTAGTGGCATTGCAAATATTCAAAAAAATTTAAAGGACAACTTCCAAATTAACCTTAAAGAAGCTTTTATTACGAGTCCGATTAGATTAGATGTAAAAACAGCTGACGGGTGGCAGATATATTTTAACCTAGATTATGACTCGGATATTAATTCGCAAATTATAGAACTAAATTTGTTGCTTAACGGAGACGTCAACAGCGAAGTTAGGAAAAAATTACAATATATTGATTTAAGATTCAAAGATAGGGCATACTATAAGTAAACAAATATTCAAGAAGCCGCCAATAACGGCTTTTTGAATGAGAAACACAACAGCGTCAAAATCACTGCTCCCCATTGACAAAGTGCTGTTACTAGTATATAATTAATATATGGACTACACTGGAAAAGAAGACCTTGTTGAGTATTTATTTGAAAAAATTAAATGCTTTATGCAGTCTTCAGAAAGCAACAATTTTAGGACAAAATTTTTACAGAGCAAAATATTGTTATATTGCGTTGTTTTGATTTTAGTTTTAAAAATTGCTATTGTTTCTATATCTATAAATTTTCCACAGAACATATTTTTTGCCGATATAACAAAGGCAACCCTAGAAAATTTTGCAAATCAGACACGCAAGGCGGCTGGCTTGCAGGCTTTAACAGAGAATGCTAAATTAACTAAAGCCGCTGAGCTGAAGGCAAAGAATATGGTGCAAAACCAATATTTTGCCCACACAAGTCCAACAGGAATTACTCCGTGGTATTGGTTTTCGCAGGCAGGATACAACTATAAATACGCAGGAGAGAATCTGGCAATTGGATTTTTTGAATCAGAGGAGGTTTATAATGCTTGGTTAAATTCTCCTTCACATAAAGCAAACATAGTAAATCCTAATTACAAAGAAGTTGGCACAGCAGTTTTAAACGGTTATGGCGCGAACAACACTATTGTTGTTGTTCAGGAATTTGGATCACAACAGTTGACCATCGCAAAAAAAGCTGCTGAAAAAAGTAATAATCCGGCTGTGGCTCCAAAACCAAACACAGAAGCCCAGGAAGCAAGGGTTTTATCTCAGTCAACAGAAAACGGAAGTTCAAACGTTTATTATAAAATAGCAAGTTCTGTTGCATACGATTATGACGAATGGCTGCAAAATATTATTTATGGAATCGGATTTGTTGTAATAGGCGTGTTGCTGTCAATGATATTATTAAACAATAATTTTGGGCAGAAGAGAGAGCTTGTTTTTAGATCTGCGCTTATTGTAGTATTATTATCACTGGCAACTGTAATAAACAAAGACGTGATAATATCAATTATTCCACATCAAATATTTATATAATGAACAAAGGTCAAGCTAAAACACTTTTTAAGGCAGCTATGCTGATTTACGTATCAGCTTTTCTGATTATAAACTGGAACGATGTTTCGTGGATTTTTAATTACAATGAAGTCTCGGGATTGGTGAGTGATTTCTTTAATCCTTATCCGTCTATAGATGCATCTTCTGTAAATGCTTATTTTTACCCAAATCACAGCCAAAATAGCACATCGGCAACTAGCACTGCAGTATCATCGACAAATCCAACAACAGTAGCAGCTATAACCAAACCCATCAAAGAGGCAAAAACTAGCTATACCGATAAGCAAAACACTTTAGAAATATCAAAAATAGGCATTTCAGTTCCGATTATATTTTCAACTAAAACCGATAAGGCCTCTATAATGAAAGACCTTAACTCTGGCGTTGTTTATTATCCTGGATCAGTTTACCCAGGACAGACTGGCCAGATTATTATTTTAGGGCACTCGGCTCCAGTTGGCTGGCCAAAGATAAAGCACGATTGGGTTTTCTCGGACTTAGAAAAATTAGCTCAAGGAGATATTATTTTAATTGACTTGAACGGCAAGCAATATACATATATAGTAAAACAAAAAACAATTATTAAGAGGGGCGCGGAGGTTCCAGTAGATACCTCCCTGGCAAGCAACAATGTCATAACCTTGATCAGCTGTTGGCCGCCAGGAAAAGACTACCAGAGAATAGCGGTTACAGCAGTGCTACAAACCAACTAGCGCTATTGACATTTGCTAGGCTTTATGATAAGATTTAATATTATTTAATTATTATAAAAAAATGAAAACATTTAAGACATCAACCCGTTTCATTATATTCATGGCTATCGCCTGTGTTGTTATTTTACCTGCAGGCAATGCTTTTGCTTATTCGGTTAGCGCCACACAAGGCAGATCTTCTGGAGCTCCTACAGCTTTGTCGGATTTAACAGCCGGAAACACAATAAAAGCAACTGGCGTAAGCGGCACCTGTAGCTACTGGAAACCAGAGGCTGAGGTTGCTATTCCTTGCGCAACCGGAATGCCAACTCAGTGCATTTTGTGCACAAGCGATGATGGCGGAGGATGCTGCAGAAATGGAATAAACAATGGATTTTTAACCGGCGGATTCTACACCTCTGGCGGTGGTTTGATTTCAGAAAACATAATTACCGATTTTGAATCCTCAAACGGAGTCACTGTTCCATCGGGAGCTTCCACGTTAAAATTTTATTTTCCAGATGACGATCAGCACGACAACCGCGGCAGCTGCAGTCTTTCATTAAGCAATACATCTTCCTGCACTTCACACGCTTCTAAAAAATGTGTTGGCAATTCTGTTTACTGGTTTAATTCGTGCGGAACTCAAGAAGATTTATTTCAAGCATGCTCTGGGGTATGTTCTAATGGCAGTTGCGTTAATATTACCTGCAGCTCAAACTCAGACTGCGGTTCTAGCGGATATACTGGCAGCCCGTTTTGCCAATCAGGAAATGTTTACAAAAACTACACAACCTACACTTGCAACAACGCAGGAACAGCAAACTCAACTTGTTCAAACTCCACTTCAGCAAAACTCGTAACAACCTGCGGCACAAACCAAACATGTTCAAATGGTATCTGTATTAATGAACAAATAACATGTTCTTCAAACTCAGACTGCGGAGACAGCGCTTACACCGGCTCACCATTTTGTTCAGGCAACAGTGTTTACCAAAATTACACAACCTACACTTGCAACAACGCAGGAACAAGCACATCATACTGCTCAAATAACACAGCATCTAAATTAAAGAAAGCCTGTAGCACAAATCAAGCATGTGCAAATGGATCATGTTCTGATCAAGATATTACATGCTCTTCAACTTCAGATTGCGGAACAAACGGATATAC
>Ga0172381_10004235_pt1 | contig 14884 bp, 9 predicted proteins | sample Leawel6488metaG_FD_119754 | JGI IMG/M metagenome (GOLD analysis project Ga0172381, IMG submission 119754) | Leachate microbial communities from a municipal landfill in Southern Ontario, Canada - Leachate well 64-88 metaG | ecosystem: Engineered > Solid waste > Landfill > Unclassified | place...
ACTCAGCATGCAAAGTATAAATGCCTGAATGTAATATTTCTACTGAATCTTTCGTCATAATGTTAATTTTAGTAACATTTGCTGGAGATTGGGCGAGCAGATTTATGTTATCTCCCTCTTTTGAAGCTATTTTTAAAATACTTTCTGTCCCTTGTTCATACAATAATTGCGTTATATATAAAATATTTTCCCCAACATAGCTTAAACTAGAAGAAAGAATCCTTTCCCAATCAAAGAAAACTTCTCTTTTTTCAACAATTACTCTTCCTTTTCCAGAATTGATTTCCACATTAAACCTTATGCAATTTATAAACAGACTCTCGCTTATATTGTGAAGAATATCCTTAGCACCAACTATGTCGTATTCATCTGGCTCAATAAAACCATCAAGCGCATTAATAACGAATTCAATCGGGATCATTTTGGGCTCAATTCCCTCCCCTAACGAAAGATAAACTTCTATCGGCCTAATATAGTTATGTCTCAAATTTAAATATGTCTCCTGAAAAACTTTCCCTTGAGTCTCAGGAATAAAGTCCAAATTTATATTGACAAGAGCAGGATTCACTATAAAAGTGATTTCTTGTCTATTACTGGGGCCTATCTTGTAATTTGGATCATTTGACCACACATCTACGATATACTTGCCAGGCCATTTAATTCTTTCAAAATCTTCGCTTGTTATCTCTACATAGATTTGTTGGGAATAATCTAAAGCATAATATTTTTTTACTTGATATCCGAAAAAACTTGGATAAAATACATCCTCACCCTGTAAAAAAGACTCTCCCATTGGAATAACTGGTTGTATTTCAATACCATTGTAATAATCAGATACTTCCGTTCCAATAGGAATGCCCTCCATCGGAGTTACCTCAAAATCAACCATGTATGGACTAACATAATCAGAATAATTCTTTCTTCCAATACACTGTATTTCCATATAAATACCCGGATAATATCCAACATTTCTGACAGAAAATGGGGCATCATTATATATGTCTTCACCACTTATTATAGATATTTGAAAAGTTTCAGATGAAGGGAGTTCTTCAAGGTTGGGTCTTATATAGTAAGCTTGTCCAGTGTATTGCTTTGTTTCATGCGAAGATAAGGCACTTGGGGAACGGGTTTCATTGACGTATAAATACAAGCCAGAAATCTCCATATCTGCTTGCAAAATATCAAAATCTCCTTGTGTATTACTTGATTTATACTTATAACTACCTAAAAAACTTGCTTTATACCTATAAATACTACTGTTTGGGCGAGTACCATCCCCGTATATGGTGACATTTTTGGGAGCTGAGTCCAGATAGTATTCAATTCCCCCTTTGACCTCATAATAATTAATTGATTGGGGGGATAAACCATCTTTAAAACTTAGCTGGATAAAAGTCCCAGTATATAATATTTCATAAGAATTTAACTCTCCCGAATAACTTATCTTGTTAACTCTTAACAACCCATCTTTTTGAGGGTTATCTACAATCTCGTAGTTTGTGTATTCTACCTTTGAATATGTCAATACGATTGGCAATTCATAATAGTCCGGATTAACTAATTTATCTGGCCATCCGCTGGTCGATTGGGGGTTATACATATCACAATCGACATTTATATCGTTTGTTTCAGAAAGTAGTTCAGCCACGACAAAGCTGGAAGAGATTATCCCTATAACAGGATTTATATAAAAGCTAAACTCAGGTTTTACCTCTCCGTAAGAAATCGTTTTATTTGATGCAAATAGCTGAATCTCCCTTCTGTTAATTGTTAATGTTGCATTAATCGTAGAAACATTATAGTTTTGCCCTCCAGAAATTTCTACAGAAATAAAGTAGCTACCTACATTAGAAAAACTGAATGGAATTAATGATTCATATGATAAATGCTTATACAAACATAAAATTTGAGGATCAGAAGTGTCTCCAGTTACCAACTTAATTTTTGTTTTGTCTATAGATAAATAATGATTATCCCCATCATAATAAACGTTTAGATCGTTAAATCCCACATTTGATATATCTAAATTTGCCTTATTGACGTTAAAACCTTTGGAATCACCATAAATAACGTAATAGTTGTTATTTGATACATCAGCTGATACAGCAGGAGATATAAAATAAGTTCCAATCGATGATCCAACAGAATAATTTGTGGTAAATGTTTTACCATTTACAGGATAGTTGTATATTTCCCCAGGCAAGGAATAAGAGATAGTTGGAATTGGGTCACAGAAGACAATCGAATTAACTTGTAGGGAAATTGTCATATTTATTTCTTTAGGTCTAATAAACAATTCTGCAAATATAGTTTTTTCATAATAATTCGGCAAATTCACTTTTACAGTAACAGAGTACTTTCCTGCCTCAACAAAAGCTGTAGGATTCTCTTCTTCACTGTCATCCTTTCTCGTGAGCTTTGTGGCTAAAATCGATAAGGTATAGCCGGGTTTAATTCCATTAATATATAAAGATGATTGAAAATCTACCACTTCCCCATCAAAAATTGGAGCATTTTCTTCCTCAAATCCGTATAATGAACTAATAATGTTGTCTTTAATTATTTCGAGAGTACCCTTCTCCAAAACAAAAGAATATTCTTTTGAATAACCACTTAAATTTTCATCCCCTAAAATCTCAGCCTTTAGAATATAATTTCCTATTTCGCTAATAAAAAGAGATTCATGCGCGCTCCATTCCTCTTCGACGATAAGGAAAACACTTTTGCTTATCAACTCTGATTCAGGAATGCCAATGTATAATGGGTTATATAAAATTGAATTTACATTAATGGAATATTCTTTGCGAAAAAATGATAAGGTCGCTATTCCTAGGTTTTCAGAAGAAACAACCAATTGCGCGTTAATATCTACCAAATCACTATAAAAGGCTATTGTATATTCTCCTGAATCTAATAGATTTTCTCCCATCCAATCTATACCACCCCTTTTCCACTCCATTTCTAATGGAGATAAATCCAACATGATTTCAGAATTAATTCCATAAAACAAAATCCATTCTACAGCCTCTCTGGTAAAATTAGTGGTTGAATCAAACGCAAGATAATATGTCTGGTCATCTAACATTCCTATTTTGAACCCATCCCCATCTTCAGCTCCATTGATAATTTCAAGTTCCATCCATTTAGAATCTTCAGCTGATATTAAGGATAAGCTTCCATTGCTAACAGAATAAAAAGGCTTGTTTCCATAAACCATCATTATTGAAGACCCTAGGTATGAATCAGAAAAAAAGGAATTAAGTTTATACAATTTATTGTCAGAAGGAAAAACTAATTCGGGAATATCCTCAGTAAATCCCCGTTTATAAGCAAAACCCAAATCTTTAGAGAACTGCCAACCGTTTTTGTTATATAAAGAACCAGCAGTAACATTGCTGTTATCTATTAAATTAAAAATGTTTGTTTCTGTACTTTTAATTTCGCCCAAATCTATCCAACAATTTTTTTCAAAAATAGAACTTCCTGCGTTCCAATTATTATTAACGTTGGTACAGAAGGAGATATGAGATTCAGGATATATACCTGGAATACCTATGAAAGGTAAAAGATTTTCTAAATTAGAGTTCAAAGATAAACTTCTAGAATAGGTAATTATCGAATTCTGTTCCAATTCCCAAGCTATGCACCCCGCAACGTATTCTCCTAAATTGTATGATCTAACCGAACATCTAGTGATTGTTCCATTATTTACGCTGGCAATTCCCGAAGAATAATTGCTACTTACGATAAAATCTACATCTATTCCAGATATAATACCAGAATTCTGATAACATAATAAAGCACTACTATATGTCGCTTTACCGGATAACCTTAAATTTTTAACCTTGGATCCCTCATTTATATAAGAAAAAATATTTCTAAAAATTCCTGAGATTGAATAACCGTTGCCATCGAATTCCCCGTAAAAGTTTTCTATTATAGGATTCTGAATATTATATTCCAGCAAGGAAATGTCGTTAAGTAAAATATAATAATCAAAAGTAACTTGATCTGCCGCCTCCATCGAGCCGCACTTCAAAAGATCGGATAAAGACGCAATAACGTAGGGATGCTCTTCTGTACCACTTCCTACTAATGAAAAAGATTCATCTGGGATGCTTAAGCCACCATTGATGTAAGAATAATCATATTCAACCGAGACTATATCGCGGTTATAAAAATTGTGACTGTTTCTATTAAAGGAAGCATATGGAAAAGCTTCACAATCCGCTCCCTTCAAAACCTCTACATAGTTCAATTGTTCTAAATCATTAGAAATATCTATCTCCACGTTAAACAGATTAATGTCCTTAATCATGTCAACTTCATAAGGAGAAGTATTTGGATAGCTTTCATATAAAGTTTTATAGTCTTCTAAATACCAAATTGTTCCGTAATAGTCAGAAATATAACAATCATATATGTACGATAAATGGGCTGGGACTGTTACATGTTCTTCATTTTGGATATATTCATAACTCCCTTCAGTAACATCATCCCCTATCACACTATCGGTATCATCATCGCTTATATCATAAAATTGATTACTATTGAGTTCATAATATCTTATAAATGTCTCATAATCATTCACAAGATTTGCTTTTTTTTCTTCATATATATCTTCACTGTTTATTGCACATATATATCCTGATGTGCCAGTATAGTAGTCTCCAGGGATAAGGTTTACCGAAGCGAGAGAAAGGGTATTGTGAATCTTACCAAAATTATATATGCATATGCCTGCGGTCCAGGTTTTCCCCTGCACATATCCTTCTACTTTTACATTTTCTATAAATCCAGCATTAGTGCCAGCAACTATAGCAGTTTCCTTATCTGAAAAATCAATGTTAGCAGAAACAAAGTTTAAATTTCGAACAGCTGCATGTTCTCCAATCAATGAAAAAAACCCATAACCAAACATATTGGCAGTAGCAGAATAAACCCCTGCTTTTTCATTGTCTAATTCAAAGTTAACAATAGAATGCCCTCTTCCATCGAATTCGCCATCAAAATACTCTGCATTCCATTTTTTTTCCACAGAGTATTCATGGTTTTTTCTTCGCAAATAAATATCTGTTGTCAAAATATACTTTTTATTAGAAGTAACCGATTGAATATTATTCTCTCCTCTAGAAAACAAATTGTGGAGGCTACAATCTGACAAAAAACTCTCAAATGCTAATTCATCGGAAATGTATACAGTTTCCGTTTCTTCGGCATAAGCAAATTCATCATTTTCGCTAAGATTAAAATTTGAAAGTGAAAAAACTGTTATGGACAAAAATATACTGATTATGAAAAAAAGAAAGATAATATAAACAAGAAAATTTTGATTTATTAAAGGTTTCTTATTCATTTTTCTCCGAAATAAAACTTCTTCCTCTTATAAAGAAAATATAACACACTCATGGTGTATATACAATGTAACTTAAGTGAACAATTGCGCATACCCGCGTTCTTAAAAGAAGTATTATTGTAAAACATCATTTATAACACACAAGAAAACTTTGTGTTTTTATTATTTCTGGCAAAAAAAGAAGCTCAATTTTTTAATACTATTTTTTGGAAAATTCGGGATATATATCTAATGTTGCAAAATAATCATCGCATGTCTCTCCACGTCTAATCAGAGAAAATGTTCCATCTTTCTTAAGCAATATTTCCGAACTTCTCAATTTTCCATTGTAGTTATACCCCATAGAGTGTCCGTGTGCACCTGTATCGTGAATAAATAAAATATCTCCATATTCAATTTTAGGTAAATCTCTATCTATAGCAAACTTATCACTATTTTCACATAATGAACCAACTACATCGTATTTGAAATTCGTAGGATTGTTTTCTTTACCCAAAACAGTAATATGATGATAAGCACCATAAATTGCGGGCCTCATTAAGTGAGCAGCACAAGCATCAACTCCGACATATTCTTTATATGTGTGCTTAAAGTGTAAAACTTCAGTTACTAACCCACCATACGGTGCAAGCATAAATCGCCCCAACTCAGTAAAAATGCTTAACTCACCTCTTTCTTTTTGGGTGAATACATCGTTGTAAGCTTTTTGGACTCCTTTTCCAACTTCAATAATATCAACTTCTTCTTCCTCGGGCTTATACGGTATTCCTATCCCTCCACTTAAATTTACAAAATCGAATTTAGCGCCTGTTTTTTTCTTTAAATCCTTTATAAGTTTAAATAATAAACTCGCAAGTTCTGGATAATATGAATTGCCTTTAGTGTTACTTGCAAGGAAAGCATGTATTCCAAAAGAACAAACTCCTTTATTTTGCAAGATTTCTATAGCTTCATACATTTGTTCTGTAGTCAAACCATATTTTGCGTCCGCTGGGTTTCCCATTATTTGGGTTCCAATTTTGAACTCTCCTCCCGGATTATACCTTAAAGATATCTTATTAGGTATACCAGCATATTTTTCTAAAAAATCAATATGAGTAATATCATCCAAATTTATAATTGCCCCAAGTTTTCTCGCATAAATATATTCCTCTGCAGCAGTTTCATTTGAAGAAAACATTATATCTTCCCCAGAAAACCCTAATTTATCAGCCATCATCAATTCTGTAAGCGAAGAACAGTCCAAACCACAACCTGATTTTTTCATTATTTTTAAAATCGCTGGATTTGGGGTGGCTTTTACTGCAAAATACTCTTTAAAGCCTTTATTCCATGAAAAAGCCTTTTCTAATTTTTCTATATTTTTTTCAATACCTTTTTCATCATATACATGAAAAGGTGTGGGATATTTTTCTTTTATTTCTAAAGCTTTCTCAAGGGATATAAAGGGGTTTTTCATTTGCTATTTCTCCTGTTTAATTAATTAACTTATTCACTAATTTAGTTATTATATTATCAATATCGTAGTTAAGTCAAATTATAACTATGTCCATAATAATGGTATAACGTTTGATTTATCTTTTACCACTATGTTAATATTACTATAATAATTTAGGAGGTTCTAGCATATGACAAATAGCATTACGAACAACAAGGAAATTCTTGATTTTATCGACAAATACTCAAAGATTTTGACTCCAGATAAAATTATATGGATAGATGGCACTAAAGAACAAAAGTCAGCGCTTACTGATGAGGCTGCTTCTACTGGAGAAATCATTAAACTTAATGAAAAACTCCTACCAGGGTGCGTTTATCACAGGACAGCAGTAAATGATGTCGCAAGAGTCGAACATAGAACATTTATATGTTCAAAAGAACAAAAAAATGCAGGACCAACAAATAACTGGATGGATCCCGAATCTGCTTATAAAATGCTAGATGGAATTGCATCTGGCGGGATGAAAGGAAGAACTATGTATGTTATTCCTTACTCGATGGGAAAGGTTGGATCTCCTTTTGCTAAATATGGCATAGAACTCACGGATAGTATCTACGTCGTTCTAAATATGTTAATAATGACTAGAGTTAGCCTAGACGTTTTAGATGGTATTGAAAAATCTGGGGAATTCGTAAAAGGTGTCCATAGTAAAGTAAAGCTAGATTTAGAAAACAGGTATATATGTCATTTCCCGGAAGACAATTTAATATATTCTTTAAATAGTGGATATGGTGGAAATGTTCTTCTAGGAAAAAAATGTTTTGCTTTGAGAATAGCCTCTTATCAAGCTTGGAAACAAGGTTGGATGGCAGAACATATGCTTATTCTTGGCATACAAAAACCTGATGGAGAGATAAAATACATCTGTGCTGCATTCCCTTCAGCTTGTGGTAAGACGAATCTAGCCATGTTAATTCCACCAGAAATTTATACAAAAAAAGGATATAAAGTATTCACAGTAGGAGATGACATCGCTTGGTTAAGACCTGGAAAGGATGGTAGATTATATGCGATTAATCCCGAAAATGGTTTCTTTGGCGTTGCACCTGGAACAAATATGAAATCAAACCCTAACGCTCTAATTTCCACACAAAAAGATACTATTTTTACAAATGTTGTTTATATACCCCAAACGAAAACTGTCTGGTGGGAGGGATTAGATAAAAATCCACCAAAAGATGCGGAAGATTGGATTGGGAATAAATGGTATGGTGGTTTAACAGATGCAGAAGGAAAATTGGTAAAAGGTGCAAATCCAAACAGTAGGTTTACTTCACCCGCAATTAATTGTCCCTCTTTATCAAGTGAATTCGAAAATCCCCAAGGAGTTCCTGTAACTGCGATAATATTTGGGGGAAGAAGAGCCAAGGCAGCCCCCCTTGTTTACGAATCACATAACTGGGAACATGGGGTTTTTATCGGTTCAATAATGGCTTCAGAGACAACGGCGGCAGCTTCAGGTGCCGTAGGAGTCGTTAGACATGATCCTATGGCTATGCTTCCTTTCTGCGGGTACAATATGGCTGATTATTTCGCGCATTGGTTGAATATCGGAGCTAAGTTAACACATCCTCCAAAAGTGTTCAACGTTAACTGGTTTAGGCTTGATAATTCAGGCGATTTCATTTGGCCTGGATTCGGAGATAACATGAGAGTATTAGATTGGATTTTAAAGAGGTGTGAAGATGCTATTGATGCAGTGGATTCCCCTATTGGTTTTATGCCGAAAGCTGAAGACATCAATTTGGAAGAACTGGAGTTTTCAATTGATCGGCTTAAATCCATACTAGACAGTGATAAATCTGTTTGGACCGAAGAAGCAAAGGAAATAGAAAATTTTTACACTACTAAGTTTGGAGAGACTCTTCCAAAGGAGTTATATAAGCAACTCGCTGATTTAAAAGATAGATTAAAATAAGCTTATTCTATCAATAAGTAAAAAGACGGAACATTTTTCCGTCTTTTTTAATTGCTAAAAAATTTTTTCAGTATAAAGGGTACAAAAGGATGGTTTAATTTTGCAATTTTAGAAACAGTTAAGGATTTGTCATATGGGATTGCCTTCTTCTCAACACGAACATTTCCTTTATCATTAATTTCTATTACGCCAAATCTTGCCAAAGCAGGAGAAAAGTGCGGGGTCCCTACGGGTCCAAAGTTAATATATCTTATCGTTCCTCTTCTATCATCTGCATTAATTATATTATCCTGAGAAAAATGAGTATGTCCAAAAAATACAATCTCTGATTCAACTCCAGAAAAAATTGTATTTAAATCCTTATTATTTATGGGCAAAATTGGAACTGAACTAGTTTCATGAGAAGTATCCCACTTGAAGTGAGTAAAAGCTATTCGCCTCCCAGAAATATTCCTAGAAATAACATAAGGTAGATTGCTAATGTATTCTTGATACTGTGAATTTGTTCTAAAAAGCATATATTCGAAATAGGATTCTAGTTCAGTCTTTATCTCATAATTGCCTCGATAGAATTTGTTCGAATATGAGTCATGATTACCTTTAACCATTGAAAAGTTTTTTAAGTTTAGCAAAGTATCAAAGCAAGCGTTGGTATCAGCCCCAAAATGACAAACATCTCCCAAACATACAATCTCATCGCAGTCTTTGAGTTCGTACAATACGCCATTCAGTGCCTCCAAATTTGAATGAATGTCACTAATAATACCAATCTTCATGTTCTTTTTATATTTCCTCGTCCAATGGACGAATCTTTATTTGGTCACTATTATTTGATACGGAATTAGTGATTTTATCAAAATCTAAAAATGGCAAATAGTAAGGAGGAATATTCGCATTTGTGGTAAGCGAAGAGATTGTACTACGTGCATATGGGTATAGTGTCTCAGATGCCTCTTTTGTCATTTCTTGTATATTGATTGGTCTGATTATTTTAAAATCACCAACTATGGTCACATCTAAATTAAAAGGAGCGTCCGATTCTTCGGTTTTTGTAATATTCACTTTAATTGATAGTCTACACATATCCCCTTTCAAAGCCATATCAAACCTAACGTTCGGATGAATATTAAACGCCTTTCCTGTCTTAGCAGAATCATTAACCCCAAACTCAATTTTTTTAACAACATAACCCAATATTTGTAAATTTTGCATTTCTTCCTTTTTTAATAAAAACTACTACTTCAATTTATTTTGGTTGATTTTTACTGGTATTTCTGTTGCGACATGGAACCCGTAGCCATTTACTTCAGCGGCCTTAGTGACATACATAAATGCTTCAGGATCAACTCTTTTAACTAATCTCTTCAATTCTGGAGATTGTCTTCTTTTCACTACACATATTAACATAATTCTTTCTCCATTAGTATACATACCCTGACCCTTAAGCACAGTAGCTCCTCTTTTTAGCTCGCATATTATAGCTTGGCCCATATCTTGATATTTATTCGTTATAATATTAAAGACTACACTTGATTGTGTTCCATTTGAAATAAAATCTGCAACTTGGGAAGTTAGAAACAAAGTAATAAAAGAATACAAAATAGGAGTCATCACGTTTAATAGAATTTTATTCCCATCAGTAGTTACATCTTGTTTAAGAAACCCAACAATTCCAGAAAAAAGTACTACTACGCTATCAAATAAAAAAATAAGCCAATTGACGTTGAATTGGGGAATTTTTCTTGACGTAAGCCTGGCTATGATATCTGTCCCGCCAGCTGAGCTATTGGTCAATAAATTTATCCCCAAAGATATGCCACTAAGCACTCCTCCTGCTAAAGAAGCAAGAATTACAACACCACTTTCAATTCCAGTTCCTTGAAAGATTGGAAATTTAACTATAGAAAATAGACCCATGAATCCAGCATATAAAAACACGCAATATATTGTACGTAATACGAATTGTTTGTTTAGCAGTAAAAACGCTGCAATTAATAAAGGTATATTCAGAACCAAAACAATTACAGCAGGGTTGAAAACCGTATCTGCAAGATTTAAATTATAAATTGCTACAATATTGTAAGTAATAGAGGCAATACCCCCTATTCCACCAGGAGCGAAGGCATTCGGAACTATAAATGAATACGTTGCGATAGATCGTAAAACACTTATTCCACCTAGCAGGAGGTATATCAATAATTCACTAATAATGTTTTTTTTCTGCTTTTTCAACATCATATTCTCTCTTTACCAACCATTATATCCATTTAAACATTGCATAGCAACTTAGAACAAATAAAAAAAGGACCCAGCTTAATTGTAAGTCCTTTCTCTATTTAAAGGTCAAAACTATTTTGTACCAAAAAGTCGGTCTCCAGCATCGCCTAACCCTGGAAGGATATATCCATTTTGATTTAATTGTCTATCGCAAGTCGCCACGAAAATTTTAACATCCGGATGTTCTTTAACAACATTTTTAATTCCTTCTGGAGCGGCTATTATGGACATTAATCTTATATTTAGACAACCTCTCATTTTAAGCTGAGTAATCGCCGCATTCACAGATCCACCTGTAGCCAACATGGGATCAAGCAAAATACATAATTTATCTTCTATTCCATCCGGCAATTTGCAATAATACTCATGTGGCTCTAAAGTCTTTTCATCTCGATAAAGTCCTATATGCCCAACGTGTGCGGTAGGAAACAACATATGCACTCCGTTCACCATACCCAATCCAGCCCGTAGAATTGGAATTATTGCGACAGAATTTTCCATAACCATAGTTTGCTCGCAAGTTTCTAAAGGAGTGTCAACCATAACGACTCTGGTAGGAACATCTTTTAAGCACTCAAAAGTCATCAAGGCGGTAATCTCTGCTACTAATTCCCTAAACATCTTCGTGTTTGTATCCTTGTCTCTCAAAATAGCTATCTTATGTTGAATCAAAGGATGATTAAATACCGTGACATTTGGACCAAATTTCATTATTTCTCCTTTCTGTCTTATTAACCTTGAGGGGGATCAATAACATCACTACTTTTTACTATTTCAGCTCCATTGTCGGAAGATTCTTTTGTTTGTTCAATAACATCAACGTCTTTTTTATCTTCAGCAATATTAGTATTCTTTTCAGAATTTTCTCCTTGAATTTTTTCAGGGAAAACTAAATTAAGAATGATACCAGCTAGTGTAGCGAGAGCAAGAGGCGATATTTCGATCTTTCCAATCATTATTTTTAGATTAGCATTCCCGGTAATATCCCCAGCTAAGCTCATAGCGCCAAGGCCAAGACCAATAGATAACACAACCGAGACGATTATCATATTTCTACTATTAGTAAAATCTACCTTACCATCGACTAAAGCACGAAGACCTGAAGCAGAAATCATACCAAAAAGAACTATCGAAGCTCCTCCAATAACTGCACTGGGAATGGTCGAAAGAAAATCTCCAAAAATAGAAAATATTCCAAAAATTACTGCGAGAATCGCGGCTAAAAAGATATTCTTTGGGGAATAGTTTTGGGTTATTGCTAACACGGCAGTATTCTCCCCGTATGTTGTGTTCGAAGGGCCTCCAATTAAACCAGCGATCATGGTTCCAACTCCATCTCCCATAATAGTCCTGTTGAGACCAGGATCTAACATGAAGTCTTTGCGGCAAATAACGCTGTTTGCAGAAATATCTCCAAGGTGTTCCATAAAAGTGACGATAGCTATAGGAACTATTGCTAAAAAGCCGTTCAAAAAGGAAGCGCCTGTCATATTTGCATATCCTTTATAGAAAGACAATTCCTTCCCAATATTTTGGAAAATAATAATTCTTTCAACACTAAAAGCGTTCTTATATGAAACAAGTCCGATTATCGCAGCATATATGTATCCTACAACAAAACCAACAAGAACCGGAATAACCTTTAAAAAGCTTTTTGGTTTAGCAAAAGCACTAGTTAAAATTATTGACAATGCAGTAACTCCAGCAGTTGTCCATTGTTGCCAGGCTTTTCCACCAAACAATTCATAATTAATAATAATATTATTCCAGAACATTTTGGGAGCTAGAATCATTCCGATGATGATAATTACGGGCCCAATCACAACTGGAGGAAATAGTTTTTTAACTTTTTCCACTCCAACTTTTTTTATCACAAAAGAAAAAATCATATAAACTGCTCCCGCAATAACCAAACAAAGAGAAGCAACGGCCATAGCATTTTGCCATTCAACAGAATACTTAACCTTATCACTTCCAACTATAGAAATTAAAGCAGGAAGGAAAGCAAATGAACTTCCTAAAAATACAGGAACTTTCTTTTGTGTGATAAAGTAAAAAGCAATTGTTCCCAAACCTGCTGCAATTAACCCCATAGAAATACTCATATTTGTCAATATTGGGACAAGAATTGTTGCCCCTAACATAGCAAACATGTGCTGAAAAGCAAGCACTACTTCCTTTGGAGAATAATGGTAACTACCATCTTTTTTAAAACAACTTAAAAAGTCCTTTGTCATATAGCCCTCCTAGACAATTTTTATTATTTTATCACTCAGTTGTCAAAGTGTCAATGCGAGGAAACAGACAACTTTTTGAAACAAAAACAAAAATACAAAATGTAAAACTTTCTTTAAATTTTTAAAAATTAGCAAAGTAAAAATATACCTTTATGGTAAATAATAAGTTGAAGATCAATTAGAACATACTCAAAAAAACAGTTTATGCAAAGGTACTTCAATTACAAAACTAAAGTAAAGGGGCCATCATTATCTTGTTCGATGTTCATATGAGCTCCAAAAACCCCAAGGCTTATTGAGGTGCCTAATGATTTGATTGTATCAACAAATTCTTGATAAATCCTTAAGGCCTTATCAGCCTTTGCCGCACAAGAAAAATCTGGTCTATTCCCCTTCCAACAATCAGCAAAAAGGGTAAACTGCGGTATTAATAAAATCTCCCCCTCGATTTCTTTAATTGATAATCCAATTCTTTTATCGTTATTTTCGAATATTCTAAGAGCGACAATTTTTTTAGCAAACTTTAAAATTTCTTCAGAAGTGTCGTTTCTAGAAATCCCCACGTATATACACATCCCCTTCCCAATCGAGGAAATCAAATTCCCATCAACATATAATTTGGCTGAGTTAACCCTTTGAATCACTAATTTCAACGTTTTACGTATCCCTGAATACAGAAATTAATCATTAATTAGAGAAGTTAAAGTTACTGGGTCCAAAATTTTACCATCCCTATATACTCTCATATTCCCGCTTGAAATCTCATCAATTAAAATAACCTTTTTCCCACTATATCCGAATTCAAATTTAATATCCCAGAGATCCATACCTTTAGAGGATAAAACATCAGCTATGATTTTTGTGATTTTTAATGTCTGCTTTTTCATGCTTTCAAACTGTTTATAGTCCATTATTCCTAGAGCTTCAAGTCCCTCTGCTGTAATCAGTGGATCTCCTCTGTTATCATCCTTTAGAGTCGTTTCGACATAGCCACCATTTAAAGGGGAACCATTTTCAATATAGTCACCGTATCTCTTAATGAAACTACCAGTCGCTTTAAGCCTGCAAATAACTTCAAGTCCTTTACCAAAAACCTTTGCAGATAATACTTCCATTGTTCCTTTTTCAAAATCAGAGCTTATATAGTGCGTTTTAATCCCATATTGCTTAAGTTTTTCAAAAAATAAAACAGAAGTTCTAAGGTTTGCTTTACCAATTCCTTCGATTTTTAACCCAATTGAGTTTTCACCTGGATCAAATTTTCCATCTTTTCCAGTTACATCGTCCTTAAACTCCAATAAATTATTGCCGTTTTCCAAGCTATAAACATTTTTTGTTTTTCCTGTATATAAAAGCTTCATTTATTTCCTCCTACCTTTTCTTCAATTATATATTTATTTGAAGATATTGCGCAATAGAAATTAAGGTTATGATGTTTGACTTTTAAGAACCCCTTTTGTTATAATTTCTCAGTTAATTACATTTGGGGATATGGCTCAGTTGGTAGAGCGATGCGTTCGCAATGCATAGGCCAGGGGTTCGAATCCCCTTATCTCCACCAATAAAAACCTAAATCGACGAACTAAAGTCGG
>Ga0172381_10004236_pt1 | contig 14882 bp, 15 predicted proteins | sample Leawel6488metaG_FD_119754 | JGI IMG/M metagenome (GOLD analysis project Ga0172381, IMG submission 119754) | Leachate microbial communities from a municipal landfill in Southern Ontario, Canada - Leachate well 64-88 metaG | ecosystem: Engineered > Solid waste > Landfill > Unclassified | place...
CGACCTTACGAATGTGAATCGTACGCTCTAACCAGCTGAGCTAAGGGTGCCAACACTTCTAAATTATGCCGTTTTTAAATGTTTTTTTCAATGTCCTCTCGGCAGGAATTGAACCTGCATTACGAGCTTCGGAGGCCCATGTTCTATCCATTAAACTACGAGAGGATTGCTTTATTTACTATACACTAAAACGGACTTTTTATATTTCTAATAGCCGGGTTAGTCACTTGTGTGTAAATTTGCGTTGTGCGAATATTTCTATGCCCTAGCAACTCCTGGACATAACGAACATCTGTTCCATTTTCCAGCAAATGTGTGGCAAAACTGTGCCGTAGACTGTGGAAAGTGGCTTCTTTTTTTATTTTTGCTTGTTTTAATGCTTTGTAGAAGATTGCCTGTGCCGATCTTTCGGTTAAGGGTCCACCTCTTTCGCTTTGAAAAAGATATTCACTTCCATTTTGGTTAGCGGTTAAAATGTGTAAATCAGATAAAAGCTTTTCTGGAATTAAACTTATCCTGTCTTTTTTGCCCTTAGCTTCTTTAATGTGAATTGTTAGTTCGTCTATTAAAATATCTCTGATTTTTAGTCGTATTACCTCACTTACTCGCAAACCAGCACCATAGGATAGTGCTATTAATAGTCGATGTTTGTTGTTTTTTATGGTGTTGATAATTTGATTTATTTCTTCTCGGCTTAATACTATGGGTAATTTTTTACTTCTTTTGGCAAATTTAATGTCTATTTTTGTGTAATTTTTTAGTATTTCGCGATAGAAAAATTTTATAGCATTAAGATAAAGATTTATAGTCTGAGGGGAATAATTGTTTTCTTGTTTTTTGAGTAAGAATTTTTTTATTTTATTTATGTTTAATTCTCTGGGGTTAGATTCTAAAAAGTTAAAATAATCGCCAATACATCTTAGGTAGCTGGCAATTGTTTTTTGGCTGTAGTTTCTTAGTAATAATTCGTTTTTAGTATCTTCCAAATAGTTTTGCATAAAAAGGGTTAATTTGGTAAAATTAAAAAACAATAATCGTTTATATAATTATATCAATTATTCGTATAACACACAATTTTCAGCTTCTTATCCAATAAACAATTCAGATAGAAAAGAGTTATTCAAAATTCCGCTCCGCTCCATTTTGAATAACGTGGCGCGGCTACCTCCGCTGTTATACTCATTCCGCTTCGCGGAACTTCGTATAACAGCAGATATCCAAAATTTCTTTACACAAACCCTTCGGGTCTGCTTCAAGAAACTTCGGATTATCCGTGCCACGTTATCGGAAATAAAAAAATTATGAATAAATATTTTTTTAGGGCCACTATTTTTTAAGAGTTCAATATAATGAAAGAAATTATCGAAAACATTTTTACTACTGAATTTTTTACAACCCTGCTTTCAGTTCTTGGGGGCGTTTTTATTGCTTCGTTAACATATTATCTCTCTAAGAAAAAAGAACGTGAAGCAGACTGGCAAAAAGAAAAATTAAATTTCTATATTGAATTTATATCTTCTATAACCGACAATCTTAAATGTGGCAGTACTGCAGAAGGAGCAAAAAGATTTGCCCGCGCTTCTAACAACCTGTATTTATTTGCGAGTCCTAAAGTCATCACCGCACTAACAAATTACCAGGATGAGATTAGAGCATCAAACAAAAATCGTTCAGCGGAAGGAGAAGCACGAGCTTTAGGAAATTTAATTTTTCAGATGAGAAAAGATATGAAGATTAAATACAATCGTAAAAATGTTTTCGATTCGGTGAAGCCGTGGGGCTGGGGAATAAAAAATAGTGGCTCTAAAAATGAAATAATAGTTAATTTAGAAAAAAATGAAAGAAGTTGAAATTTTAGTAAAGGTAAAAGATGATAAAGACGAAGCCTTAGAAAAACTAAGTAAATTTAATTTTGCAGGAAAAAGAGAGATACTAGATATCTATTTTTATGACAAAAAAAGAAAATCTTTACAACCAAAAAATAACCGTCTTATAAAGTGTTTTAGATTAAGAAAAAAAGATAAAAAAAATTATATTACTTATAAGGTTGATAAATTTGATAGCCTAGGAAAGTGGATGTATTCTGAAGAGGAAGAAACTGAGATTAAAGATTTTGATATTGCACTAAAAATTTTTTCCTTATTAAATTTAACTCCTTTAGTAGAAATTGATAATATAAAGTATACTTATCATACAAAAGAATATGAAATTGTTTTAGAAGATGTCAAAAATCTGGAATTATTTTTAGAAGTTGAAAAGTTAAAAGTTGGCGACAAGGAAGATGTGGTAGTTGTAAAAAGGAAAATTCTTAATTTTATAAAATCTTTAGATATTAAGACAGGAGATGAATTGAATTCTGGAAAACCGGAACTAATGTTAAATAAACAAAAAAATCAAATACAATAATAAAAAGCCCACCAAAAACGGAATAATATGGATAAATTTTTCAAAAATACGCAAGGCACGTTGCACCCTCACTCCGCTATCACTCCGTTCGGCTCGCCTAACACAGTATATGCGGTTCGCTCGTTGCACTTCGCTCTCCCATATTTTGCTCCACTGCGTTCCGCAAAACATCGCATATACTGAAACGTTAGGTAAAAGTAATTTTTTTCATTTCAATTTTTAATAAAAATTAACCAATTAATATGAAACAAATCCTTTTAAAAAATTCATGGATAATAAAAGCCCCTATTGAGAAAGTTTTTAATATCGTCACTGATTTTGAAAATATGCCAAAAAATTTTCCCAAAGTTGCAGAGTCAGTAACTATTACAAAACGAGAAGGCAATGATTTGGAAATTGATGCTCAAGTAAAATCTTTTGGCTCTTCTTTTCCTGTCAAAATGAAAACTGCAATAATTCCGCAAAAGGGTTTTATTTCCGACAATCAGAGTTCAAAATTTGGGACATCGGGACATGAGGAACTTTTATTGGAAAATGTGAAAGGTGACACAAAAATCAATTATGTCTATGAGGTAAATATCCATAAAAAGTGGTTACAAATTATTGCCAAGCCACTTATCGGCTGGTTCGCCATGAAAGCATGGGAGAAAGCTTATATTAACAGACTAAGAGAAATAATAGAAAATCAATAGTAGGACAAAAAAATTAAAAAGAAAAAATCTACATCAGACTATATAATTCAGAAAAAAGTATATTAATAATTTTCAGCGGTTGCATTTTTTCTTTCACTCAAGCTTTGCTTTTTTAAATCGCAAAACTTCTTTTACCTAGAAACTTTTTGTGGGCGGTACAGGGCTCGAACCTGTGACCTTATCGACGTCAACGATACGCTCTAGCCAACTGAGCTAACCGCCCCACATCTATAAATTTAGCAAAAAAACACAAAAACGGCAACTTTAGATAATCCCCCCAAAATTCAGGCGAATTTTGGGGGGATTAAAAGATTTCAACCCTTTTTACCCCTTATTTTTTCTCTAGGAATCAATCTCCAACTGCCCACAAACCATAACAAACTGTTAGTTATAAAACATTTTTTTTACATTGCCGAGACCTTCTTTTTCCGTTATAGTTTAAATCTATGATAATTTTAGCTATAGAAACCAGCTGTGATGATACCGCTATCAGCCTCATAAAGGCCAAGGGTGGTTTTAAAAGACCTCAATTTGAAGTCTTGGCTCATAATATCTCTTCTCAAACCAAAATTCACGAAAAGTGGGGTGGGGTTGTGCCAACACTGGCGAAACGTGAACATAGCAAAAATCTGATGCCCCTTTTAATCAAAACTTTGAGAGAAGCGAGTTTGGGGGATAAACAAAAGAAAAACTTTTCGCCAAGCCAAACCAAAAAAATAAAAAAAATCCTGGCGCGTGAACCAGAACTTTTGACAAAATTCTTGGAGACAATCCCCTCCCTTAAAAGACCAAAGATTGACGCCATTGCTGTCACCAAGGGACCAGGTTTAGAGCCAGCGCTGTGGGTTGGTATCAACTTTGCTTGTTCTCTCTCTTTTGTCTGGGACAAGCCCCTAATTCCGATCAATCACCTAGAGGGACATCTTTGTGCGGCTTTGATAGAAGAAAAAACCAAAATTCAAAAAAGGATTTTGAAATTCCCAGTTTTGGCTTTGATTGTTTCCGGCGGTCATACCGAACTAGTCTTAGCGCGCGATTGGCTTAAATATAAACAAATTGGTAGCACACGTGATGATGCTGTCGGTGAAGCCTTTGACAAAGTTGCTCGTCTTCTCGGTTTAAGCTACCCGGGCGGACCGCAAATCGCCAAGATGGCTAAAACCGTGACAAAAACTAAAAAAAATAAACTGGAAATCAACCTCCCTAGACCAATGATAAATTCTCAAGATTTTGATTTTTCCTTCTCTGGACTTAAAACAGCTGTTCTTTATTTGATACAAAAACTTAAGTCAACTGGAAATTTTACCAACAAAACCAGAGCCTTGATCGCTGCCGATTTTCAACAAGCTTGTGTTGATGTCTTGTCGGCAAAAACTAAAAAAGCTATTAATAAATTTAAACCTCAGACAATAATTGTAGGTGGCGGAGTAATTGCCAACCAAGAATTAAGACAACAGCTAACAGAAATGGTAAACCAAAATTTCCCGAACATTTCATTATTTATCCCCGACTTTAATTATACAACCGACAACGCCACTATGATTGCGGCCGCTGGTTACCTACGGAGCTTGAATAACAAAAAATTAAAAGTCGCATCCAAATTCCGCGCAGAAGGTCAAATGGCTTTGAACTAAAAGGGTTTTTTGTTATTATATAATTAATGGATTCCAAATTTACCAAACCTTACAACCCGACCGAAAATGAATCGGCCATTTATGAACTCTGGGAAAAAAGCGGTTACTTTACACCCGAAAATTTACCCAACGCGACCGAAGGTCCTTTTACAATAATCATGCCACCACCAAACGCTAATGGTCAAATTCACGCTGGCCACGCATTGTTTGTGACTCTAGAAGATATCATGATCCGTTACAAACGGATGAAAGGTTTTAAAACACTCTGGCTACCAGGGACCGATCATGCCGGCTTTGAAACCCAGGTTGTTTACGAAAAGAAGTTAGAAAAGGAGGGCCGTTCTCGTTTCAATATGGATCGCGACAAACTCCATGCTGAAATTATAGATTTTGTTCAAACTTACAAAAAAGCTACCGAAGATGGTCTGCGCAAATTAGGCGCTTCTTGTGATTGGACTCGCGAAAAATTTACTCTTGACCCCGACATCATTCAAACAGTTTATGACACTTTTAAACAAATGTTTGACGATGGTTTAATTTATCGTGGTAAACGAATCGTTAATTGGTGCACCAAACATCAAACCTCTCTCTCTGATTTGGAAACTTTAAGTGAAAATAGAAAAGATAAACTCTATTACATACAATACGGACCGTTGGTTGTCGCAACGGTTCGCCCAGAAACTATGTTTGGCGATGTTGCTGTGGCAGTTAATCCGAATGATGAACGTTACAAACAATATCTTGGACAAGAGCTAGAAGTTCAAACACCAATTGGCAAAATGAAATTAAAAGTCATCGCCGACGAAGCTGTGGAAAAGGACTTTGGGACTGGAGCGTTAAAAATTACACCAGCTCATGACGCTAACGACTTTGAAATCGGACAACGACATAATCTGCCGACAATTGAAGTTATTGATTGCTATGGTAAGCTCAACGAAAAAACTGGAAAATATGTCGGGATGAAAATAAATGAAGCACGAGAAGCGGTTGTTAAAGATTTGACTGAAATGGGACTCCTTTTGAAAACCGAAGATTATGAGCATAACGTTGCAATTTGTTATAAGTGTGGACGCATAATAGAGCCGAGAATAATCCCACAGTGGTTTGTCAAGATGGACCAATTAGCTCAAAAGGCTATAGTTGCCGTCAGAGAGAAAAAAATTCGCATTATCCCCAACCATCAAGAAAAAATTTTTTGTCATTGGTTGGACAATATCCGCGATTGGAATATTTCTCGCCAAATTGTCTGGGGTATTCCTATCCCCGCCAAGCTATGCGAAAAATGTGATTACGCCATTGTGGATATTGAAAACAAAAAGACTATTTGCCCCGAATGTGGCGGAAAACTTATAAAAGATTCCGATACTTTTGACACTTGGTTTTCTTCTGGTCAGTGGCCCTATGCTACCCTAGGTTACCCAGATAGTAACGATTTTAAAACTTACTACCCAACCGACGTTATGAATACTGCTAGCGACATTATCTTTTTCTGGGTCGCTCGCATGGTAATGTTTGGTTTTTATCGCACCGGTCAAATTCCCTTCCACACAGTTTATTTACACGGCTTAGTACGTGACGCCAAAAATCAAAAAATGTCCAAAAGCAAAAACAATGTTATTGACCCCACTGTAATCGCCGAAAAATACGGCACTGATGCTCTGCGAATGGCGCTAGTGGTAGGCAACACTCCTGGCACCGATATGGCCCTAGCTGAAGACAAAATCAAAGGATACAAACACTTTGCTAACAAAATCTGGAACATTACCCGCTTTATTTTAGAAAACTCTCCCAAACAAGAAGAACTGAATATTGATTTGACCCCAATTGATGAAAAAATTTTGGCAGAATTCCGTGCTTTAACTGCTAATGTTACTAATGATATGGAAAATTTCCGTTTTCATTTAGCAAGTGAAAAAATTTACCAATATGCTTGGCACACTTTAGCTGATGTTATTTTAGAAGAAAGTAAACCAATAATTTTTGGCAAAGAAGAAACAGATCGCCTATCTCGCATTAAAATTTTAAATGTCATTCTTCTAGATTTATTAAAACTTCTACATCCTTTTATGCCTTTTTTGACCGAAACTATCTGGCAAGATTTACCCCAAGTTAAAGAAGAAATGTTATTGGTCACTCGTTGGCCAGAATAAAAAATAAAATGAATTTTATTGGTTATATCCAATTTTTCAAGAATATTTTTAACCTCTGGGGAGGCTATCACCTCTTATTTGCTATTCTTTTTGGTTTAGTCCCAACAATTTTTTGGCTTTGGTTCTGGCTGCAAGAAGATGAGAACAAGCCCGAGCCAAGACAAATGATTCTGAAAACTTTTGTTGTTGGCGGTTTTTTTGTTATTATCGCCTTCTGCCTAGAACGCTTGATAACTTCTAGCTCCGATATCATTGGAGATTTTCATCAAGCTCTCACAACCAACAATTTAACAGTCATTTTAATCACCATTTCACCAATCTTAATTTGGGCATTTATTGAAGAAATTATCAAATATGCGGCTGCTTATGTTGCCGCTTTTCGTAAAAAATATTTTGACGAGCCAATTGATGCTATGATTTATATGATTACCGCCGCACTTGGTTTTGCTGCTATAGAAAATTTCTTCTTCCTACTTTCAACCGCATTAAGTGATGGGCCTATTAGTAGCTCTTTTATTTTCACAGGCAATTTACGCTTTTTGGGCGCAACCCTTTTGCACATTGTTACTTCTGCCACTTTGGGCGCTTTTATCAGTTTTTCATTTTATAAAAGCCCCTCTTCCAAAAAATGGTCATTGTTTTTGGGGTTAATTACTGCTACAATCTTGCATACTCTCTTTAACTTTTTTATAATTATAGATGAAGGCAAAAACATTTTAAGTGTTTTAATTTTTCTTTGGTTAATTGCAACTATTATTATTTTTGTGTTTGAAATAGTAAAAAAAATTGAAATCAAAAAATCGCTGCCAATTTCTCAAATTAAAAACTAACAATTTATAATTATAAAATATTATGTTTAAAGAAAAAAAATCATTTTTTGAAAGAATTACAGGCAGCATTTCAGTTAATGATGACGAGGAAACATCTTCCACGCCTGAGATCAAAGAAAGTGGTAGTTTTGCCGTCAACGTCAAAACTAACGATTGGCCAGAGAAAGAACCTGAGGGAGAGTTGTCGGTTGATGTTTATCAAACTGATAGCGAAATAATCCTTCAATCAATGATTGCTGGCGTTAAACCAGAAAATCTCAATATCTCTATCACGCGTGAAATGATCACCCTTCAAGGAAAAAGAGAGCGAGCTTCCGAAGCAACAGACAATGATTATTTTCTAAGCGAACTTTATTGGGGAGCCTTTTCCCGCAAGGTTTTATTACCAGCTGAAGTGGAGCCGACTGAATGCGAGGCTTTTGAAAAAAATGGCTTGCTCACAATCAGAATGCCCAAAATTGACAAAGAAAAGACCCAAAAGATTAAGGTTCGATCTTTATAAAAATCTTTTTTAAAAACATAAACAAAAAAAACGGACTTTTGTCCGTTTTTTTTGTTTATGAAAAATGATGTGCTCGGGGCCGGGCTCGAACCGGCGACCTATCGCTCTTCAGGCGAGCGCTCTACCAACTGAGCTACCCGAGCAAATTTAACAACAAAAAAGCCACTTCTATTTAAGAATAAGCTATTTTAATCAGAAAATCAACCTATTCTAAAGGGTAAAACCAACATTATTTATATCAATCGTGTTAAAGATTTCAATTAAATTTTTATAGGAGGACAACAAACTGTCCCAAAATGGTTGCAGATAATAGAAAGCGCCGACAGCTGACAAAATAATCAATAACCATTTAAGGGTAGCCAAAATTTGAATATTTCTTTGATAACGCAAAATCTTGGTTAAAATTTGTTTGTTATTTTCACCAAGCTCAATATTCTTTACAAGCAATTGTTTAATCTCTTCATCCATAAATTAAATTATACACTATTTTTTACTAAAAAACTTTTAATTTACTATTTTTTGTTTTTAACTTACATTCTTAGGCTTATCATCTCTCAGATATTTTTTACCTTTTAATTTTTCTGGCAAGTATTCTTGCTCTTCTTGATAATCAAAATTAGGACTATATTTGTAATCATGGCCATAACCAAGATCTTTCATCAATTTAGTCGGGGCATTGCGTAAATGAAGTGGTACTGGTTCATTTATTGTCTCGTGAACATCTTTTTGCGCTTGCCCATAAGCAACATAAAGCTCATTGCTTTTTTTACATTTGGCCAAATAGACTACAACTTGAGCTAAAATTACATTACATTCGGGCAATCCAATAAAATGACACGCTTGGTAGCCAGCCACCGCTTGGACAAGGGCCAGAGAATTAGCCAGGCCGACATCTTCACTGGCAAAACGAATCAAACGACGAGCAATATAAAGCGGTTCTTCTCCTCCTTCTATCATTCGCGCCAACCAGTATAAAGCCGCGTCAGCATTTCCACCCCTAATAGATTTATGCAAAACTGAGATGATGTTGTAATGTTCATCGCCTTTTTTATCGTAAAGCAGATGAGATTTTTGCAATGATTCTTTAACTAATTCTTTACCAACTATCATTTGACCTTTCTTGCCTCTTTTGCCAGTTTTAACAGCCAATTCTAAAGCATTGAGAGCATTCCGAGCATCCCCATTGGCCGCTTCTGCCAAAAATTCTAAAACTTCATTTGAAATTTTAACTGACGATTTTCCCAAACCATAATTTTTATCTGACAATGCTCTTTTTAGAATTGTCTTTATCGCCTCTTCGTCCAATTGTTTCAAGACAAAAACCCGACAGCGAGATAAAAGCGCCGAGTTGATCTCAAAACTCGGATTTTCGGTAGTCGCGCCAATCAAGGTAATCGTGCCATTTTCGACATGTGGCAAAAGTGCGTCTTGTTGGGACTTGCTCCAGCGATGGATTTCATCAATGAATAAAATAGTTTGATAGTTTTCTTTTAAACGAGTTAACGCTTCTTTAATAACAGCTCGCAGTTCAACTACCCCCGAAGTTACGGCTGAAAAAGCAATAAACTCCGCACCAGACATTCTGGCAATTATTTTAGCCAAAGTTGTCTTACCTGAACCCGGAGGACCCCAAAAAATCAAGGAGGGAATTTCGTCTTGTTCTATCAGTTTGCGCAAAAGCTTCCCTTCACCAACAATTTCTGCCTGACCAACAAAATCCACCAAGTTTTCAGGTCTCAACCGATCTGCTAAGGGTGTTATTTGGGTTAGTTTTGGGGAAAAACCAGCTTCCATTTTATAAGTATAAAAGAAAAAAATTAAAAGACAAAAAAACCAAGACTTGACTCGCTCCAAGGACACAAAAAATGATAGCCTGATTGTTTTTTATGGTGCCTCCAGTAGGAATCGAACCTACATCTAGGGCTTAGGAGTCCCTCGTTCTATCCATTGAACTATGAAGGCTAAAACTAAAAGGGGATTGAATCCCCTTTTAGTTTGCCACAAATATAAACAAAATTAAACTAAAGCCCCAATAATTTTGACAATTCCTGTTCGTCAAAACCAACCATAATTTTGTCTTCCACGGCGATCACCGGCACCCCCATTTGACCGCTTTTTTCTATCATTTCTTGACGTTTTTCAACATTCGTCAAAACATCATATTCCTCAAAAGTCACGCCTTTACTAGCCAAAAAATCTTTGGCTAAATGGCAAAAATGACAAGTCGGGGAAGTATAAATCGCTACTTTCTTGTCCATAATTTAAAACAAATAAAAATTAGCTGATAAGAGCTTGTATTTTATATTATAGCATATTTTGAAGAAATTTGCCAATCTTATCTTCTTTTCTCGCTTTAACCCTTTTACGAATTCGACATTTCCGACATTCGTGAATTATTACATAATTCCCCTTTTCCATTTCCAAGCTAACTGGTTCCATCAAGCCAAAACAAGAATTTGCCCGATCTCCTGGATAATTATCAACATGCCTGGACCAAAGACATTGCGGACAATGATTGGTAAAACCATCGCCAGAAATAACAGTGCCGCAATGCAGACAGGTAAAATCTTCAATTTTACGTTTAAATTTAGAAGACATTGGGGAAAATTTAAAATATAAAAATTAATCAAATAAACTTGTGCGAGTAGGGGGAATCGAACCCCCGTCTTAGCCTTGGGAAGGCCACATTCTGCCACTAAACCATACTCGCTATTGAAAACAATGTTATTCCTCTAATAATCTATGTTTTATCATCACTAAAAAAATTTCCACCAGGGTCTCTTTTCTGTTGTGGTTGCTGTCGCCGTTGCTTTTTCTGTAACTAAACTTATCACCTTTTCACCCTCTTTGACAACCGAAAAATTAGCCCTGATTTCTTCTTCTATCCCGCGCGAAGTTTCAAGCTTTTTTATTTTTATCCGCAAATCATCCTCTCGTATTTTTAAAGCTGATAATTGTTCTTCAACAATCTCAAAGTTTTCTCGGCTTAAGGCATCTCGTTGATACATTTTCCAAGCAGCTCTAAAAAAAACCAGCAAAACCAAAATTGCCAAAACTGCCATTGGCAAACCTAATAAATATCTCTTTTTTCTTTTTTTGCCTTGAATTCGCGTCATTTTTAGACTACAATAAGCTCAGTAATTAAATTATATTATGTTTTTAGGAAACAAACAAAAAAAAGTATTTCGAGGAATTGCTGCCATTGTCGGTGTTCTAACTATCATCAGTATGGTTGCTCTTTATTCTTTATCTTACTTTTTTTAAAATTAAACCGCAATCTTTAAGATTTCATCATCTTTAAAAAGACTTCATGCGGCACATTGACCTTGCCAATTTGTTGCATTTTCTTTTTGCCTTTTTTCTGTTTTTCCAAAAGCTTCATTTTCCGAGTGATATCCCCACCATAAAGATAGCCAGTTACATCTTTGCGTAAGGCAGGAATACTGCGCGAGGCAATAATTCGTCCCACTCCTTCTATTTGAATTTTTATCACAATCATCTGGCGTGGCAAAAGCTCTTTCAATTTGTCTGCCAAATCTTCTGCTTCTCTTTCAACTCGTCGTCGAGAAATAATTCGCGAAAAAGCTGGCATTATTTCGCCGTTTAATAACACGTCTAGACGAACGACATCTGATTCTCGTCTTTCTCCCATCTCATATGACAAAGAAGCAAATCCCGAGGTAGCACTTTTTAATTCATCAAAAAAATTTCGCATCAATTCACGTAAAGGCATTTCAATATCCAAAGCTGTTCGGTCTTCGCCAAAATTTTCGGTTATCATAATGACAGCTTCGTGCCCATGCAAAAGTGAGATAATAGCTCCTAGAAAAGAAGACGGGGTTATAATTTTTACCTTAACCCATGGCTCTTTGATTATTTTATCTTTTATTTCTTTGGGAAAGAGATGGGGCGAATAAGCTATTTCTGTCTGACCACTTTTTTTGTCTATCACTTCATAACTGATGGTTGGCATAGTTGTAACAAGCGCCAAGCCAAATTCTCGTCGCAAACGTTCAGAAATTATCTCCAAATGAAGCATCCCCAAAAAGCCAACTCTAAAACCGCGCCCCAATGAGCCAGAATATTCTTCTTCAAAGGATAAAGCGGCGTCTTGCAGATTTAAGCGTTCCAAAGCCTGTCTGAGCAAACTAAAGTCATCTTGACTCTCCGGATAAATTGAAGCCCAAACAACTGGTCGCGGCAACATATAACCCGCAAAAGCCGGTAATGGTTTACCCACTTTTATCACAGTTTCACCGACCTTAGCCTGACCCCTTTCTTTGATTCCAGTCACGATATAACCAATTTCACCTGCTGACAAATTTTCTTGCGCTTTTTTAATTGGCGCAAAGACTCCCACTTCTTGCGCTACAAATTTTTCATTCGCCGCCCAAAAGACCAACTGGTCACCTTTTTTTATTTCGCCATCAAAAACACGAACATAAACGATAATTCCTCGATGTTTTGAATATTCAAAATCAAAAACCAAAGAACGTAAACCTTCTTTGCTAGAATAATTTGATTTCGGTGGAGGCACTTTGGTTACAATTTCCGCCAATAATTCTTCCGTGCCCGCGCCCGTCTTGCCAGAAACAGTCAAGATTTCTTCCAGTTTACAACCAAGCAATTTAGCTACTTCCAACTTAGTTTCTTCTACCCGTGCCAATGGCAAATCTATTTTATTAACAACTGGAACAATTACTCGGCCCAACTCTTGAGCCATTGCCAACACGGTAAAAGTTTGAGCTTGGACACCTTGAGTCGCGTCCACTAACAAGATAACCCCATCTACCGCCTTTAATGCTCGCGAAACTTCATAAGAAAAATCTATATGTCCAGGGGTATCAATCAGGTTTAATTCATAAGATTTTCCTTGATAATTATACTTCATTCGCACTGGTTGCATTTTTATCGTGATACCTCTTTCTCGTTCCAATTCCATCGTGTCTAAAATTTGTTCTTTCATTTGACGTTTGGGAATAGTCCCCGTCAACTCCAAAAGTCGATCAGCCAAAGTGGATTTGCCATGGTCAATATGAGCAATTATGGAAAAATTTCTAATATTTTCTAAATTCATACAGTATCAGTATCTTATATGATAGAGATAAAAAATCAATAAATTTACAGTTCTTCTGGCTCTGGTCTGACAACTTCAACTTTCCAAAATTTGCGTCTTAAAGAAAAGATTAGAAGACTCAACTCTTGACTACGCAAAAACCAAAGAACAACCAGGATGCTTATAAGACCACCCAGTCCCGCCAAGAAACCCTGGGCAAAAATACCCACAAAAGTGTTGAGGTCAAAGAAATAATTAAGAAGATTTAAGAGTTGATAAGTAACAACCCCTCCCAACAAGGCAGATAATGCAGTTCGACCAAAAGTTTTTAAAAGAGGGCTTAAATTAAAACCAAAATCTTTTTTGAACAACACCAATAACAAAACAACATTTAAAATAGAGCCTAAAGAAAAAGCTAGTGGCAACATTAAAACGGATGCACCTTCCAACCCCTGGACCCGGAAAAGATTGCCGATTAGTTGCTGGAAAGATGCCGAAAGGGCATAAAACCGAGACAAACCATAAGCCAAAAAGATAACCACCAGATAAGAAAAAAGATTGACCCATAACGGTTTCTGTGTTCGGCCACCAGCATAATAAGCGCGAACTAGCAATTGCATCAAATTTTGAGCAACGATAGAAATAGTAAATATTGCCAGACAAGCGGCAGTCAACCTGGTGGCAGTCCAATCAAATTCACCACTCCCCAAAATCACTCGCACAATTTGTGCTCGTAACACAATAAATAAAACCATTGCCGGCAAAGACCAAAAAATTATATGCTGGCTAGCCTCTCTAATTTTAGTTAAAAATTCAACCATCCGACCTTTCGTAAACAAATTAGTTAAAGTAGGAAATGCTGCCACTGAATAGCTCACCCCGATAATCGCCAAAGGAACCGATTGTAGATTATAAGAAAGATTAAAAATAGAAATTGCCCCCTTCCCTAAAACAGACGCCAAGGCTACTACCACCATCAAAGCTAACTGATTTGCAGACAAAGTGATTGTTCTTGGCAAAGAAATAAAAATTACTTTTTTGATTTCTTTAAAATTATTTTTTATAGAATGAAATGAAAAAGTCGGCCAAAAACCGTATTCGAGAATAGCAGGTAATTGCGCCAATAAATGGAAGAGAGCCCCTAAAATTACTCCCCAAACAATGCCCGCCAAGCCCCACCTGGGATACAACCAAATAATGCCAGTAATGATACCTAAATTATAAAAAGCCGGACAAAGTGAATACAATAAAAATTTTCTATAGGTTTGAGTCACACTACCAAATAAATTAGATAATCCGAGCAAAAATGGCGACAAGAGAAGAATACGGGAAAGAAGCACTAGTTTATCCAAAGCTTCAGCCGAAAACCCTGGGGTTAAAAAAGGAGCCACAAAAGGAATGACAAAAAAAGCCACCATCGACACAATTATCATCACTACCATAAAAACACTAAAAACAGCCGATATCAGTTTTTGAGCTGCCAACAAATTATTTTCAGAAATTTTTTGGCTCAAGAGAGGTATCAGAATTGTTACCGAAACAAACGAAGCGATTGTGGCATAGATTAAATCGGGCAAACGGAAAGACCCATAATAAATATCCAATTCAGTTC
>Ga0172381_10004237_pt1 | contig 14882 bp, 12 predicted proteins | sample Leawel6488metaG_FD_119754 | JGI IMG/M metagenome (GOLD analysis project Ga0172381, IMG submission 119754) | Leachate microbial communities from a municipal landfill in Southern Ontario, Canada - Leachate well 64-88 metaG | ecosystem: Engineered > Solid waste > Landfill > Unclassified | place...
CTCCGAACTGAGCTTTTCCTCCCAAAGGCTGTTGAGTGATTAGCGAGTATGGTCCAATTGAACGCATGTGAATCTTATCTTCAACCATGTGCGCCAATTTAATCATATAAATGTATCCGACGGTAATCTTCTCGGGGAAAAATTCTCCAGTTTCTGGATCAACTAATTTCAATTTTCCATCTTCAGGATATCCAGCTGCTTTTAATTCTTCCTTAATGTCTTTTTCTGTAGCTCCAGACAATGAAGGAGTTTCGGCTAAGTATCCTAATTTCTTAACAGCTAAACCAAAGTGAGTTTCCAAAATCTGACCCAAGTTCATTCTCGAAGCAACTGACAATGGGTTTAAGATAATATCAACAGTAGTTCCGTCTTCTAAGAAAGGCATTTCTTCAGCTGGCAAAATCTTAGCGATAATACCTTTGTTTCCATGTCTTCCAGCTAGCTTGTCACCAACTTGAATCTTTCTGACTTCAGATATTCTAACTCTGATTCTCTTAATGACTCCTGGTTCCAAAACAACACCATCAGCTCTGCTAAATACTTTAACATCAGTTACTCTTCCCCTCTTGCCATGCTCCAATCTTAATGATGTATCTTTTACCTCTTTAGCTTTTTCTCCAAAGATGGCCCTTAGTAATCTTTCTTCAGCGGATAAGTCAGCTTCACCTTTAGGTGAAATCTTTCCTACTAAAATATCATTCGGTCCAACCTCAGCTCCGATTCTAACAACTCCATCTTCATCCAAGTCTTTCAATTTATCCTCTCCAACATTAGGGATATCAGAAGTAGTCAGCTCTGGTCCAAGTTTAGTTTCTCTGACGTCGCAGAAAAAGTCTTCGATATGAACAGAAGTAAATACATCTTCTTTAACCATTCTGTCTGATAAAACGATAGCATCTTCAAATGTATTTCCTCTCCATGAAATAAAGGCAACTAATAAATTTCTTCCTAAAGCTAATCTTTCTTTATCAATAGATCCTCCTTCAATCAAGCTGTCGCCCTTCTTAACAATGTCTCCCTTATTAACAATAGGCCTTTGGTGGAAACATGAATATTGGTTAGTCCTATCAAAAATTCTGACAGGATATGAAATTGTCTTTCCTGATGCTGTTCCCTTAACTTCAACAACTTTAGCATCAACCTTAACAACTTTTCCAGCCTCTTCAGAAGGAATCAATTGTCCTGAATCTCTGGCAGCCATAGCTTCCAATCCTGTTCCAATCAACGGAGCTTCTGGATTAACCAAAGGAACAGCCTGTCTTTGCATGTTTGATCCCATCTGGGCTCTGTTAGCATCATCATTCTGCAAGAAAGGGATCAATCCAGCAGCTACAGAAATAAATTGCTGAGGAGAAACATCAACGTAATCGATTTTTTCTCTTTCAATTTCTCCCGGCTCACCTTTGATTCTAGCTTCGACTCTTTCGTTTTTAATATTTCCATTATCATCTAAAACGATAGAAGCTGGAGAAATGTTGTACCTCTCTTCTTCGTTAGCATCCATGTAATAAATTTCATTAGTCACCTTCTGGTTAGTAACCTTATAATAAGGAGTATCAATGAAACCATAGGGATTCAATCTGGCATATAATGACAAGTGAGTAACCAAACCTACATTCGGACCTTCAGGGGTCTGAATAGGACAAATTCTTCCATAGTGAGAAGGCTGTACATCTCTTACATCAAATCCAGCTCTTTCTCTAGTCAAACCTCCAGGACCAGTAGCAGTCAATCTTCTTTTGTGCTCCAATTCTGATAAAGGATTAGTATTATCCATGAATTGAGAGAATTGGCTGGCGGTAAAGAATTGAGTAACTTGAGCGGTGAAAGGCCTAGGGTTAATCAATTGAGCTGGAGCTAGGTTTTCATAATCCAAAGTCGACATCCTATCCTTGATGATTCTCGACATTCTAGCAATACCGACTCTCAATTTATTAGAAAGCAATTCAGAAATAGTTCTTACCCTTCTGTTACCCAAATGGTCAATCATGTCAGCTACAGCCATAGGGTCATTATTCATTCGAATAATCTCTTTCATTATAGCTGTTAAATCATTAACTGAAAGAACTCTGTCTTCTTTGGTAATCTCTCTGTCTTTCTTGGGTTTTAATTCAGGCATTCTTGACCACATCTTCCATCTTCCAACCTTAGATAGATCGTATCTTTCAAAATTAAAAAACATGTTGAAGATAAGCTCTCTGGCTGAATCAGGGTTAACCATTTCTCCAGATCTCAATCTCTGATATATTTCCAACAAAGCTTCTTCCTGGTTGTGGGCTAAATCTTTCTTTAATGTTTCTTCGATAAAACTAGTTTCTCCATTGTCAAAACCGACAAACATTCCTCTAATGTCGTCATCATTAAATCCGCCTAAAGCTTTCAATAAGGTTGTAGCTGGAACTTTTCTCTTTCTGTCAATCTTGACAGTCAAAACTCCAGTAGCTTCAGTTTCAAATTCAAGCCATGATCCTCTATTAGGAATAATCTTGGCAGCAAAACATCTTTTTCCCCTATTGACATTCAAGGGGAAGAAAACTCCGGGAGAACGAATCAATTGAGAAATAACAACTCTCTCAACTCCGTTCAAAATGAAAGTTCCTCTATTGGTTAATATGGGAAAATTTCCAAAGAATATTTCTTGGTCCTGGCTTCTCTTAGTCTTTAAATTGGTTAGCTTGACAGTCACTCTTAGGGGAGCGACAAAAGAATCATTGTTCTCTCTGGCATCAAATCCAGTAGGATAATTAGTCTTGCCGAGTTTGTAGTCAAGGAAATGTAGCTCAAATTCCTTGCCTGTATAGTCTTTAATGGGAGACACCTCTGCGAAAAGGTCCTTCAACTCCTCTTCCCAAAATTGTCTACCACTCTCTTGCTGCATAAAAATTAAGCTGGGCAAGGGATATGATATTTTGCTTTTTGCAAAGCTTTTTGTTTTGATTTTCATATTTTAATTATGTTTAAAGACTAAAAATTTCGGCATTCAAACAAAAAAATACCCTAAATTATTTTTTGTGTTGGGTTAAAGAAAAGCAATTAATGTCTTGATGTTTGTAATGAAATCAAAGTGACAAGTATTTATCTTGCAAATTAAATGTATCCTATCAATAAATTATAAGATTGTCAAGGCTTCAGCCAATTCCCCCACTCTGTCCTTGTATTCATCAATGCTTATACTTCCATTAGCTAATAGATTATTCAAGCCAGAATAATACATTTCCTTGATTTGAGAAGTAGGAACTGAATCGCTATATAACCTAGTATCATCAATACTACCGACAAAAAGGTTTGCCTCATCTCCCGATGATAGAGCACATCCGATAGTTAAATTGGCATCTGAATCAAACAATGAATTACAGGTCCCGTCAGCAGCCAGCGTCACATCAGCAACAACACCATCAACATATAAAGATAATGTTCCTGCATCGTATGAGAAACCTATCAAATGCCAGCTGTTATCAAAACCGACCGCCGAAGACGTAACATAGCTTTTATAATTAGTAGCTCCTCCATCAGAAGATAAGCCCACCCTCAAGAAACCATTTGACGAATTCATTATCCAAGATCTTTCACTACCGTTATCATCCCATTGTGATATCACCGTACCATTAGCTTGCGAAACTCCTTTCACCCAACTCATTACAGTTAATTTCGTTGTAAAGACGGGGGCAACAGCGTGAGGAACAGTTACGTATTGTGCTGTTCCACTAAAAGATAAACAACCGCCATAAAGACATGATGCTGTAGCTGAATAAGTTGCTCCCGTAATGGTTCCATTAGCAGTTCCCTTCCAGGTATCATTAGCTGTAGTACCAGAACCTTCTTCAAACTTCCATTCAGAAACTAAATTAAGCATCAAGGCGTTTCTCAAAGAATTGGAAAATATTTGAGCTTTTGCAATAGTTGCTTTCTTGGTTACTCCACTCATTGAAACAACTATTAATCCAGAAAGAATTCCAATGATAGCAATAACTACCAACAGCTCAATTAAGGTAAAAGCTTTTTTAAATAATTGATTCATATTTTTTATTTATTTTTTATAATATTATTATACTAAACTTTTAAGATTCTGTCACCTTCATGTTTTGCAATATTCCCAAAGCAATGAAAGTAAAGATAATATTGCTTCCTCCATAACTAACTAATGGCAAAGGAATCCCTATTACTGGCAATAATCCTAAATTCATGCCGATATTAATTACCATCTGCAAAAATATGGAAAAAGCCAATCCAGTAGCAAACAATCTAGAAAAATTAGAGTTAGCATTCAAGGCTATTTTTAATATTCGCCAAAACAATATTCCAAAAAGAACTAATAATGTTGTCGTGCCAGCCAACCCTGTCTCCTCCCCTATTACCGAAAAAATAAAATCTGTTTGCGGTTCAGGCAAAAACCCATACTGCGTTTGAGAACCTTGTCCGATTCCCTTTCCTAATAAACCGCCGGAACCAATACTAATCAATGCTTGATTTTGGCTCCACCCTTCGCCCAAGGGATCGCTAGCTGTAGGAGCAACAAAATTAAAAATTCTATTCTTCTGATAATCTTTAAGAATGAACGTCCAGCTCAAAGAAAAAACCAGAGCAAAAACCAAACACAATAGAAGGAAGTCCCTAATCCTTATCCCTGAAACTAAAAGTATGCCTACCCAGATAGCTCCGATAATCATAACTGAACCGAACTCTGGCTGCATGAAAATCAACACTGCTGGAATTAAGGCATAAATACCGGATAAGACTATATGCCTTATTCTATACAACTCAACGTGCCTCTTACTGAAATATTTAGCTAAAACTAAAATTAAAACTATTTTAGTAGGTTCAATCGGATTAAAAGAAAATCCTCCTATATCGTACCATGATTTGATTCCTCTTATCTCTGGAGCAAAAAAGAAAACTCCAATTAAAGACAAAACACAAAAAAAGTATAAAGTAAGAATAATTGCTGGATTTTCCCTGATTGTCCTATTATCAATAAGACTAATTAAAAACATTAAAATAAAACTTAAGCCAAAAAATCCCAGCTGCTTATACAGATTGGAAAAATCACCTCCCCTCAAAGAAGCGCTGTAAATAGCAACCAACCCAAAAGCAACCAGGATAAACGACACGATTATCAAAACCCAATCCATTTTCTTAATGTGGTTTAGAATAGACATTACCCTATCATTTTTAAGAATTCTTCTTCTTTGATTATCTTCACCCCTAACGCTTCGGCTTTCTCAAACTTAGAACCAGGATTTTCTCCTGAAACTAAATAATCTGTATTGGAAGAAACAGCATCAGAAACATCTCCCCCCAAAGAAAGTATTTTCTCTTTAGCTAATTCCCTGCTCATCTTTTCCAAACTTCCGGTTATAACAAACTTTTTACCAGATAATCTATTTCCTGTTTTTTCTAAAAAGTATCTAACTCCCCTTTCTTCTAATTTTTGTAAAAATCTAATATTATCTTTTTCTTTAAACCATTCAACAATTGATTGAGCTACAATCGGACCAACGTCAGAAATATTTTCCAACTCTTCTGCGCTAGCTTTTGATATATCATTTATAACTTTAAATTTCTTAGATAAATCGCTTGATGTTTTCAGCCCAACATTTCTAATACCTAAAGAATAGATAAACCTTGAAAAAGGTATTTCTTTTCTCTTCTGAATACTATCGACAATCTTCTTAGCTGATTTATCAGCAAATCTTTCCAAAGGAAGAATATCTCCCTCTTTTAAATCAAACAAGTCAGACGGATCAGAAAGCAATCCTTCTTCAACAAACTTTTCTACTATCTTTGGACCTAATCCATTAATATTAAAAGCTCCTCTGGAAACGAAATGTCCAAACCAGCGCAATTTCCTACTAAAACAATTAGAGTTAGGACACCTCCAAACTACTTCTTTTTCTGTTTTTACCAACTTAGTATCACAAGACGGGCATCTTTCCGGCATCTTAAATTTCTTTTCTTTTCCAGTCCTTAATTCAGGAAAGGCCTTTATTACTTCGGGAATAACATCTCCAGCCCGTCCAACCACAACAGTGTCGCCTATTCTTAATCCCAATCTTTCGATTTCCTGATCATTATGCAAGGTAGCTCGGCTGACTATAACTCCATTAATTTCCACTGGCTTCAAAATAGCTACCGGCGTCATTGCTCCAGTTCTTCCGACTTGTATTTTAATATCTTCAACAATTGTAGTTGATTGCTTTAAGGGAAATTTCAAAGCAATAGCACCGCGAGGAGCCTTTCCCACAACTCCCAATTTACCAAAAATGCTATTGCTGTTTATCGAAACAACTAATCCATCTATTTCGTATGGAAGTTTTTCTCGATTCTTCTGCCAATAAGCATAAAATTCAAAAACTTCGTCCATGTTCTTACACAAACGATTATATTTGTTATTGGTCTTAAATCCTAAGGCTTTAAGAATCTTATGCTCCTCTTCGTGAGTCTTTTGATTAAAATCAGAGACCAATGAATACACATCTGCATCAAGATTTCTCGAAGCTGTAATTTTAGAATCAAGCTGTCTGATTGATCCAGCAGCTAAATTCCTTGGATTAGCATACAAAGCTAATCCTTCTTTTTCTCTCTGTTTATTCGTTTTGATAAATTCCTTCTTGGTGATAATAGCTTCGCCCCTAACAATAACTTCTTTAAATCCTTTCTTTTCTACAGCCTCAGCAGCATCTAAAAGTTTCTCTTTTTTTAATTCATCGATAACATCTTTTTCTTCCCTCATCTTTAAAGGAATCGGCTCTATCGTCTTGATATTCTGAGTCACGTTCTCCCCCACCTTTCCATCTCCTCTAGTTGAACCGATTATTAAACTTCCGTTAATATAAGATAACTCTATCGCCAATCCATCCAACTTCGGCTCACAATAATATTCAACAATATCATTTTCACTTAAAAGTTTTTTATTCCTGTTTTCCCAATTATCCATATCTTCTCTCGAAAAAGCATCATTAAAAGACAGCATCTTTTTTTCTCTTTCTACTTTTTCAAAAACATCAAGAGGTTTTCCACCCACTCTCTGGGTTGGAGAGTCTGGAGTTATCAAATCAGGAAACTGCATTTCCAATTCAAAAAGCTCATTTTTTAATGAGTCATGAGCTGAATCAGATATTTCTTCTTTATCCAAGACATGATAGAGATATCTATAATGATTGACTAGCTTTTTTAACTTCTCAATCCTCTTTTTAGCTTCTTCTTTTTTCATATTAGAATGAAACTTCTATTTTTCTTTTAACAGTCAAATACTGCCCTGAAGACGTAATTGAAGTTCCGACATTAGAACAGTCGCCACCGCTATTAGTCATGGTCACATCATAATTATAATCAGTATCAAAACTTCCATCAGAGGAAGAATCATCGCATACTCCAGCGCTAGCCTTAATATCATACAAAGCTTTTTCTATTCCTGTATCGGCCGCATGAAAAGCCTTAACCGAATAATTTAAGTTTCTGGACATCTTTGAACCGCTAATAATAACTGTGGCTAATCCTAAAACAATAGCTAAAAGAACCGCCATCATTATTATTGTCAAATATATTGAAATTCCTTTTTGATTCTCTCTAATCATATAATTAAATATCTAATTCTCTTTTTGAAACGCTTGTCTGAATAGTGATAGTGGGAGAACTTGAAGAAGTTCCGCTTACCATTTCAATCATCATTGTAACCTTAGGCTGGACTGTATCTCCAACAACGTTTCCAGTGACAGCAAATGTCAAATCTGTAACAGCTACCTTTGAAGAAGTTATATCTTGAGCTGCTTCAAAATCATCAGCACTGGCAGTTGTTGATCTTATCTCTTTTATAATTCCACTTCCTAGAAAAAATTGACGACAACGATATGCTGCTTCTTTGGTATCATAGGCAAGAAAAGTTATGGAATTAGTTGATACGGTATAGTTAGCATTGATTGTTCCAGTACAAAATCCGTCGACATCTTTTTGAGCCATCCTTACAGATTTTGCCATATACTCTAAAGCATAAGTTGATTGGTTAATAAATTATTGGTTTTGAAAAATACTAGTCTGGCAATTTATGGAAGCAACAAAGTCATTAATTAAAACCACGGAAATAAAACCAAAAAGGCAGATGGAAACAAGTGTTTCAACCATAGTAAAAGCTTTTGAATTTTGCTTTGTTTTCATCATCGCCAATTATATATATTTTCTTTAACGCTCATGACATGACTAGGCCAAAAAACATCAACTTGAATATCTAACTCATCGTCCCCAACCTCAATAATTGTTATCTTTCTGCTAAAAAAAGTAATTTCCGATGCAGTTGGAGATGACTTATATTGATATAGTCCTGTAGAACTGTCTATTGATAAATAATCCGTACTTGAATATGCAGAAAAAAAGCTATCATTAAAATCAATCTGGCATCCTGCAGAACAAATAGTTAATCCGTCTTTCCAACTGGCAGCACTCTCAATCCAATTAGTGTCTCTGACGTTCTTGACCGTTTCAATTCCTTCTTGGCAGAGATAAGCTGCAACTAAACTATTTCTTTCTCTCTGAGTTAGCGTCGTATATTTAGCTACGGCCGAAAAAACACCTAAAGCTCCGATGACTATTATGGCCACGGAAATCAACATTTCCAATAATGTAAAAGATTTGTTTTTTGAATTAATCATTGATTAGTTGTTTCAATTCTTCCGACATTATTAATCTTAACTGTCTTGGTTGTAGCATCTTCATCGTCAGTGCAGAAAACGATTAAAGCTTCGTATCCTGAATAATAACTATTAATATAATTAATGGGATCGGGTGGCTGAAAGGAAATACTTACATTATTAAGGCTGACTGAAGTTCCGTTGCTTATCGAGATGCCGCAAATTTTAACACCAGTTTCCATATTTACCGTTTCTTTAATCGTATCAGTCCCCGATTCATAGTACATATTAGAGTTGGTATTGGTATAAATAATGTACTTTTTTTCATTACCGGAAGTTTTATCAAAATATATTCCATAACCATTAGTATTCGTTTCTCCAATCATAGCACTCATTGCCATTTCTTGAGTTTTTCTCAAATCTTGAGCTGCTTTTTTTGCAACTCTTTCCAAAGCCAAGGAATTGCTACCTGCACCATAATCAACGAAAAAGAGAGAAGTGAAAAGAGCAATCACTACCATAGTTACCAATAATTCAATCATGGTAAATGCTTTTTGATTTTTCATATTAAAAAGATAAAGACAAGTACCAATTTATTATTCTCTCTCCCCAGAAAAGCGAAACAAATAATCCAGCTAATAAAAAGGGTCCAAAAGGTATTTCCGACTTAAATCCCCTTTTCTTTAATAATATCAATACTGAACCTATTATAGCACCAAAAAGAAAACCCAAAAAGAGTCCGGGGATAATCTTTGGATAGCCCAAAAGTAGACCCATCAATATTGCCAATTTAACATCGCCAAACCCCATAGCCATTCCTTTACTAAAAAACCAAATTAAAAAGAAAAATAGAGCTGATCCGAGTGCGGAAAAAATAATACACGCCACATCCATTCTTCCAATAACTCCGAAAGAAAACTCATACATAATCCAAAGCATAGAAATAATAATCGCTGGATAAATGGTTTCGTCGGGAATGATATAGTACTTGAAATCAAAAATGAAAATTGCTATCAAGAACGACATCATTGTCCACCAAAAAATAATCTGGAAAAAATTAAAAGAAAAAAGGACATTAACTGGTCCAAAGTAATAATAAATAAAAGAGAATAAAAGACCCGTTATCAGTTCAACTAAAGGATACTGAATGGATATTTTATTTCCGCAATACCTGCACTTTCCCCTCAAAAATAGGTAGCTGAATAAAGGAAATAAATCCCAAAAACCCAAGTCATGATGGCAAGAAGGACAATATGATTTACCAAAAAGAAAACTCTCCTCTTTGTACATCCTCCAAACAGCACAGTTGAGAAAGCTGCCAATGATTAATCCGAATATAAAAATGAATATTAATTCCAACATTAAATATATTCTATCATATTAAATAAAAGAAAACACCCCCGAAAGGAGGGTGTGCACTATATTAAATTAATCTCCAGCGGCGCAAGTGAAGCTGACGCTATCACAACTAATGTTAGTTGATCCAACAGCTCCAGTGCTGTCAATACACCAACTGCTTGTTGCTGGTGCTGACGGCAAAGTCGACTGAATACAATATTTAGGAGCAGAAGCACTAGCGCTTATATTAACTTTCACTGTCCCTCCCTGTCCAACTATATCGGCGCATAAAGCCTTTCCATCATCTCCTCCTGTACCATATAAGAAACTATTTACACTACCGCTAGTAGGACATGCTGCATCTGGTCCAACGACCGTAGTTACAGAGTAAGAACCATAGTTTAATTTAAAAACTTCGGCAGTTGATCTCATTTGATCCATGGCTGATTTAATTCTTGCATCCTTAGCTGCATTCTGAGCACCGCTCATTGAAACTATAATAAGGCCTGATAAAATACCAATAATGGCGATCACAACCAATAATTCAATCAAAGTAAAACCTTTTGTTTTTTGCATATTTTTTTGTTTTGAAATAATCGCCCCAAAGGCGCGACCTTTATTTATTATTTATATTATCTATTTTATCCGCCATCATCATTATTGTCAAATATTATTCTTGCAGAGTAGTACTTATCTGATAAATTGGTAATAATACAGCAGCCACCAAGAAACCTACCATCACAGCCAGTCCGATAATTAGAATTGGTTCGATAACACTTGAAATTGAATCGACGAAAATGTTTATCTCTCTTTTGTAAAATCTAACAACGTTCATTAAAGAAGAATCAAGTCTTCCAGTTTGTTCCCCTACTGCGACCATCTGTGTAAAAAGAGGAGAAATAATTGACTGCTGTTGAGAAAAAACTCGACTGATGCTTTCTCCCTTAACCACCTTGTCTCTAGCTTGCATGATAGCGTCCCTATATACATTATTTCCTACCAAATCAGACACCACTTCCAAGGCTTCGTTAACAGGAATACCAGCAGAAATCAAAGTGGAAAAATTTTCTGCAAAACGAGCCTGATATGTATTTTTTAAAAATGGCCCAAAAACAGGAATCTTTAAAGAAAAACTGTCAACAACATTTTTTCCAAAAACTGTTCTGGGGAAATATATAACAAAAGCAGCAATGGCAGCAAAAATAAGAGCAACCAAATACCAGAAATCAACAAAGAAATTAGAAATACTGATAATCATTCTAGTAGCGAAAGGAAGTTCTTGCCCTGTCCCCTGCAACACTTCAACTAATCCAGGAACAACGAAAATCATAAGAACAACAAAGATTAAAACAAAAATTATCATAATTACTGCTGGATACATCATTGCACCCATCATTTTAGATCTAATTTCATAGTCACTCTCCAAATGATCAGCAACTTTTGTTAAAATACTAGGAAGATTTCCCGATACCTCTCCTGATTTAACCATGTTGATATAAAAAGAAGAAAAAACAGTGGGATATTGAGCAAAAGCTTTAGAAAGAGGAACTCCCTCTCTAACATCTTTAGCAATTTTATAGATATATTCTCTAAAAGTTGTATTCTTGGTCTGATCACCTAAAGCTTCAATGGCTTCAGCGGGAGGAACATTACTATCAACCATGATTGATAATTGTCTAGAAAACATAGCTACATCCTTCGTGGAAACGCCAGAAAATAATGCTATCTTCCTATTCATTGCCTCTCCCTCTCCTTTCGCTCCCAGTTCTTTCACCTCCATTGGAAAGAAATTATTTTTACTCAAAACCTCTAAAGCAGCTTCTTTGCTCGCTGCCTCAATCACTCCCTTCTGTAATACTCCTTTTAAATCTTTTGCTTGGTAAGAATATTTCATTAAATTAATTTTCTCAACTCTCTGGGATTATTTGAATATTTAACTGCATTATCAATATCTATTATCCCCTTCCTAACCAGTTCAGACAAGGACCTATTTAAAGAAACCATGCCTGACTCAGAAGAAGTTTCTATGACTAAAGGTATTTCGTAAATTTTATTATCTCTTATCAAATTAGAAATAGCAGGAGTATTGAACATAATCTCGCAAGCAGGAACCACTCCCCCATCAATAGCTGGAACTAATCTCTGAGAAATAATTCCCACTAAAGAACTGGCTAACTGCGCCCTTATTTGCGACTGCTGATCTCCCTGGAAGTTATCGACAATTCTGTGAATAGTCTGGCCAGCTGAATTAGTGTGCAAAGTAGCAAAAACTAAATGGCCTGTTTCGGCAGCGGTAATCGCGGTAGACATAGTTTCATTATCTCTCATTTCACCAACCATAATAACATCTGGATCTTCTCTAAATGTTGATTTTAAAGCCTTGGCAAAAGAAAGAGTATCTAGATGCAATTCTCTCTGATTTATCATTGACTTGTCATCCTTAAAAACATATTCGATCGGATCTTCAATGGTAATAATATGAGCTGATCTAGTGTGGTTTATTTCATTAATCATAGCCGCCAATGTCGTACTTTTTCCATGGCTTGACGGTCCGACCACTAAAACAAAACCTTGGGTATACTCGCAGAACTGATGCAATCTGAATGGCATATTCAATTCCTCCAAAGAACGTATTTTTTCTGGAACTAATCTTAAAGCAGCTGAAACAGTTCCTGTTTGATAGAAAATATTAACCCTGAACCTAGCTCTTCCTTCAAAATCATATGAAAAATCAATTTCTTTTTCTTTAACAAAATCGTTGATTTGTTCCTCGCTCATTAAGGCAAAAGAAATTCCTTGAGTCTCTTCAGCACTCAAGATTTTTTCTTTACTCAAAAAAGTAAGCTTCCTATTTATCCTCATTACTGGAGGATGGCCCTCTGAAATATGAAGATCGGAAGCATTATTCTTTATGGTCGCCTCTAATAATTGTTTAAGATAAAGCTGGTATTCCATGTTTTATTCTGTAAGTCTAAAAATCTCTTCAGCAGCAATCATTCCCTGAACTGCTTTTAAGACAGCATCTTGTCTCATTGTTACCATTCCCTGCCTCTTAGCTTCAAGTACAATTTTAGATTCACTCGGATCTTCGATGATAACTTTTTCCAATTCAGGAGTCATTTTTAATATTTCAAATACACCAATTCTTCCCTTCTCTCCTTTCATGTTGCACTTGGGACATCCCTTAGCTTTATATACATATAATTGTTGGGGTATTGGAAATTCCTTTTTAACTGCTTCGGGTAAATTAGCTAATTCTTTCATCATAATCTTTTCTATTTCCTTGTTTGGGCGAACCTTTTCTTTACAAAAAGGACAAATTCGGTGAGCCAATCTTTGAGATAGGGCGATATTCAAAGTCGAAGGTAAAAGGAACGGCTTAATTTTCATATCAATCAATCTAGGTATCGCTCCAGTAGCATTATTGGTGTGCAAAGTAGATAAAACGATGTGACCAGTTAATGCTGCATGAGTAACTAAAGAAGCTGATTCTTCGTCTCTAATTTCACCAACCATAATAATATCTGGGTCTTGCCTGACAATTGATCTCAATCCATTGCCAAAATCATATCCAATTTCCGGCCTGATCTGAGACTGATTAACTCCTTTTACAAAATACTCGATCGGGTCTTCCAAGGTAACCACATTAACATCTGGTTTGTTTAATCCTTGAAGCATGGAGTAAAGAGTGGTTGTTTTACCAGAACCAGTCGGACCAGTAGCCAAAATCAAACCGAATGGCTTCAATGCAGCCTCCTTAATTGTTCTCAAGTTATATCCCGTCAAACCAACCTCTTCATATGTCTTCAATCCTTCGGTAGGATCGAGGACTCTGATTACCACCTTCTCTCCCAATTTAGTCGGAAAAGTTGAAACCCTGAAATCAATATCCTTGCCATCTATTTTAGCTGAAAATCTTCCATCTTGAGGGACTCTAGTTTCATCAATTCTTAAATTAGAAACAATTTTAATTCTAGCAACAATTGAAGGATGAGTATGAATAGGAAGAAACAAAGAAGAATACAAGTTACCATCCATTCTAAAACGAATTCTTAACTGGCTTTCTTCTGGCTCAATATGAATATCTGAAGCATTACCATCAACTGCGTGACGTAAAATAACAGCCACCATTTTTATAATCGGCGCTTCCTCAGAAAGACGTTCTGCTTTAGGCTTAGAGTCGGTTGAAAATAATTCAACATTTTCCTCTCCTCCCAATTCAGTCTCCAAAGCGGAAAGAGCTTTGCCCACCTCCTCCCTGACATTCCTATATTGTCTTAAAAAAGATTCAAAAGAATTTTCACTGATTAGATAGGTTTTGTAAGTTATCTTATTCTGTCTAGATAAGAAGTTAAGAGCTTCTTTAGCTTTAATGTCGTCTGGATTAACTACTCCAACCTCTAGAACTGTTCCTTGCAATCCCAAAGGAATAATTTTATACACTCTTGCTGATTCTTCAGGAATCATTGAAAGAATATTACTAGGAACTTCTAGAACTTCAGCGTTCTCAAAAAATGGAAGATTATAAATCTCAGCTTTTATAGTATTAAGCTGATTTTCTTTAATTATTTTCTTCACCAACAAAAACTGCTCCTCCGTTCCCTTGAAGTCTTTAAATTCAGCTGCGAGAACATCGCCCTGTTCTTTGGTTATTATTTTTTTTTCTAAAAGTTTTTGTATAAAAATCATGTTTTTTATTTAACTGGAGAAAAAGGATCATCTTTTCCACTTGGAATAACTCCTGTCGCTGGACTAAAAACAGCAGAGTCAGGAATGAACTTCAAACTAGTAAAAGCTTCTGAATTTAAGAAATCTATATCAACTTGGGTCGATGTGGTTTTTTCTGTAGAAGAACTTCCAGTATTTATTACCACTGAACCACTTCCAAAATCAACCTTGCTTAAGCCAAACCATACAAGAAAA
>Ga0172381_10004238_pt1 | contig 14876 bp, 13 predicted proteins | sample Leawel6488metaG_FD_119754 | JGI IMG/M metagenome (GOLD analysis project Ga0172381, IMG submission 119754) | Leachate microbial communities from a municipal landfill in Southern Ontario, Canada - Leachate well 64-88 metaG | ecosystem: Engineered > Solid waste > Landfill > Unclassified | place...
AGCAAGGCTAGAGAGATTGTTCGCTGTTTCAGGGAGACGATCCTTAAGCTCATGAATCATAGAACGTACATCACTCATAATCACGTTCATGTTTGATTCGTTTTGAACGACCATACGTTCAAGTGTTTCAGAGGTGGAGGCAATTTTTTGGGCAGCCTGTCCAAAGTAATTAAGGGTATCTTTAAGCCCTGATGTTCCACCTTTACTTGAAAGACTGTCTTTTAACATGACGCTTACTTCTTCAATATTGCCCGCTATTTTTTTAAAGCTAAAAAGCAGATCATCGACTGATAATGACTCTCTGCTTGGGCGTGCAAAACTTCCGCCAGCTTTTAATTTGGGAAGAATAGGATCGCCAGGAATAACTTCGAGATATTTATTACCGAGGATTCCTTCTTGCCGGACAATGGCATGGGTATCGATAGGTAGAATATAGTCTTTGAGGACCATAAGTTTTGTTTTGACAAGCTTGCCGTCTCCGCCGAGCTCTATAGAGTCGAGCCAACCAACTTTTACGCCGGCAATTTTCACATCAGCTTTTTTAGCGAGTCCTGAGATGTCCTGAAAGTATGCAATGTAGGGCACATAGCGTGCCTTATCAAATCTGAATACGCCGATTTGAAAACTCATGTAGCCAAATGCTCCAAGAGCAGCCAAAATGAAAATACCGACAGTTGTTTCCGTTTTGATCTGCAACGTAGTTTCCTTTTTTTAAGTAAGCCAGTACACTTTCGCCGTTTTAACTAACACACTTTTTTGTGATAGCTCAGGAGGGATTCTCCCTTTTTCTACCAGAGCATATATTTTTTGTGTTATCGTGCCAACTTTTGCATAACATAGCACAGAAAAAGCAGTTGGTTCAAATGCTGTATCAAAAAGAGCAGTCATATCTGGTGGTAACGCAGAAAAATCTTTGCCATAATAAGAAGCCAATGTGCTGTTCCAATCCTGAGACCAATTCATTTTAGGTTTTATTTTTTTTGCATATTCAACAACTAATTCTTTTTTAAAAATCTGTGCCTTAAGTCCCAGTGCCCGCGTTGTAGAAGGAGATAGAAGCCAGGGATTTATGAGTTTTTTAGTGCCTACGGTACTAAATAGGTCGGTGAGAGTATTGCGCGTAGAGCTTCTGCCCCATTGTGGGTCAGGAAAAAGAAAATCTCCCAGTGAAGGAACCTCTTTAAATCGTAATAGCTCTGTTGGATCTTCTAAGGTTCTATTGGTGCTTTTGGTTAATTGTTTAAGAACATCGCTGAGGAGAATGCCAAACTCTTTCTGCGCCAGAGCGTTGATAAAGAGAAGCGTTTTTTGATCAGATGGTTGTTGTTGGGTTCCCTGTTGCTTTTCATCAGAGGGAAGGAGTGAATTAATATTTATTTTTCCCTGTTCACAAGTGATGTAGAGCTGAATTATTCCACTTACCCCGTCATCTTTTTCGGTAAGAATAAAGGTTTGCCAATGGTTAAGTGTGCCCAACAGTTGAGCGAGCCAACGCTGTTCTTTTCCTTCTTGAGTTTTTTCTGTTCCTTCAGCTGTTTTTTGTTCAAGAAAGGAAATTTGTGGTCGTGCGATTTCTAGACCGCTTAATGCAAGAATACGCGCTTTTTCTTGGTTGATGGTGAGATTTACTTCTCGCTGATACATCATGGCGCGCTGATAGATAAGGGTAAGCAGGCCAATACTTATTGAGAGTATCATGAGGGTAAGTGGGATAATGTAGCCTGGTTGGAGACTTTTCTTATTCATGGGTTACCCTCTTTTTTTACTGGTAGAGGAGTAGCTGTGTCTGGTGTTTTAGGTGGTTCATCAGCGAGCTTATATGCAGGGATGGGGAATTTGAAGGTAAATTTTTGTTCATAATTTTTATTTTTACTTACCACGATTCCTGAAAAGGTGATGAAGGCAGGAATGTATGTTGTGTACTGTTGATAGATTTCTTTAGGTGACCACTGAGTAAGAGGAACCTCTACCGGTTTTTTTAATGGTTGTCCGTTTCGTTGTTGCTCAAATACCGTACAGGAAACGGAAAGAGATTTAACGGTAAGAATACTGTAGCCACGTTGTTGTTCAAGCGTTTCAAGACTGAGTGATTCTGATTCTTGTTTATATATAACGTGGTAAAGATCAGGATCCTTGGTGTCTTTTACCAGTTCATATGATACACGCCGAATAAAGGGCATTGGTTGTATTTTACCCTTTGAGTCAACGGTCTGAAGTCCAGCTGTTGTGATACATGAAATATACAGTGCGCCTTGTTTATGGGTAATGATAAAGGAATCCCCTGCTGTTTTTTTATCCTGGGGTACAAATATACCGGTCATGTCTCGTTCAAGTTGTTTATAAAAAATCATTAATGGTTGATCGACATCGATAATAGTTCTGATACGTTCAACGGCATTTCCACTGGTTCTTACGAGTTGATAGAGCGAAATACTCATTAACGAAGTAATGAGGAGCGCTACCATAATTTCGATCAGTGAAAAACCTTGTTTGAGCATCATGAACCTTTCTCTTGAGGTGGTTCAGGAATGAAACGTAAGGAGACTACGGTGATTTTTTGTACGCCTTCAATGGTCTGCCAGTGGGCACCTGTTTGTTCGAGAACAAGATTATGGAGGGGAGCAAGGGCAGATTCAGCTGTTGGTTTGAGTGATTGGTAGGTGAGGGTCGTTGGAGGTTGCTTAATCTCTTCTTTAATATCTTTTTTATACGAGAGCTGTTGTTCATCTATTTTTGTTAATAAATTTTTAGTTAAAAATAATCCATCGAGGAGATTATGTGCACGTATAACCCCACGACTCATGCTGTGTTGCATGGTGAAAATGACCGTTGATGAAATGCCTAGGATAAGTAGAGCAATAATGACTTCTATTAAACTAAATCCAGCCTTCATACCCATTCACACTTTCCCGTAAAAGGATTGAGTGTGACTGCATACTCTCGTGTGTTGGTGGAAGTTTGTTCAAGAAGCGAAAAAGATACGCGTTGAAATATACCTTGGGGTGTGACATAAAACCAGACTTTCTTGGTTCCCGGTTCAAGCAGGTCGTTGATGGATATGTTTTTGATGGTAATAGATTCAGGTATGGTGATTTCTGCGGTATCCATAACCTCAACTTTTTCTTTAGGTGCCAGTGGGCTAATTTCTACGTTTTGTGGGGTAGTATCGAACTGGAACATAATCTGATACACAAAGCCAGTAGCTAATGCTTGTTGGGCTGCTCGTTGGAGCAGCCCGTTAAATTGAGGCATAAACTGCTCAACGGGAGGTATTCGTTTTTGTAAGCGTGGTATTCCTACGCTTGCAATGATCCCGATGATGAGCAGGGCGACCAGAATTTCGATAAGTGTAAAACCAGCTTTATGTGACATGGTTATAGTATACCTTAGGTTAGTTTAATAACCCTTTTTGACCGATGTTTCCCGTGGAGCTGCCAACACCTTCTGCACCCCATGAATAGAGTTCATACGCAGGTTTTTGACCTTTGCCTAAGAAACGATATTCAAAAGGATTATTCCATGCATCCATTAATTCTTCTTCGGCTTCTATATAATTGCCAATCCATCCTTCAACACCAGCTGGTTTATGAAGGAGATTATCAAGTGATTGTGGGTAGGATCGTGTTTGTACTGCATAGGTCTCAATGGTATTGGTAAGTGCTTGAAGTTGACTCATGGTTTTTGCTACTTTTGCTTGTTTTACATATTTAAATGCTCCGAAGCTGAGTCCTGCAACAAGACCAACAATAAGAAGGGCAACCATAATTTCAATGAGCGTGAAGCCTGCTTTTTTATGATTCATACATGTTCCTTTCAGGGAGTTAAATAACATAGTTAACATTATCTTCCAGTGGTTTGTAACATACTATTTGCCTGTTCATTCATTGCTTGCATAGGTAGGAGGATCGCCATAACAAGAAAGCCGACAATAAGCGCCATAAAAAGAAGCATGAAGGGGGCAATTAATGATGATAAAGTATCGGTATATTCTTTGAGTTCATCTTCGTAATAGGCGGCAACTGAGGTAAGCATAGTATCAAGTTGGCCACTTTGCTCGCCCGTGTTGATAAGATAAATAGCAACAACGGGGAATATGCCCGTATCTTTGAGATACTGTGATATCTTACCCTGCTTAATAATATTCTCTTTTGCTTCCTCAAGTGTTTGAGCAAGGACTCTGTTATCAACAATATTAACAACGATATCAAGAGCTTCAGCTAAATTAACACCTCCTTCAAGGAGCATACCTAAGGTGCGGCTGAACTGAACGATTGTCCCTCGTTTAGTAAAATAGCTAACAATGGGGATTTTGAGTTTTAATGAATCCCACGCGTATGCACCACTTTTTGTTGATTTCCAGGCAATAAAGGAACCAACGATGATGATTAAGAAAATAAGCAAAAAGAGATAATACTCTGTTACGAAATGAGAAAGAGAGAAGAGCATTTGCGTGGGAAGTGGAAGGTTTGCTTTCATGCTACTAAAATTTATGGCAATAGCAGGAACAACTTGTTTTAACAGGACTACGACCACAAGAATGATGACACCGAGTTGGATCATTGGGTAACGCATGGCGCTTGCTATACGTTTTTTTATTTCTGCTCGTCGTACTAAATAATCGTTTAGCCGATCAAGAATAATTTCTAATTTACCCGTTGCTTCGCCTGCGCGAACGAGTTGAATGTAAATTTTATCAAATACCTTTGGGTACTGCGATAATCCATCAGCAAGAGATTTACCCTCCTTGATATTATCGCGTAGGAAAACAACGATATTTTGAAGGGCTCCTTCTGTCTGTTCGGTCAACAGATCAAGAGCTTGAACCAGGGGTATTCCTGCTTTTAGGAGGATGCTGAGTTGTTTAGTAAAAAAAAGAATATCTTTAAGAGTTACCTTGGCGACGAAAAGGCGCTTGTACCAGGGAAGTTTAGCAGTTTGATCGACCTTGATTTCTATTTTTGTGGGAAAGAGGCCTTGCTGGGAAAGTTGTTCGCGTACACCACCCGTAGTTGCGGCATCTATGTAACCACTTATTCGCTTTCCGTCCTTGGAGAAGGCTTGGTAAAAATATAAAGCCATGCTACGATTTCCTCTGTTAATTCAGGTATTTTTGCACTCAAGGAGCTGATAAGCATGAGATGGCGTTTGGTACGTACTCTCTTTTTTTCTCTCTGTTGTTGTTCTCTTTTTGCTAAACATAGCGAAAACGATACAGGTAATCAATACATGTCGGGAAAGTCTCATGACATGTTTAAAGTCTTCTTTACGCCGATTTCTTTTAATAAAAAAAGTATATCTTCCTTTTTATGCAATAGCTACAATCATCCTTTATATGCGCGGGAATTCCTTGCCTTCAACTATTCCCACGCACTTACGTTATTTAGTTTTACTCCCAGTGTGCAACAGCCACGAACTTATATTAGACAAATTGCCCGTCTTTTTAATAAGAGAGTTCGTGAAACGTACGTAAATGCGTACCGCACGAGTGAATTTCTTCGGGATCTGCCAGGACTTGTGGGGCCTTTTTTCCCCAATAAAAGAGCAGCGCGTCGCGAAGCAACAAAGAAGGTACGTGCGTGTGTTTATGATTTTCTGAAAAATAATTTTGATCAGCTGAAACATGACCCGGATACGAGTATTGATAAACTTTCAGGAACTATTCTTGATGTTCTTGGGTATGAAGGGGGCAAAAAAATGGGTGATTGTAGTGTTAAGGAAGCGCAATACAGTATAAGTGATTTATGCAGTGCTCTTATTGATCGTCTTGCGTGGTCTTATATTGATCAGGCAGATGTATGGCATTCAGTTAAACAGTTGGCCTCTGAACTTGAAGAATGTTCTGAACATAATATTATCCCCGAAGATACCCTTGATGATCTTATATGGGCTTTGTTGTATCGCTTTAAATACTTTTTAGAGCTTGATGGCTTTCGCCTAAATAAAGAAGTTTATGACGAGATGAGAAAGGATCTTGATGAAGAAGATCATATTCTCTGGTCACTTCCTGAAAGCGAAGAGTTGGTGACTACTAAAAAAATGTATCTTCTTGATATACTTAAACAGTCTATCTCACGTACCCTTGCTATTAATGCCGGTCTTGTAACGGATTATGTTACCCTCACTTAAATACGTGGTTGCCCTCAATATCTTATGTGATACATTAGGGGGCTTGTTTAGGTGGTAGTATAATTCTTTATATAACGTGTAAAGGAATAATTATGAAAAATCATACTCACGTAGGAAAATTGGAAGTAGTGTGCGGTTCGATGTTCTCGGGAAAATCAGAAGAACTGATTCGTCGCTTACGTCGTGCAGAACTTGCTCAACAAAATATTGTGGTATTTAAGCACCGCTTTGATGACCGCATGACAATCGAACATATTGCTTCACATGATGGAACGCGCTTTAAGGCAGTTGCCCTTGAAAAGCCTGAAGATATGGCTCTTTTTGTAACGGATGACACGCAAATAGTTGCTATTGATGAAGTACAATTTTTTACTAACGATATCGTTACATTTATTCTTGATTTAGTAGATGCAGGCAAACGTGTTATTGTTGCTGGCCTTGATCTTGATTTTCGCGGTATTCCTTTCGGTTGTATACCAACGTTATTGGCTGTTGCTGATTCGGTAACTAAGTTAAACGCGGTGTGTATGGAATGTGGGGATGATGCCCATTTTACTCAGCGTATAGTCAATGGTAAACCAGCTCGTTTTGATGACCCTATTATTATGATTGGCGCCCAGGAAAAATATCAGGCACGTTGTCGTCGTTGTTTTGTTATAGACCGTCCTGTGGTACAACCTACTCATGAACAACAAACAGAAACTACTTTATAATTGCGCACAGTGCTCCTATCAGACAGTTAAATGGTTTGGCTGTTGTCCTGAATGTAAAGAATGGAATACTCTTCAGGAAACAGCCACCACTTTTTCTTCGTCTTCTCCTGCACATCGTCCTCTTACTAAAGCGAGTACCGAACTAGTTTATTTATCTCATGTTGAGACAAAAAAATGCGTACGGATGTTATCTGGTATCAAGGAGTGGGATCGGGTGTTGGGTGGTGGTATTGTGCCAGGTGAATTTTTGGTGGTTACTGGTGATCCCGGGATTGGTAAGTCTACGTTGTTGCTGAGTGTTGCCTCAGCTCTTTCTCGTGATCATAAAGTTATCTATTTTTCGTCAGAAGAATCCCTTGAGCAGATTAAAATGCGTGCAGAGCGCGTAGGGTGTCTTACACAGGATCTCCTTTTTTCTGATCAAGCAAATCTTGATGAGGTTATTGCATTATCACTTGACCATAAACCTCAGGTAATTATTATCGATTCATTACAAAATTGTTATTTACCTGAAATGACAACAGTTCCCGGTAGTATTGGCCAGCTCAAAGAAGCCTCCTTTCGCCTTATGCGATTGGCAAAGGAGCATGATATTGCGGTATTGGTTACCGGTCATATCACCAAAGAAGGGGTAATGGCGGGACCAAAGGCGCTTGAGCATATTGTTGATGCCGTATTTTATTTACAAGGGGAGGACCGCTGGCAAACCAGAGTACTTCGTTCAGTTAAAAACCGTTTTGGTACGATCAATGAAATTGGCTTTTTTGAAATGCAGGAACAGGGCCTTCAAGAAGTCCCGAACATCAATCAGCACCTGCTTGAGGAAGTTCACTATAGTCCGGGGTCGGTATTAATCAGCTTTATTGAAGGCTCCCGTCCTTTATTGATTGAACTACAAGCGCTGGTGCTCATATCAAAGTATGGTATGCCTCAACGGGTTATATCAGGTATTGATCAAACACAGGTAGTCTTAATTGCTGCCATTTTAGAAAAATATGCTCACGTAAAATTGAGCGCGCATGATATCTTTTTTAAGATAAGTGGGAGTTTTAAAATTAAAAGCAGTGCTGCAGATTTAGGAATTGCTCTGGCTCTTCTTTCAAGTTACTTTCAAAAACCTCTTCCCCAGAAATCTCTTGCCCTTGGTGAGCTTAGCCTTACGGGACAGGTAAAACCTATTAATCATATGGGATTACACGTAAGTGAAGCTGAAAAATTCGGTATCACCAATCTTATCTTGGCTAAAAATCAAAAAGTCGATACTACGTGTGAACTAAAAAAAATGGCGTATGTGCGAGACCTTTTGACCTTTTTTGACGATTGATCCTATTTTTCGTTTTAGCATGAAAACAGTACTGTTTTCTGATAGAGAAAGAGGTCGTTTATCTGCCTATTTTTATTGATAAAAACGACAAATAGAATATCCTTAATAGGAAGGGGTTATAGGGGGAGTAATTAACTTCGGTTTAGGGATGGATAAGGTATTTTAAAAGGTAAGTTCTTCGGTGTTGGTGGGCTATTGAGGATGTGCTGACACTGTTGGATAGGGGATATTGAAAAACTAGTTACCATTAATTAACCGCTATAAAGGATATGATGCACAAAAATAAAATAATTTTAATTATAAGCATGAGTATTGCTGGTGTTATGAGTTTATTGTTTGGGGAAGTTGCTCCAAACCCAGATTCTGGCAAACAGCGAATTGTCGGAATTATGTCGAATCAAGAAGGTGGGATTGCGGCTTATAATAAGAAGCATATTCACTATGCTGAAGCACAAAATCTTGCGCAGGACTTAAATGTTGCTGAAATTGCCAAATTCTTGGGCTGTAAAACCTTGGTAGGGGAATCTTTCTTAGTTGAAACGATCTCTTCTCCGGTAAGTCCACAGGATAGGGACACGATCTTACGTGCGCGACAAGATGCTGTACGAACTTTAGTAGAAAATCCTGAATTAAAGAAAGAGGTTGAGCAGCTGCTTGAGCGAGCGCATGCTGAAGAGCAAGCGGTGATTACGTTGTTTTCTGATTTGTTTATTGGGAAAACGTGCCCAGAAATGCAACAACTTGAGCTTTTAAAAAAGCAAAGTCCATTTTTTTATCCAGTTGTTGAGTTTTTAAATACAAATTCAGCATTGAAAACGTGGCAAACTGCTAATAATGCGTTAATGTTTACAAGTACGTTAGGTATCGCCGCTGTTCTTGCAAAAAAAATTAATACTGCAGAGCAAGGGGTCTCTTGTGGGCAGGATGTAGTATGGCTTCTCTATACTGCTCTTTGTAATGGTTTGCTTGGTTATACGATATATGATGAGTATTCTAAGGCATTAGAAAAACGTTCTAAGGTGCATGCTCTTAATCAATTCATTACGATTGCTGAAAGATTTGAGCAGTTGTGTGTTAAATATCAGATAAAAAGTCAGTTTAATATGAGTGAGATTCAAGATCCGCAAGGTATTGCCCTGGTTAGAGCCTTGAAACATCCGCGTTATAAGGGCAAAAACAGTTGGTTCTTTATGACTCCTCTTGTTCATACTTTTTTGTATAAGATGTATCAACAGGATAAACATCTGTCAGAAGTATTTGCCTGTATTGCAGAAATAGATACCTATAATGCACTGGCTACTAAAATAGTTGAATCACAAAACAGTAAAAACAGATTTTGTTTTGTAACATTTGCAGAACAAGAGAAGTCTTTGGTAAGCACTCGTGGTTTTTGGAATGTGCTTGTTAAAGAAGCAGTTTCAAGTGATCTTACGGAATCGCGGCATATTATCTTAACGGGACCCAATGCTGGTGGTAAGACAACCACTATTCGAGCTCTTTTACAAAATATAGTGTTGGGGCAAAGTTATGGGGTAGCGGCAGCAGAAACGTTTACGTTTACGATGTTTGATATTATTCATTCATATCTCAATACTTCTGATGATATTCTCAATAAGTTGTCATTGTTTGCTTCGGAAGTTAAGAGAGCTCAAGGTATCTTGCAAATAATTAAGTCTTTAGAGCCGCATAAAAAATACTTCTTTGCTCTTGATGAATTATTCACAGGAACGGTTTCTGAAGATGGCGAAAAGTGTGCCTATGAATTTATTAAAAGGATTACAGAATTTCAGGGTGTTCAGTTTATTTATGCAACTCACTTTAATAAACTTAAAGAGTTGGGTAATGATAATTCTGTCTGTGTTAACTACAAGGTTGATGCGCCGATCAAAAATGATGCTGGCAAATTGGTCTATCCTTATACCTTAAGCCAAGGTGTAAATCAGTCTTATGTTGCATTAGATCTTGCTGCTGAAGCAGGTTTATTTGCCTGAGAGATATCGTAGACAAGCTAAGAATATATGATTGAGAGAATTAACTGCCGGGCATATGCCTGGCAGTTTTTTATGAATCTTCTTTAAATTATTGACTTGCGTGCTTGAAAAAAGCTATAACGGTAGATGATACGAAAGATTTTATGAGGGGGAATGATGAAAGAGGTGTGGTCTCATCTTCTATTTAAAAGTCTACTGGCGGTGTGTTTAGCTGTTGGAATGGGCTTTTTTATTATGTTTGTTTTGCGGATCAAAACAATCTCCGTTGCTCCTGATTATCGTTTTTCTGATGCGGTAAGCCGCGTAGTAAAAGAGCGTGTTCCTTTACTCTATCGTAATGGTGTATCGGCTGATGGAGTAGTTTGTGAACTGTCTCGTGATATTCCGGCATTATCCTGGTGTAGCATGAGATGCGGGCAGCCGTATTCCCTTTTTATTCGTTGCCAGGCACATGATCCACGACTTAAAGTTGGCAACTCATGGTTGCTTCTTGATAATGGAACACTCGTTCCTGGAACACAATTTTCTTTTGAAAGACTTCCTGAACTTAAAACTATTGCTATTAATCAATCTGAATTGGTACAAGAAGAACGTAGAGCTGTATGTGCACGTTGTTTGGTGGGATTACCGGATGCTCTGTTAATGGCGTACGATATTGACTGGCATTCACCAACGGAAATTGTGTTAACGGCTCATGATAAGGATTTGGTAATTATTGCTCATACCCAGGTACTTGGTGATCATGAGCGTGATGAAAAAATTAAACAAGCTGAGCGAATACAGGTAATGAAAAACGGGGGAATAAAGGCGGATATACGATTTAAGGATACTATCGTATGCACGAGATCAAAGGGGGATAGAAAATGAAAAAGAAGAAAATTATAAACAGTGGCTCGCCGCGCTTTGTGGCGCTTGATATTGGGACTACTAAGATGTGTGTGCTTATTGCTGAACAGGATGAAGAGCAGGGCTTGCGTATTATTGGTATTGGTAAGTCACCGTCCCATGGTGTCTCACGTGGTGTTGTTGTTGACATAGCTCTTGCTGTTGAAGCAATTAAAAAAGCAATTAGGGAAGCTGAGCTTATGGCCGGGTGCATGGTTGAATCGGTCTATGTTGGTATATCTGGCTCCCATATTGCTGCGATGAACTCACATGGTATGATCCCCATTCCTAATGGATCAGTGACCGCATACGATATTACGCAGGTATTAGCTGCCGCCAAGGCAATTATTGTCCCTGAAGGGCAACAAATTTTGCACGTACTCCCACAATTTTACGTTATTGATGGACAGCAAAAGGTGCAGGATCCTACGGGAATGTTTGGCGTACGCCTTGAGGTACAAGTACATATCGTGACCGGGTCAGTTGCTTCGGTACAGAATATCATTCGTTGTTGTGAGCTTGCGGGTGTTTTTGTGGAAGACGTTATTCTTGAACCGCTTGCCTCGGCAGATGCTGTGTTAAGTGAGGATGAACGGCAGTTAGGAGTAGGCATTCTTGATATTGGTGGTGGCACCTCAGATTTTGCTATTTATCAACAAGGGGTAATTCGTCATACAAATGTTGTTGCTATTGCTGGTAACCATGTAACTAATGATATTGCGTTGTGCTTACGAACAACGATTAAATGTGCAGAAACTGTTAAGAAAAAATGTGGATCAGTATCAGCTTTATTGATAGATGGGGCTGACACGTGTGATATTGAAATGGTTCATGGTGGTGAGTATCGTACCGTTTCTTTAAAAACTTTAACGTCAATTATTGAACCGCGTATACAAGAACTGTTATACATAGTTCAAGATGACATAGTGAAACATCACGTTGAACCGCTTATGCAGGCAGGATTGGTCCTTACAGGCGGCGGGGCTCTGCTCCCTGGCTTTAAGGAATTGGCACAAGCAATTTTACAAGTGCCTGTCAGGGTAGGTAAACCACATGTACCGCAACTGTTTAAGGAGATGCTTGAAAATCCTATGTATGCAACGGGATATGGCATGCTCGTTTATGCGTTAAATAAGAAACGATCAGCATCCGTTGATCAGAGCGGCGGTCCCATGGTAAATCGTATCCTATGGCGCATGAAATCGTGGGTTTCAGATTTCTTTTAAAAAGGGAAGAAAAAGGAGAGTACTATGATAGATTTTGAGTTTGAAAAACATAACCCCACTGCCGCACGCATTAAAGTGCTTGGCGTTGGTGGTGGTGGAAGCAATATGGTTAACAGCATGATAAATGCTGGTTTTGAACATGTTGATTTTATTGTTACTAATACTGATGCTCAGGCGTTAAAGGCGTCAAATGCGCCCAATAAGATTCAGCTTGGGGTGAAATCGACAAAAGGGTTAGGTGCGGGTGCAAATCCAGAGATGGGGCGTAAGGCGGCTGAAGAGGATCTTGATAAAATTATCGAATGCTTAGACGGTGCCGATATTGTGTTCTTAACAGGTGGTCTTGGCGGTGGTACGGGATCAGGGGCATTGCCCGTGATTGCTCGTGCTTTAAAGACGCGGGATATTTTGACTGTTGCGGTAGTTACTAAGCCATTTACCTTCGAAGGTAAACGACGTATGAAGGTTGCTCAAGAGGCACTTGAGCTTATTAAGAATGACGTTGATACGCTGGTTGTTATTCCTAATCAAAACCTTATTGACGTTGCTGACAGAAATGTCTCATTGATGAACGCTTTTGCCATGATTAATAGTATCTTAAATCAGTTTATTCGTTCAATTGCAGATATTATTGCCCGTCCGGGACATATCAATGTCGACTTTGCTGATGTTAAGGCAATTATGAAGCATAAGGGCAGTGCCATTATTGGTACGGGCCGTGCAACAGGTGATGATCGTGCTTGTGTTGCTGCGCAAAATGCTATTTCTTCCCCATTACTTGATACGGTGCAGATTGCCGGATCACGTGGGGTGCTTATTAATATTACTGGCGGCTCAGATCTGTCGTTACATGAAGTAAGTGCAGCAGCTGCTAAGGTGTATGAGCTTGCCCATGAAGAGGCAACGATTATAGTCGGTACGGTGATTGATGAATCCTGTAAAGGAGAAGTCATTGTAACGATTATTGCCACAGGATTTGAACAAGGTGTTGAAAAGACCGTTGCTGCTCAGCCAGCAAAAACGGTTGAAATGGCTGTTGAAATGAAGGAACAAGCAGCAGCACCAGTTGTTGAAGAAACAGAGAAAGTGGTACTTGATCTTAATGATCTTGATATTCCTTCAGTCATGCGTCGTATGGCACAGGAAAAACAACTGTAAGGTAGGTTTTTACTAGTAGTTATAATGTTAAAAAGAGGTACTAATGAACAGACTTTTAAAATCTATTCTTTTGGTGTTGTTTCCACCAGCACTAATGGTATATTTTGTGTATTACTTGGATAAGAAGTTAAATCCTTGATGAGATAATATATTTTATGAATAAAAAGCCCCTGGGAAAACCGGGGGTTTTTTTGCTAACTATCTCTTAGAAGGTTCTTTCTATTTCTAATGAAGCATGATGCGAACGATAATGGTTTCTGATATGTGCCTCATAATGAATGCCGGCAAAGTAGGAACGATCAGCCTTAAAGCCCATGCGCAGATCAGCACCAATAAGAGCAAGACTGTGGTGTAAATCAGTACCATAGACTGTCAGTACATCTGTTTGATCAACATACCGAGCTGTGTAGGTTGTATTATTAAGTGGTTTGTCGTGTATATACCCGATGGTTATTTTTGGCTCAAACATGAACCGTCTCCAGGTAAAGTCTTTAAAGACATGTACGCCGACACACGCTTGATGCATGCTCGTATCCTTGCCAGCAACAATCATATTAAGACTATCAGCCCCCGTTTCAGTAAATCCTTTTTCAGAGGCCTTAAATTCATCAAGCCAGACCATTGGTTCAACAGAGATCTTATACTTTGTAAAAGGATAATGAATGCCGCCTTCAGCATGAGCACTCCAGGAAAGGTCATGATGAGTGCTTGATGCTGTACGGTTTATAGAATCAAAATTAATTCTACGGCGATAGATAGAGTTATTATGTGAACCAAGAACTGAACCATTGAGGTACCAATACTTACCATATAGTTCGCCATACGCACCAAAGAAACCTGAATGAATGATCGTATCAGGTGAACGATCGACTGGTGCAAGTGGGTAATGCCATTGAGAATGATCTCGTGTGTAGCCAGCGGCAACACCAAGAAGAAGATGTTTACCACAACGATAGTCTGTTCCGAGCATGACGCCTGCTTCATGCGCGTCATAGCCACGATCATAATTAACCGTTTTTTTATGTTTGACGTACCCGAGTGGTTGGATCCAGGCAGTTAGCTTTTCACCACAATTTTTCGTTGAGTAACGATCTTGTCTTCCTAGTAATTGATTGCCCGTATAAGCAGTACGTAGCCGTTGAGAGAGGGCATTCATTGCGTCATACTGATTGTTATATTTCAGTTCAGGTACGGTACTAAAGACTGCTGGGTGAAGCTCATTAAGAGCCTCGATATATTCATTATAAGGGATGTCGCAACATAAGACTGCTATTACGTTATAAAGATCTGAAAATTGATCAATATGGGCATACTCAAGGTAGTTTTGCACGATGAGAGGATTTCCGGTTAGTGGTTTCTCGGCCGCTCTTATAGCATTATGATTAGTGGTAAAGAACACCTCATTATGCGTATAAAAAAGATTGTAGTGATCTGTTGGTGGATTAACGGTACT
>Ga0172381_10004239_pt1 | contig 14874 bp, 29 predicted proteins | sample Leawel6488metaG_FD_119754 | JGI IMG/M metagenome (GOLD analysis project Ga0172381, IMG submission 119754) | Leachate microbial communities from a municipal landfill in Southern Ontario, Canada - Leachate well 64-88 metaG | ecosystem: Engineered > Solid waste > Landfill > Unclassified | place...
TCTTCCGCAAAGATGTATGATTCTATCTTATACATTTGCATTATTTGAATTTTCTAATTATTACTTCCATTTTTTTTGATTTTAATTGTTATTGTTATTGTTATTTATAAAAATATTTGTAATTTAAAAAAATAAAAACCAGTCGAACCGTACCAATACATCATTTTTAGTTGTATAAAAACGGTTTTACCGTTTTTATAAACGAGTTAGGCACAATACTACGAAAGTGCGTTAATTGAACCATTGTAGTTCTGTTTTGCCTTTATATCCTTTCTCCCACACGTACCAACCATAAGCAACAGCACTTCCACCACCTTCAATCATTTTGTCAAATTCTGCATTTTTAGCACAAAGCAACCGAGAAGCGGAAACATAAATTACTTTTGGAGGATATTTAAGAAATAGATTTTTTCTTGCCTTACCTTCCATAAATTGTAGTTTAAGAAACATCGCTACCTTTTTACCTTCGGGTATTATTTGCAGTGCTTTTTCTACAAACTCCTTTCCAAATTTATAAGGTGGGTTTGTAATTATATCGCCATCCCATTCAGTTTGTGAGTTTAAAAAATCTATTCCATTTTCGCCAAATCCCCTATCAACTAAATCTGTACTTTTTACATTGTATCCAGCACTTTCAAAAACCTTACTTAAACTACCATCACCACAAGCACACTCCCAAATATTTGGCGAAAATGTTTCTAATTCCAAAAGTAATTTACCTGCTTTTGGTTCGGTTGCGTAAAAATCTTCATTTTGCCTTTCTTTGTCTGTGTGGTTGCTTGCTCCCAGCGTTTTATAAATGCTGTTGCTATTTCCTGTCCAATCTGCCATATGATTTATTTTTAAGTTATTACTAATTAATCCGTACTGTGCCTAACAACGTGTATAAAACATAGCCAATTAAGGTTCGTGGTTTATATAAAGTGTTGTGAGTGGCTACGTTTTATACACGCAGCCGTTGATAAATTTGATTCCATAAATGCTACTTGTAAAGTTAAATTTATACATCTCTGTTCAAGTTGTGAGATTTCTTTTTCCAAAGGAGCAACAATAGATTTAACTATTTTAAGATTCATGTTTCCAATAATTTCCATGATGTATTACTGCATTTCTATAAATCGAATTATAAATACCCCTCACCCCGCATTTACATTGCCTAGCCGCCTCTTCGGCACTTTCATATCTTTTTAATTCCTTCCCTTCCTTACTGTATAAAATCACTGTTTTTTTATTCGCTGCGTAGCCTTTCTTTTTCCCCTCTTCAAATCCTGCAACATATAAAGCATTTAAAAAGACTCTCTCAATACCGCCGTTTTCTTCAATTATCAAACCAATTGATTTCATGTCTCTTAACACTTTATTAACAGCCCTTTCGCTATCCATTTATTTTTGTGTTAGGCATTACACAATCAGGAATTTCATAATACCATATTCTCCATTTTGTTTTATACATTAATTTGTAGAAATAAACATCCCAATATCTTACAACTCCGCACCTTTCGCATTGATGAGTTCTATAACCGTTTTGTTTTATCCATTTATGATGAATTGTTTTTTTCATATCATCAAAGTTAAATAATCGAATTATCTTAAAACATGACTTTTGTCATGATTTGAAAGAAATATCATAATATTCTATTGTTTCATTTATAAAAAATTGGTTCTATTGAATTATTTGCAACAAATACCGGATCTACTTTAGGGATCCCATTTTCGTCAATTACAATAGTAAATTTATCAAATTCCATTGTTCCCCTGATATAATCACAACTAATTTCACTCTTTAGATTATCTATAGGGTCTTTAGTTACAGACATCAGACATTCAGCTTTTTTCATTATTGAAGATCCTAAATGTCCAGTCGCAAAATTATCATTCTTGTTTTGATGAATGATTACGCAAATATGAAGATTATAAACTTTTGTCCATTTCATTAAAAGTGAAACAATCCTGGAGGCTTCTATTTCATCATTAATAGCCATTGCAAGGTCTGCAATTCCATCAATAAATATTAAACTAACTCCCTGACTTCTTTTTTCAATAAATCTATCAATAATATTACATCTCTCAATTGGTGAAAATTCCCGCAAATCAAATGAACCAAATACTGATTTATTTTTCCCTATCATATCGCTAATTCTTTTTGCAGTAATATAAGCATCATAACTACTTTGTTCGGTATCAAAAAGAACAATCCCCGGGCGTGAAGAAGGCAAATCGGCCTGAAACGTATAATCTAATTCTCCTCCCCTCCCGGCACATGCCATGAACATAGTAGCTAAAAATGTTTTTTTAGCTTTTGATTTCCCATAAATTGCGCTGAAATTTCCAAGTGTTAAAACTCTTGTATAAATAGATTCTAACCCATGTTTTGTTTTTATTCTCATTATTATCGGAGGTTTGACAACTGGAATTTCAATATCAATATAAGATCTTTTAATTATTTCATCTAACTGATCAAAAGTTTTTTCTTCTTTTTTTGCCTCTGTTTTGGGTTGTTCTGTTTTATTTTTTTGCGCCAATTCACGGGCAAACGATTTAAAGTCCCCGTTATATTTTAATAATCCAACTACCTGAAAAGCTGAATAAGCATGCATAGAATCAAATGGATCAGCACTTGAAGAAAAATTATAAAATACTCCGGGAGCCACTTTACCAAGTGTCGCTGAAATTCCTTTCTTCTTCCCTGGTCGTAACCAATAGCCTTCTTTTAATTCAGTCCATCCGGAGCTCTTTAAGGCGTTTTCCATTTCAGATAACGCCTCAATACTATGATTAAATATATTTCCGGGCAAATCTTTATTTTCTTCTTCTCTTTGTTTTACTTCTGCATAGGTATTAAATGACATGCAAGCGGAAAGTAATATTTCACGCTCATCAGGAGTTATATTTTTAATCTTCAAAATATCATTTCTGACAACTTTATATCCCGGCGTAGGATATGCACAAAAATAACCACCTTCTCCCCTTGTTTCAATTAATATATCTTTTTTTGATTTCTTTGTATTATTATCATATCTAGGACGACAGGCTAATTTTTGATTACTTCCAATAACCGAACATTTATAAAGTAAATGGAACCCTCCTGAAGTTGTACTTTGAATCGGAAGTTTATATTTTTCATAAATTGCCTTTACTTCCTCAATCTGTAAAAAATCAGATACTACCTGTTTGGAATCTCCAAAATGATTATCGAAATCAATACATTCTAAACCCCCAGAAAGTTGACCGCAAATTATACCAATACCAAAAGACTTTTCATATTCTGCTTTATTATTCCATCCCATTAACCAACTTTCCCCTTTTGGAATAGCAGGTAACTTATCTTTTGCAGTCGGGAGACAAGAAAAACCAGCCTCTTTATATTTTTTAAATGCAGTTATCATTTCCTTGGTAGATAAACTTTGTTAAAATCAATTGAACTTATTATAGTACGTTGCCAGTCTATATCATTTGATCTACTCGCTTTTTTCTTTTTCCAACCAGCATCGGTACTCCAATAATTAGTAAATCCTTTTTCAATAGACAATTTTATGTCTATACCTGGATTCAGTCTCTCTTGCTTTTTTATTAGGTCATCATTAGTCATAAATTTCTCATAACCATTCTTACATTCAGAAAGGTAAATTTCAAATGAATTTTTCCACGTTTTTACCTCTTTATTATTTATACTATTACCAATACCATTACCAGTGGGGGTAGCAAGTCCCTTGCATCCCCCTTCGATAAATTCATTAACGTTTTGAATATTAAACTTATATGAATAACTACTGAAAAGTCTTAATATAGATAAGTGTGCCTTATTTTTTTCATTAAATGGATAATTCTTCTGATGCTTTAAAAAATTACGAATATAAATACATTCCAAATCACTACTCCATATTATCCCCCTTTGAACCCCCTTCAATCCCCCTTCAATATTTTTTTTATCAGTACCCAAATCAAAAGCCCATTTTTTTGAATTAAACTCTATAAATCCGGCCAGATTACAGTTGTCACATAAATATAAAAATAATAATTTATCAATAGGTTTGAGTGAACAAAACCATGAATCATTCCATTTTTCAGTATTGGTTAATCTGTATGACATTATAAAATAATTTTATTTGATTCAAAGTAAAATAAATTATTATCAAGCTTGTGAGGGTATTTTAATAAACATAATTCTCTAAATCTATTTAATTCATGGTCTAATTTTTTTTGGTTGCAATCAACACAGGCAAGGCAAAGATTTCCTCTTGTTCCGTCTTTATATTTAGAATGAGGTTTTATGTGATCTATTTCGATATTACCAATAGGCTTATATCCCCTTATCAACTTATCGCCACAATAATAACACCTATTATTTTGTTGCTGTAATCGTTTATTGTAAAACGTATCTGATAATTTCATAACTCACGCAGTTATAAGATGAGGACACCCCCGATGTCGTGATAACCAATCCAGAAGGAAGGTTCACCGAGGGGCCTCAATATTGTTAATAGTATGTATTTCTATTTATCATCTGAATTGATTATCACGTGGTAAATTTAACTCAATTTTCTGGATTAGCAAAATTAAAGAAACATATTTTTTTTAAATGTTACAATCATTGAAGGGAATGGAGCGTTCCATTTAGATCCCGAAAACTTTAATCGGCCTTTTAAAAATTCAACCTCAACGCCATACATTTCATAAATCCACTCATGGAACCAGCGGGTATCTACCCTGGCCGGAATAAGCATAACAATCACAGATCCTTTCTGAGCCTCATCATATGCTTTCTCTACCCATTTTGAAACTTGTGAATAAGGCGGGTTGCACCAACATACACCCTTCCAATCCTGTTTTAGTCCATCCTGTTCTTTTGTAAAATACTTATCGCATTTATGATTTTCAGATGTAGCGCAAAGATCTAAATTAAAATGATATTGTTCATTCAATTTATCAAAAAGCCATTGAGGCGTTTCCCATTCATCTGATGAAGTGCTTTTTATTGATAAAACTCGATTGTCGTTTTTCATGAAAGCAGATATTTTAACGTGCTAATTTGAGATTTTATTCTCGGAATCCCCATGCTGTTTTTGTATGCAGATCGAAGGTTTTTGAATTTACCTGAATTAATATCCGCCCATTCTCCGAAATGCGACTCAATCGAAGATACTCTTTCTTTTAGGGTCTTTAATCCATCTCTCAAATACTCCTCTCTTGGGCTGCTTTTTATGTATAATTCACACTGCCTGAGTAGTTGATTTTCTTTTTTAATCGCTTTTATCCGGCTCTTATTTCTCTTAATCTCAATCTTTTCGTCAATATCTTTATTAATTTGAATTAATAAAGCAGCGTTTTCTTTAATCTGTTTTTGAATCTCCTTTACTGTTTTCATGTTTTTCAATTTTATCTATTAAAAACTCCACATAATTAGAGGTGTAAAATTCACCAGTCATCAATACTTCACCGCATTCGCAAATTAAACAGTCCTGTGGTTTTGGTCTAAACCCGGTTTCTCTCTTAAATTCAAGCTCTAGTTCTAGTTCTATTTTCATATCTTTCAAAAGTAACATTGTAAATATTCTCAATATATGACAAAATCAGGGTTTCAAAAACTGTTTTCTTTGTCCTGTTAAAAAATAATTATCTAAGATAATCATCAATCAACTTTTTCGCCTCATCAAATCCGACTGCAAATCGAGCAAAATAATCTTTATCTTCCAATGCAAATAAACAATCTTCTTGCTCATTCAAATGAGGCGTTGCCGGTTCAGTATTCTTTTTATATAGCCTTGTTCCTTCTGACTTAATCTCTAAAAACATTCCGTGAAATTTGTCTCTCGGTTCAGCTATATAAAGATCAGGCCATTTATGATTTGATTGGATTGCTTTCATTCGTCCGGCTTGTGCTTTGCTTAAATTAAGTCCAGCATAATCCCAATGGAATATAACAGCGGGATGTTGAAGCCTCATATATTGTGCTATATCCTTGCAAATTTGATATTCTCTATTATTTCTCATAAGTGATCCTCCTCTAATTCAATCCACGTCTCACCATCTGACATATAAGTCTGTTTATATAAATCAAATACTACCATTCCAATTCCGTAAGCAAAACAATTTTCAGGAGTAAAATAATCAGTTAAAAAAGGATCTAAGTTATTCGTTGTTACTAAATATCTTTTCATCTCGTTTTTGTTTGTAGTTCGGATCAGGATCGGGGATTGAAGCATTGAGATACTCCGCACAATAATTGCGGATAGCATCAGTATAGGCCATTTCGTCGACAGTCATAAATTCAGACTTGCTTTGCGGCATGGTCATTATCTCGCCAGTTTCCCGGTTCAGAATTTCTTTGTTCGCAAACATTGACTTCCAAAAAATATCAACCTGGTCAATATTAACAAACTCATATCCTGCCTCATTTAAAGCCAATAAGGATAATGGATAAACAAGTCCGTAAAGATAACCAAACTGCAAAGGAGTAGCTTTCTTTTTATATTTCTCCGTTGTATTTTGATATTTCCCAGGTGGTAACGCATCTAATTGCTCCCGGTAAGTTTTGGAGTTAACAACTCGATACGGCTTACCTGCTTCCTTTATCCCTATTGCTTTAACTTTCTTCATCAAAAAGGCAGATCCGACGTTTCGTCTAAAGTTTGCATATTACTTACCGGTTCACTTTCGGTTCTTTCGCCTGAAAACACGCAAAGATTACCAAGTATCGGGATGGCCTTTAGTTGTTCCTCTGTCATCTTTTCCCGCTCTTCTTTGCTGAAGGACTGTTTTACCAGGTGAGTATCTTTTTGATCGGGTTTTTTATTTGTAATATCAAAAGCGATGATGTCTAAATAAACTCCTTTTTCACCAACAAAAAGTTTATTCTTTTCGATCGGGATAATAAGACATTCTACTAATCCAGCTGCGCCCTTTTCAAACCGTTTAACGGCGTGAAGATTCATTAAATTAATTTTACCTGTAATCATTGCTTTTAATTATTAGTTTCTTCTTCAAACATTTCATTTATTTTCTTTTCTTTTTCCTCTTTGGGAATTGCCCCGGCCAAATTAGTGTAATCAATTTGTAAGGATCTGTTAATATCTTTCCCAAAAATTTTACCTATCTTCTCGGCTGCATCTTTTATGGCGAATGTCTCAGCAGATGGGGCAGCCATTTGAACGGCACTACTTTTGATTTTATCAAACTCAATTGCCCCGGCTCCCTGATCTGTTTGAAGCGGAACTGCCCCAACTCCATCCTGCCAAAGTATTTCTTTTGAAAGAACGTCCTGATAATATAACCTAATCGTAACGACGACTGAATTAGCAATAAGCTGAACAGTTTTTATTTCACTGTTCCACCGAATAAATATACGAGTTAAAAGCCATTCAATGCGCTCAATAGGAATGTATTTTGCTGGGACATTTACCTTTTTCCCGTCAATTACTTTTACTACTTTTGCAAATGGATGATCTTTCAACCATCCGGCAGCCGGAGGAGCGTTAAGTAAAATATTCAAGTCATTTTGTGCAATCTTCAACTCTGTGTCAGAATAAAGATCGGCAAGTACTGGTAGGTTTTTGTTTTCCATTTTAGTAAATATAATAATCAAGTGATTTAATTGCCCATTTTGGTAAATTTAATTCAAGTAATCCATAACGATTCGGACAGAAGCATTGATAGCCCGGCCATTTATTATTGTCCAAACAATATTTGTAAAGCTGCAAAAGCATTTCATATTCATAGCGCCCCTGTCCTATAAATTGAGGGGAAGCCTCGAATAGGTTAAATGCGTAAGGTTTATTTTTTTCCTGAGCTATAAATACAAATTGAACCGGACGGCCATCATTATAGTAAAGTTCCATCATGTCGGAATAAAAAGCAGCGTCAATATGATAATCATATTTTGCAGCATCCTTGGTAAAGCCATCTAACGAAGCATCTGAAGCTGTTTTTAATTCGAGTACAATATGCTTTTTATCCTTACAGTAATCTGTTATTAGTTTTACTCCTATTATTCCGGCGGTTGTTTCAACTTCTCCAAGAATACCCCTTTCAGCGATGCCATTTGTAAGTAACATTTTTGCGTAAGGATGAGAAAACAAGCGTTCTTTCATTGCTTTCATTTTATCAGCCTCTTGTTTGTCAATCATTATTTTATCAGAAGCAACTTGCTCTTGCCCTGAAAGCCACTCTTTATATTCCTTTGTTGCCCTCGGTTTTTGAATATCTTTACCCTCGGAATGTGCTTTTGCAATAATAGCATTGATAGCATTTTGATCATCAAAGATATAATATTCTTTCTCAAACTTTTCAGGTTCTAAAACAAAACAATGATAACAGCGACCATCTATTAATGCCTGTGTCTCAACAAACTCCTCACCATCTTTAAAATGTGCCGGTGACTGTTTGATTTTTTTTAGCCCTGACTTTGAAATATACCCCTTAGCGTTTGACCATTCTTCTGATCCTCGCTGGCACTCTCTTAGAGTTGCCGATTTTATAAAGTCTTTTTCCATTATATTTCAACTTCTTTAACTACCTGAAATTCGCCTTCATTGTTCACATAGAAATCATATATTTCAGTAGCTTTTGCTAATGCTTCTCCTTCAGGCTTATTGTCAATTCTTATACAAGCCTTTGTACTTCCGTCAATCCGTACTTTGTACCAATTGCCGTCAGATTCACAAGTTTTAATAATGTCAATTTTCATCTTTTTGGGTTTTATTTATTTTGAAGTTAATTTATTAAATTAATGCTTTTATAATTTAATCAGGAATATAATCCTCAACATTACCGGTTGATTTCTGACCTTGTACTAATTCTGCATGAGAATTATCTATAATTACTGTATGATGAGGACAATATAAATCAGTTCTCTTGCCCAAATGTTTCATCATAACTCGTGCAATTTCTTCAAATTCTGCCGAAGATTCTAATGATTCTATTGTTCCCATAGCCCATTGCAACCCCTGTTTAAATCCTCTATTTTCAGCCTGAGTTTCATTGTTCTTTTGATTCCCCCAAAAATGATCATGTTTGTCTTTTAAACATTCAATAATTTTGTCTGTTAGTGCTTTCATTTTTTTAGTTTTTATTTAATTTCAAATTTATGTTCCTGGATACAAATATATTCTCCCGGCTCTCTATCCGGAAGTGACCGGTAGTCTTTTTCACCTGCAACGGAAAGGCAGTTAGTTCCACAGATAGGGCAATATCCATCACCCTTAAAATACACCTCTCCGATAAGATTGATGAAGGTACCTTCAGATTGGCCAAAGATGTCATCACATAATATTGCAATGTCAGGTGTGTCAAATACATCTTTAATCTTTGCACCGCAAAAATCTTCGCTTGTAAAATTGACCCCGAAATAAGCATTGCTTAACCTGGATTTTAATTCGTCCTTAAAATCGTTGAAGTTAGGATCTGATGAATAAATATCTATTTTCATACTATTAATTTTATGCAAGATCAGATTAATAAACTTGAGAAAACATGATTTTTGTCATGGTTTCTCAAAACTATTTTCTGCTTTTTGGACACGATCATAAAGAACAATACTCCCTGCCACACTTACGTTTAGACAATATGCTCCGGGAAGTATTATGAGTTCATGACACCTATCCATAGCCTCATTCGATAATCCGCTATCCTCCGCACCAAGCAGGTAAATGCATCTATTAGGATGTTTAAACTCAGCAATCGGAATACTCTTATCTGCCAATTCAATACCGATAAGTTGACAATCATATGGTAGCGACTTATAAAACTCATCAAACGATTGATAATTATATAGCGGAATCTGCCTCCATGCCTGTACCGTATCGGAAGCCTGTCGTTTATACCGGTTACCAATCGTAAATATGAAGGACGCACCGAATATAAAAGCACTTCTCCATAGCGTTCCAATATTTTCTGCTGTCTTAACATTTTGAATTCCTATCCCATAATAACCTCTTCCTTTCATCTCTTTAGGTTTTTAGTTTAAAATATCTTTATACGATTCTTTCTTCTCTCTGTTTATTCGGGTTATACGCTTCTTTGCAGAATTAGCCATGTGGCAAAGGAAATTTCTGTTTGTCTCATTTAGATTTTCAATATTAGATTCTACTATTTTATCCACTTCCCGGCAAGTGGTAATCTCGGAAAGCTGAATGATTAAGTTTATCATCGCTCAATATAATGTAAAATTTTCTTTATCTTATAAATTTTTTTATCAGAGACTATTTGAATATGCCTCAGATATTTAGCATTAGGCGTAACAGTTAACGGAAAGTTTTTACCGTTCCCAAAAAATCTATTTTTTTGTAATGGTTTTCTTCTTTCTTTTCTGTTTTGGTCATTATGAAAATATCCAGTCTTGATAGGATTTTTGACATTGCCAAAATTATCATACTCTTTTACATAAGGTGTGTTCATCATCGTTTCTTTTTTAAGGGTTTTTCTTTAACATCAAATTCTGCACAAGCAAGAGTTTCTTCTTTAGTGAAGTGCTTTTTGCCACAATATGGGCAAGGTATTTTAGGAGTGCGTTTCATAATTTCTATGTTCTTGGATAAATCCTATCATCGCAAACTTAGTGATAAGTTCAGATTTAGTTTTCTTTACTCCTACCTGTCTTAATTCATAAATCCATGTATCGAGCGATTTGCTAAAATCTTCTGGGATTTTTACTCTTATATTTATCTCTTTCGCCATAGTTAAGTTTTTAATGTGTGACAAATATAGTATACTAATTTATCAAATTTCTATGACTTTTATCATATTTTAGCGAATTTATTGAATTTTAACGCAAAAATATGCTTAAATACTTAGTCAATATAAGTATTTATACCACCACCAAAACATGACATTTATCATAATTTTGAAATGTCAGGAAGACAAACCTTGCAGAATTCCACTGCTTGGATCGGGTAAAAGCCTCATTTGAGGCAGGGAATATTTTTCTTTCGGGGATTTCTTTTTCTTCTTTCTTCCCTTTAGTTTCTTCTCAAACTTGTTTCGTTCCCTTCGTTCTTTTTTTTCGGAAAAGTTATTAATGTAATATATTAAAAAAAGAACCGGAGAAAACTAACAAAACTCCGGTTCTAACCCTAAAAATGAAACTATGAAGAAAACAACTATCTTTTAAATATTTTTAAGGCAATATAACCTAAAATCAACAGTAAGCAAGTCGCACCTATCCACGCAAAGAATTTTATAATCTTTGGTACAAACTTAATTGGCTCCGATGCTTTTATTTCTTTAACCCTTATTTCAATTTTTGGTACAAAAACTTTAATAGTGTCAGGCTTTATTAAAGTTGTTGAAAATAACTTGCCATTGAGAATCTTAATTTGCTGTTTTAACTTTGAATTTTCCACGGAAACAATATCCTGATCCGGGCAATTTATTACAGGTGTATTAACCCGAATAGTATCACCGGGGATCAATACCGGTATTTCTTTGATTGTTTCCACGTAAATTGAGTCCTTAGAAGCTATCGGGGGATAATGTGAACTGCACCACCGCTTAGAACAGGAAGTCGTTAAAATGGCTAGAAATAGAAAAAATAGCAATATCTTATTTTTTTGCATCATTGACTTTCTTTTTAAAAATTGAGTAAAATAAATTTGACAATCCTAATCCGAGTAAAAAAGAGAGTAAAGGTTCGCCGGCTACTTTCAGACCAAAGGGCAATTTTGAAAGCAAATCATCAAAATTAACTTCAGTGCCAGGGCCAAGAAGCAAAAGCATTAAAGCAATGTCAAGCAAAAAAATAGTAATCAATTCGTTCCAGTTATCTTTTATCCAAAAATTGAAAGAAAAGGCTTTTGTTTTCAAAGTCCTTTTATTGTACCGATTTAAAAAGAAAATCAGTATGCCTAAAATGTTTAACAACCAGTTCATAGCTTTTAAAATAAGTAAATAATCAGGTAAATAATTAAACCAAGGGCGGCAATTGGCCAGTAATTATTGATAAAAGTGAGTAGCTTTTTCATGATTTAGTTTGGTATAATTTCGAAATGACCGCTATCCCAAAATTTTGTATCATCAATATCATCGTTCAGATTCCAATCCAGTCCCGGCCTTATTCGGTGCTTTATTATGCCCTGAGCAAAAAGTTCTTCTGCTAATCCAATTACCTGACCGGCAAAATAACAAGACTGAAGTTTTGACCAATCAATTCCTGTCTTTTCGTAAGGAGCCAAATCAATGGCTAAAGACGGAACAGTATTATGTTTTGAGTCCGGCCATTTCTTTGTTGATTTCTTTTCTTTGTAAGCTTTATTCTGATCTTCTTCTCCCCGGTGTCCGCAAACGATTGTAAAATCATATCTTTCGATTAACCGGTTACAAAGAATTTGTAAATCGGAATGACATGATCTTAATCTTGCTTTGCTTATTTCTGAAAATTTATTCATTATGCAAATTTTATTATCAATGTAACAATTATCGAAGAAAAACCAATTATCCCGGATACATAAATACTTGCCCTTTGACGTGCAGAGAAACTTTCCTTTTCCCTGTATTCATTTACTCCTTTAAGTGATGCCTGGAACTTAATTAAATCAGTTATAACTACTGTTTGAGCTGAAACAACCTCGATAAGATTGTCGAGTTTTGTAAAAAGGATCCCGAAATCCTGCTCGTGTATGCAATCATGTTCGCTCATATCTCATATATTTTTCAATTTCAGCCATTTTAATCTTTTGTTATATTAATCTGCTTTTATTGTCACCTGAAACCAACGTCAATTATTTATAAATTCAAGCATCTCTTTTGTCACCCTGCTCCCGTCCGAGCAATAGTACAGATTACCTTCAATCTTTAAGATTTCTACCTCAATAGGTTCTAAATCGTATCTACTTAATATTGCTCTCATTAGACTGATTGATCTACTCCGTTAATAGTAAAATTTACAACATCTAACCCCGCTCCTTCTGAATAATCAGACCTTCCAGAATCATTATCCCAATTAGTAAAAGTTATATCTTCACAATCTTCAAGAACTTTTATACAGGTATCTGCGCTTACCTTTACATTTATATTATCAAACGTCATGGTTTTAACATCTCCTTTTGCTGGAGCAACTGTATAATATCCAGTAAGTCCAAAATAGCAAAAGAACAGACAGGAAAAAACAATCCAATCTTCACCAGTAATATTATATATCTTATTCCCGTCACCACCAAGCGTGATAAACGTGTGATAAGGAGAATGATATAGGGTAATTAAATCAATAGATATGTCGTGAATATCTCCTACATTCCAACCAGATTCTCTTACACCTGCGTCCCCCTTCCCAGATGCCCACAATACAAGCATATCATCTCCAACACTTCCCTTAATTCCACTAATTGCTATATTATTACAACCATGTGCCACATCAATTCCGTCTTGATTTTTTGTAACAGTATAATAATTAAAATGTAAATTCCCAATAACCCCATTAGTGCAATGCTGGGGGAGAAAAAACCAATGAGAATAATCAACTATATTAATACCACTAATTTCAAAAGTATCTACTTTATAAAAAGCAATTCCCTGATAACGATAAATAGTTGCTGACCCAACTGGCCCATAGGTGACATAATCATCATCATTATTTACAGAATTTCCATCAAAACAGAAATTTCCAATACCCTTTATAGTTATATTAGAATTACCATTAACAAAATCAGAATTTCTAAAAAAGTTATTATGTGAATTATCTGCAAGTTTTAAAATAGCATTCTTGCCAGTTACGGTTCTATTGCTCGGAATGGTTACTCCTCCCGAATATAGAAAAACACCATTGTTGATTTCTATATCTCCTGCATTAATGGCTGTCTGTATTGCCGTTGTGCAATCTGTTGTCCCGTCTGGAACGGCCCCGAATGTTCTTATATCTGCCATATTACGTGGGATTTAAAGTTGAATAATCATGTTTAGTAACATAAACATCCCTTATTGATGTTTTCATAGGAGTTACCCCTCTCGTTCCCATAAAAAGATATAACAAACCCATTGCGATATAATTCTGAGTAACACCAATCTGTACCCACGCATCATTTTGCCAAACATAACAGCTTATAGAATGAGTAGGAGTTACGATTAATTTAACCTGAGCAAAAAACTCAAATGCTTCTGCCGAAGTATATACATTAACTGCACCGTTATCTATTTTAAAACCTACCGCCTCTGCTATTGACTCATCAAAATTAACCCTATAAGAAGTCAAAAAATTAGCAGCAGCCTTATTATCTTTCAATCCTAAATAACTATACCCCGTTAATCCTGTTTTTAAAACAATTGAAGCAGAAAATTTCCAAACCCCCCATTTTTGATTATAAATGCTTTGAATCATATTATTATAATGATTAGCATTATTTGTTGTTAAGCTATTCATTATTAAAGCATTATTTTGTTCAAAAGTAGCAACAGTCGTATCAGTATTTGTTATTTCCCATTTTGTTGCATCTATTGTAGCCCCATCACAGGCATCATACATCAATACTGTCTTTGTTTGTATATTATCTAAGAGCAAGTCTAATGCATCATTAATAACTTTTACATCTGTTGCATCAAATCCTGAGGCATATATAGTTAATCCTATTGTATCAGGCATAAAACTTGGAGCATCTGGAACATTTGCTCCTGTGTTTGCAGCAAGATCGTAAGAATTACAATTTGGTAAAGCAACAGAATTATCTACTACAAGACTTCCCTCTGTATTATTTACATAAAGTCTTATTTGAGTAGCGTTTTTTCTCACAGCACAATAAGCACTATCTGTATTAGTACTTACAAATGTTTTCCATCCTCCATTAATCGAAAAATACCCAGTATTGGCAGAATAAAATGGAGCAATTCCACCTTTAGAATTTATTGTAGTAATTCCAGCGGTAGCGGTACTTGTTGTAATTCTCCTATTATAAA
>Ga0172381_10004240_pt1 | contig 14867 bp, 10 predicted proteins | sample Leawel6488metaG_FD_119754 | JGI IMG/M metagenome (GOLD analysis project Ga0172381, IMG submission 119754) | Leachate microbial communities from a municipal landfill in Southern Ontario, Canada - Leachate well 64-88 metaG | ecosystem: Engineered > Solid waste > Landfill > Unclassified | place...
ATTAATATTGGAATTTCAGCATGGATATACTCAAATAGCTTATTAGGAAGACTTATTGCATAGTTTAAATTAGTGTCTTTATCCAACGAAAGCCCAATTGTGGCATTAAAAGTATATTGCATCATATTTTCAAAAGGGAGCCTGTCAATAAAACTAATCTTATTATTAACACCAAACCTGATTGCCAATTGTTTCAAGTTTTCATAAATATCCCCGCCCCCAATAATGTAGAGATAAGCATCCACCCACTGCATACATTCAACAAGCTCTTCCATCCCTCTTTCAATATTACAACCACCCCCCTGCCAAACAAGAATAGGAAGATTTGGCATATTCAAATCATCCTTAGACATAGTCCTTTTTGCAAAATCTCTCTTAGGACAATTTCTAACAACCAAGCTCTCGATACCATATTCTTTTTTAAAATAATCTTTAATAGGATCACAAACAGTAATAACATATTTCAAATGAGGGAGAATTCCTCTTTCAAGTTTTTTCCAGAACCATTTAGCAAAACGATTGTATTTAAGTTCAGGGACCTCAGTAAAATGTTCATGCGAATCATAAATTAAAGGCTTATTCCTAATTTTAGCAACCAAGAAATTAGCCACTAAAGTATCAAGGTCATTAGCCCAAAGCAAATCGAACTTAGAGAAAATTAGTTTAAAGAAAAGAGAAATATTTAAATTTGCATAAAAAAGAAAACCCTTAGAAAACCAAAGCCTTATCCTCCTATATCCATAAGGCCTTTCATTCATATCAGGACTACCCTTTCTCACCCTGCCAATAAGCATAACCTCATAACCAACATCAATAAGACTCCTACAAGTCTTGTCAACCCTATTATCAGTCACCAAATCATTACTAACAGAAACAAAAACCTTTCTCATAAATAAAAATAATAGGCAAATTTAGAAAAAAAAACGCAAGAAACTAATACTTATAAGTCATTATGATAAAATAAAAAAAGACCTCTCTTTAAAGAAGTCTTTTCAATTGGGGTGGTCCCACTTGGGCTCGAACCAAGGACCCCCTGATTATGAGTCAGATGCTCTAACCAACTGAGCTATGGGACCGGAATCAAAACTTGCAAAACAAGCCTCGATTTAGGTTTGCAAAGATACAATAAAACATAAAACCACCAAATAAAAATTAAAAAAAAACATCAAAATATAATAAATACATTCCTTATTCCTTATTTTAACCATCTATAATATTAAGTCAAAAAAATAGTGTTAAATTTGCTCAAAATATTAATAAGAAAAGAATATATCAATATCTAAGTAAACAATTATGACTAATTTCTATTCAAAACAATCAGAAGAAGTTCTAAAAGAAATGAATGTTTCTCAAGATATGGGGCTTTCGCCTAATGATGTAAAAATTAGAAGAGAAAAATATGGACTAAACAGGATTGATTCTCAGAGTAAGAAATCTTTTATTTTGATGTTCTTAAAAGAGTTTAAAAGTTTTATGATAATCATTCTTTTAATTGCTGCTATTATCTCCGGGGTTATTGGTATTATTGAGGGCGAGGGTCTTTTGGATTCATATATTATTTTAGGGATTTTGGTTGTAAATGCGCTAATTGGTGCTATTCAACAGAAGAAAGCTGAAACCTCTTTGGAAGCTCTTAAAAACATGAGCTCTCCTCATTCTAAGGTATTGAGAGATGGGGCAATCACTCAGATTGTAACAACGGAATTGGTTATTGGGGATATTGTGATATTGGAAACAGGAGATATTGTGCCTGCGGATTTGAGATTGATTGAGGCAATTAATCTAAAAGTTCAGGAATCTTCTATGACCGGTGAATCCTTACCTGTTGGAAAGCAAACCGAAGTTTTAATGGATGAAGATGTGGCTTTGGGCGATAGGACTAATATGGCATTTACAACAGGAATGGTAACCTATGGTCGAGGTGTTGGAATTGTGGTTGCAACTGGGATGAATACTGAGGTTGGAAAAATTGCTAAAATGATTCAAAACACTATCAATACTAAAACCCCAATGGAAAAAAGTCTTGATAAATTAGGCAAGACTCTTGGTATTGCTGTAATAATTATATGTCTTCTTATCTTTTTTGTTGGCATACTTTATGGGAACTCAATTATGACTGTTTTAATGGTTGCAATTAGCTTGGCTGTTGCGGCTATTCCCGAAGGTCTTCCTGCTGTTTCGACCATTGTTCTATCGATTGGAGTTCAAAGAATGGTTAAGAGAAATGCAATAATACGCACTCTCCCATCGGTTGAAACACTTGGTTGTACAACAGTTATTTGCAGTGACAAAACAGGCACTTTAACTCAAAACAAAATGACTGTGGTTTCTGCTTTTACCATAGATAATGAAAGCGATTTAGATAAGAAAAAAGAAGTGAAATTAAGTGATGATATTAGGAAATTGCTGGAAATTGCTGTAATTTGCAACGATGCTCATTTATCTATTTCTGAAAAAAATACTCAAACAACAGGAGACCCAACCGAAACATCACTTATTGATATCGGTCTTCGCTTTGGAATTGATAAAAACATTGAACAAGAGAAATATAAACGCATAAATGAAATCCCGTTTGACTCCGAAAGGAAGAGGATGACAACAGTGAATAAGATTTCTGAGCAAAGAGCAAGGGTTAATGTTAAGGGAGGATTAGAAGAGATTCTAAGTGTATGCAAATATATATATTCAAACGGGGAGATTAAAGATATTAGCCAAGAAGATATAGAAAAGATTAAGGGAGCAAACCATAGAATGGCCAATAATGCTCAAAGAGTTCTTGCCATGGCATATACAGATATAGATTCTTTAAGTATTTCTGAAAACACCGATAATATAGAGTCTCAGCTTGTTTTTGTTGGAATATTAGGAATGATTGACCCTGCACGTCCTGAGGCAAAAGAAGCTGTTGCAAGATGTAAAGAAGCCGGGATAACACCTATTATGATTACAGGAGACCATAAACTTACTGCCATTGCCATTGCCAAAGAAATAGGAATATTTGAAGAGGGAGATATTGCAATTACTGGCTCAGAGCTGGAAAAATACTCTGATGAAGAATTCTATAATAATGTAAAAAACATCACTGTTTATGCACGAGTTGCTCCAGAGCATAAGGTAAGGATTGTTAAGGCATGGCAATCGCATAACGAGGTAGTGTCGATGACTGGCGATGGGGTAAATGATGCTCCTGCACTCAAACAAGCAGATATTGGCGTTGCTATGGGAATTGTTGGGACGGAGGTTGCCAAGGATTCGGCAGATATGATACTTACTGATGATAATTTTGCCACAATTGTTTCATCTGTCCAAGAAGGTCGAAGGATTTACGATAATATACTTAAAGCAGTACAGTTTCTAATATCCTCCAATATTGGGGAGATCGTTGTTCTCCTTTTTGCATCAATATTCAATTGGGGAATACCATTACTTGCAATACAAATACTTTGGGTAAACTTAGTAACTGATAGTTTGCCAGCTCTTGCCCTAAGCTTCGATCCTGCTGAAAAAGATATAATGCAACGCAAACCTCGAGATGCAAAACAAGGATTTGTATCCCCTGGACTAATTTGGAGAGTATTGTATCAAGGAGGAATGATAGGAGTAATAACATTAATTGCATATAGAATTGGATACCAAGAAGGCGGAGAAGCATTGGGCAGAACAATGGCGTTTATAACAATAGTATTTGCACAATTAGCACACGTAAGTAATATACACTCAAACAAGAGATCATTATTCATATTTAATCCACTAAAAAACAAAACCCTAATACTTGCAATTCTAACCTCAGCTGCCCTAATGTTAATAATTGTATTCGTACCAACATTCAGCAAAGCATTCAAGATCGTAGATTTAAACTCAATACAATGGATTATATCAGTACTCCTTGCCCTAAGCCCAATAATAACAGTAGAAATATTTAAACAACTAAGAATAAACACACTTAAATCAGAAGAATAAGCTAAAAAACAGCTACAATTATTCTCTTATAATAGAAAAAAATGTATTTTGCACAAAATATTCTTTTATTGACGAAAAAATCCCATTACTTAAAAAGTATAATCAATGGGAATCTAAAAGCAATGTTTCCTTGCTCCCACCAGTTCCAACCATCTGAATACTTCCATAACCAATTATTCTACATAAAATACCCTGATACATATACACTCTCAATCTTCGAGAGATTCAGTTCAAATGTATTTCTTCTAATCAATCCAGTCTTAATAATAGCCCTCTTATTTATAATTACAAAATCATCTGTCCAATGTTTTATTAATAGCTCAATCAAAAGTGTTAGAATGGTTCGAAGAGAAATAAATATCATCCAGTGATATGTTGTTTCATATTCAATTTTTTCTCCCTAAATCAAATTGTTTTCTACGTATGTTCTCATAATATTTTTATTGATTCATTTCCGTGGAACTTGATTCTATTTTATTAGAACTTGATTCTATTTGCGTAGAACTTGATTCTATTTTAGGGGGTTTTTGAGATTGCAAAATAGAAAGGGTAAAAAGGGAATTCTGATAATTTATTTTATAACAACAATTTTCTCAATCTGGTTCTCTATTCTAAGGTAATATATTCCTGATTTGAGGTTATGGATCGGGATTTGGTATTTGTTAAAATTGGTTTGATAGGTTGATAGTTTTGAGGTTATTTCAATTTTCCCTATTTGATTTATGATTTGAAAACTTGGGTCTTCATGGGTATTGGTAATATAGGTGAATTTTATATTGTCTTTGACTGGGTTGGCATTTAGTTTTAGCACAAAATGGGTTGGGATAGGTTTTTCGGAGATTGAGATTGGGTAGTAGGTGTTGGTTGTGGATGCTAAATAGGCTATTGAGAAGGCTAATTCTGCAATTTTTGAGAGGTAGGGATAGTTGAGGGTGGTGGATAGGTCGTTGGAAGTGTGGTAGAGGGGGTGGAATTCTGATTCTTGAAGAAATATGGCTCTTCTTCCCCAACTATAATAGGACCAGGAGTCGGAATATTGATTTAGTTCTGTTGTTTTATTTGGAATTAGGGTTGTGTAGTTGAGGGTGGTTTGTTCTGCAAAGTCAGTTAGCTCTTGTGAATTGTCGTAATATATTAATTTTACTGTGTCTGGGCTTAGGGGGTCTGATTTATAGCCTATCATATCGCAATTTAACATTCCTGATATATGTTCATTGAATTTGTAGTGTGAGCGTTGTATGGCTATGGAGCTTCCGTGAAGTCCTAATTCCTCGGCGGCGTAAAATTCTATACGAAGGGTTTTGGTTGGTTGTATATTGTGTTTTTGGAAAATTCTTGCTATTTCTAATATTGCTGCAACTGAGGATGCATTATCATCGGCCCCGGGGGAGTTGTGGAAATAGGTTAAAGAATCGAAATATGCATAGGAGTCGTAGTGAGCTCCAATAACAAAAAATGTGTCGGGAGCATATCGTCCTCTTTTGTCGGCTACAACATTATATTGCCAACCTGTGTTGATTATTCCGGAGAAGTAAGGATATTCAAAATTCTCCATATAGAAACTATCTATTTTTGCTTCCCATCCATACTGTTCTAATCTATTTTTAAGATAATTTGAAACCTCCACCCTATTTGGATTGAAGGCATATCTTGAACCAAAGTTTTGTAGTTGCTCAACACTCTGTTTTATGGTGTCGGGGTTGATATCTTGTTTATATTGAATTAACTCAGGGTTGAGCTGTGCCAGACCAACATAAGGGAAAAGAATTATTAATAATACTATATATTTGTATTTATTCATCTAATTCAAGCCTATATATGGTATTTGTTTTGTTGGTGATTTTGTATCTTTCATCAATTCTTTGTCCTACAACCCAAACTATATTGTTGTCGGAGCATAGGAGCCATTGGCTTTCTTTGTCTAAGAGGGAGTATTTCAAGTCTTTGTAGTAGGTTGAAATTTTCTTCTCTGATTTCATTCCATAGGGGTAGAATGAGTCGCCATTTTTCCATTTACGCAGTATTAGTGGGAATACTAATTTGTCGTAATCGAGCATGGCTATATCTTTAGTTTTTGGAATTTTAATAAAACTAAGGTCTGTTAGAACCTCTATTTGAAGATTTATTGGAACAGTAACAAAGGTTTGCCCTAAGTCTATTTTATATTCTGTTATTCCTTGTTTTATGTTTGGAGTTATTAGCAGGTATTCTCTATCCTTAACAAGACGATGAGTTTCGGAGTAGAATTGTTTGCCTGGGGTGTCGTCTAAGGATTCTTTAATGGAATTGATGGTTGATTCGTTGAAGTTGTATTCGCTTAATATTTCGTAGAGATATATATTTATGGGTTTTAGGTTTTTTATTTTCTCTATTGATATTTTTAGATGGTTATTTTGCTTGGTTATTAGTTCTTGTTTGGCTTTGTTTATTAGGGTGCGAAATACTTCTTCGGTTTCCTTAAATCTTTCAATTTCCTTTAGAATTGTTTTTTGAAAATTTGGTGAAATTTCTTTTAAAAGAGGTATTAGCTCGTGACGGATTTTGTTTCTGGTGTATTTGGTTGTTGCATTAGTGGAGTCTTCAACATATTGTAGTTTATTTTTTTGCTGATAGTCTATTATTTCTTTTCTATTGGTGAAAAGCAGAGGGTGTATTAGTCTATTAACTTTTTGCAAAATTCCATGAAGTCCTGCAATGCCTGTTCCTCTTAAAAGGTTTATAAAAAAGGTTTCTATTGAGTCGTCTCCATGGTGACCGGTTGCCAGATAGGTGTAGTTATTGTCGTCTAATAGTTGATAGAACCATTTGTAGCGAAGTTCTCTTGCCGCCATTTCCAAGCTTATGGATTTCTCTTTCATGTAGGTGAAAGTGTCAAATTCTATATAGTGTAGGGTTAGATTATTTGCTTGGGCAAAGTTTGTAACAAACTGGGCATCAGTATTTGATTCTTCCTCCCTTAGATGAAAGTTACAGTGTGCTATTGCAAATTTATAACCACTTTTAATGAACAAGTCGGTTAGAACCATTGAATCTATTCCACCACTTACGGCCAAAAGAATTGTGTCGTCTTTATGGAAAATCTGGTTATCTTCAATATAGGATTTGAATTCTTTAACCATATTAAAACAATTTATAGTTTACGTTTAATAAAGTCTGTCATTAGTTTGTAGAGGTGCAATCTGGTGTTACCTCCATATATTCCATGATTTTTGTTGGGATAGTAGAATTGTTCAAACTGTTTGTTTTGTTTTATTAGGGCATCCACAAGATCCATTGAGTTTTGAACATGAACATTGTCGTCGGCTGTTCCGTGAATAAGTAAGTAGTTTCCTTTTAATTTTTCAACGTGGTTTATTGGGGAGTTGGAATCATAGCCCTCTGGATTTTCTTGGGGAGTACGCATAAATCTTTCTGTGTATATGTTGTCGTAGTATCTCCAATTGGTTACTGGTGCCACTGCAATTGCTGCTTTAAAATATTCTGCTCCTTTTGTTATTGCCAAACTTGACATATAACCACCATAGCTCCATCCAAATACTCCCATTCGAGTTTTGTCAATATAGTTTATGGATCCAAAATATTTTGCTGCTTCAATTAGGTCTTCGGTTTCATATTTTCCAAGCTCCATATAGGTGCATTTTCTAAATTCCTCTCCTCTCATTCCTGTTCCTCTTGGGTCAATACATATTGTTATGTAGCCCTCTTGTGCCAAGCTCATAAACCAATACATATCGGAAGCTCTTCTTTGAGAGTTAAGAACCTCCTGACTTGATGGGCCTCCATAAACAAAAAACAATACTGGATACCTCTTACCTTCTTGCATATTTGAAGGTTTTATCATCCAGAAATTTAAGCTAACTCCTGTTGAGGTTGTAAATGATCCAAATTCTTTTTTCTCAGATGAGTATTTTTTTATTGAATCTCTTAGTGAGGAATTGTCTTCAAGTGTTATCAGGGTTTCTCCTTTTCTATTGTTAACGGTGTAGATGGTTGGTATTTGGTGGTCGGAGAATGTTCCTATATAGTAATTACCATTTTTAGAAAATTCCGCATCATTGGTTCCTATTTGTTTTGAGATTATTTTTTGTTTTTTCCCATTAAAAGAAACTACACATAATTCACGATTTATGGCTGAGCTTTGTGCTGCTGTATAGTATATCTTTTCTTCTTTTTCATCAACATAGCAAAGCTTTTCGCAATCATAATTGCCAGAAGTTATTGGATTTATTGATTTATCCTTTAATTTTACTAAATAGAAATGTGAGTATCCACTTCTTTCCGATTTTAGAATAAAAGCTGAATTATCTTTTAGGAAATAGACATTGTCGGGTTCGCTGATATAATATTTATTGGTTTCGGAATAGAGGGTTTGAGTTGAGTAGTCTTGTGTGTTAACTGATATTATATCGTATTGATTTTGGAGACGGTTCAGCTTATGAATTATTAATTGATTTTCATCTTTTGACCATTGTAGGCGTGGCAGGTAATAGTCTTTGTTTTGTCCCAAATCAACTTGTTTGTGTTCTTGCGAGCTTAGGTCGTAAACAAATACATCAACAACTGAGTTATCTTCTCCTGCTTTTGGGTATTTATATTTATATTCTTTAGGGTATAGCTCACCCCAAATTTGCATTGAATATTCCTTTACACTACTTTCATCAAAACGATAGTAGGCAAGTTTATTGCTCTTTTCGTTCCATGCATATCCTTTCACCAAAGAGAGCTCCTCTTCATAAACCCAGTCGGAGGTTCCGTATATTATTTCATTAAATTTTCCATCTTTTGTTATTTGAACAACATTTCTTTCTGGCGTGGATAAATCCGTTACAAATAGGTTATTATCTCTTATCCATGATATATGTTTTCCATCAGGAGAGAAATCTGCCAATCTTTGCTTTCCTTGTGTGTTGAGGGGATAAAAGTTTTTGGTTTCTATTTCAAAAATGTAGTAGTCAGCATAATAGGAATATCTATATATAAATTCAGGATTAACGGCTAATAATATCTTCTTTTCATCTTTTGAGAAAATATAATCTATAACAACATTCTTTTTATTTTCACCAAAATCCAATAGTGCAAACTCAACAATGGTGTCAAGTTTTTTCCCTGTTTTATATTCATAAAGTTCAATTCCTTTTGGTGTGAGAACACAGTAGTTGTCTCCGTTTTTCATTGAACGGATTTCATTTATAGATTTTTGTCTAAAAGTTCCTTTGGAATATATGTTTTCTATCGATATTTTGTTTTGGCAATAGCCGTTTAGTGTGCAGAAAAAGCACAATAAAATTAATAATAGTCTTTTCATGGGGGTTTCTAATCAATTAAGTTGTCTATCATCATATCCTTATATTTCATTAAAGGATCAATATTTTTTCTGTTTTGTGGGTATAGATTTTCTAAAACGAAGCTATCTATTTCGTTGGAGAAACGATACTTGTTGAGAGCTAAACGATGCATAAATTCTGTTAGGTATAGTCCCCATTTTGTGTCGGTGTAGGTTCTATAATAGGATTGTATTGCATCTTTATATTCTGGAAGAATTATTTCAGTTTCGTTTGCTATTTTGGTAAAGTCAAATCCTTCTCTTGGGTCGTGAACCTTGGTTTCGTCTTCATTTGTTCCATAAATTGGGGTGTGTTCCACTCCTTTTGTTACAATAAAGAGAAGAGATTCTATTTGCCTTGTAACTAAATCACTTCTAACAAAATCAGGGTTTTTGTCAAGTAGTAAATCTCTCCACTGAACTCTTCGCATAACTTCCGAAATTGGAATATTAAGTTCGGAGTGCCATACTGGTGCCACAGAAAGGTCGGCAACATAGTTGTTGAAATAGTAGGAAAAATCGGGAGATAAATATTTACTTAATCTTTTAATTAGAAAGGTGGAGTCAACCTCAATGGAGTAGGAGGTGTCTTCATCGGAGGAAATTCTATATCCCCATTTTGCATATTCAGTTATGAACGCAGCAATATCGGATTTAAGCTTTGGAAGCACCCATATATCTTTATGGAAATAACCTCTAATTTCTTTTTCTGAAAAGGTTTTGTGAAGTGTGTTGGTTTTGTCTTCACAGCTTATTTCGTGGTAATTGTAGAGGATTTGGAATGCCCAATCGGCAACATAAGGATCGGTAGCAAAATCTTTTTCAAAAACCTCACAAGCCTTAATTATCACATCCCTTTCAGGAAATGGTAGCTTAATTAGTTTGTTGGTGAATTCTGTAAGCTTTTGATCATCAAGATCAGTAAGGTTTTGAGCAAAACCATTTAACGAAAATAAACATACTATTATGCTTAAAAATATTCTATTCATAGTTAGATATTGATTTAGACTATATTTTTTTTAATCTCAAACTGCAAATATAGATAAATTATCCTCATTATTCAAATATTTTGTCAAAAAGAAAAAAAGGAGTATTTTTGCAACTCATTGAAAAATTATAAGATGAACATTATTAGAATATCAAAGTTATTGGATATATTATCTTATTTGGGCATAGTTGCTATCATTGGATACTATATTTTTTCAAAACCAAGCTCAGAAACACTACTAATTGGCCTGCTTTTAGTTTCAATTATAAGAATGGTTGGAAGTAATTTGAGGGCAAATTATTACCAAAAACACTATAATAAACTCAAAGAAGATCACGAATTTCTTCAAAGAGGCTTCAATGAACTTTCAAATAAAGAGAAAAAAGATATAAATAATTAAATAATTAAATTTTTATGGCAACAACCTCAGATATTAAGAACGGATTATGTATTGTGATGAATGGAGATTTACTCTCTGTTGTGGAGTTCTTACACGTTAAACCAGGCAAAGGAAATACATTTGTTCGAACTAAAATGAAAAGTTTTAAAACAGGCAGAACCATAGAACATTCATTTTTGGCTGGAACAAAAATTGAAACAGCTCGAATTGAACGCAGACCTTACACTTTTCTCTATAAAGACGATAGTGGATATAATTTTATGCATGCAGAAGATTTTGAACAAATTTCAATTCAAGAAGAGATAATTAATGCTCCTCAATTTCTTAAAGAAGGTCAATATGTTGAAATGATTGTTCATGCAGACACCGAAACACCTCTTTCATGTGAACTACCTCCCTTTGTTGACATGGAAATAACATACACCGAGCCAGGGATGAAAGGCAACACAGCAACAAATGCAACCAAAGAAGCCACTGTTGAAACTGGGGCTAAAATTAAGGTGCCTCTATTTATTGAAACAGGAGAAAAAATTAAGGTTGATACCAGAACTTCCGAATATTCAGAAAGACTAAAATAATAGGAATGATATTTCTAAGAATTATAAATGGCAGCTTAAATATTTTAAGTTGCTATTTTTTATTAACAAATAATTACTAACAAAAAAATGAAAAGAAATGGAAAAGAAAAAAATCCATCAAAAAAACACATTTAGATTTAAGCGGTTTGCAAGAAAATCTTATAGCATATACAACAGTATGCATAAGGTTGTTACAATTGGGGTTTTAAGCGTTGGTTGTCTAACTTTTGCAAACCTAAAAGAAGCCTCAGCACAAAAGACCGACTCAGTTAAAATCAACCAAATTGCGGAAAGAGAGCTTGATGAAGTTATTATTAGCTCATCCTCCATCAATCAGCCTATCAATCAAATTGCTAAGCTAATTACAATAATTTCAAAAGAAGAGATTCAGCGGCTTTCGCCCCAAAGCATTGAAGATATTTTAGAATACGTTGCCTCGTTAGACATTCAAACAAGAGGCTCACATGGGGTTCAATCCGATATTTCAATAAGAGGTGGCTCATTCGATCAAAATGCAATACTCCTAAACGGCATTAACATCTCTAACCCCCAAACAGGTCATTATAGCTTTGACATTCCAATCAACCTTTCGGACATTGAAAAAATAGAAATCATTCACGGACCATCCTCAATTATTTATGGCTCATCGGCTTTTTGTGGAGGAATAAATATTATCACAAAAAAAGGTATTGATAAATCACTTAATGCTAAAATGGAAGCAGGAGGGCATAATTTGTGGAATGGAGAAATTGGTGGAAGTTATAGGATAAAGAATGTAGAAAACTATATATCAATGGGCTATAAATCCTCCGATGGATACATTAAGAACACCGATTATGAGATATTCAATATATTATACCAGAGCAGGTTAAACATAAAGAAAGATAAGATAGACTTTCAATTTGGATATAATAAAAAAGCTTACGGAGCCAACTCTTTCTATTCGGCAAAGTTCCCCAACCAGTTCGACAGAACCAATTCAATTATAGCATCCGTTAAGGGAGAGTTTGGACAAAAAATAAAGTTCCTGCCCTCTTTCTATTGGAACAGACATAACGATAAATTCGAATTAATTAAAAATAGTGGTAATGCCAATTATCATAGGACCGATGTGATTGGAGGAAATTTAAATGGCGAATATGTTTCAAAAATTGGAATAACAAATTTTGGAATTGAAATAAGAAACGAGGGTATATTAAGTAATGTTTTAGGTCAAACAATGAATAGCCCTATTGGCAATTTCACAAAAAAAGATAATAGAACAAATTTGAGCTATATGTTACAACACAACATAGAATATAAGAATTTTACATTATCCTTAGGAGTTTTAGGCTTTGTTAACTCATCCATAGAAAACAAATTTATACTCTACCCCTCAATCAACCTAAACTATCAAATTATTGAAAATTTAGATATCTACACTTCTTTTTCAAAATCCTCACGCCTACCAACATTCACCGATTTATATTATACAACCTCAACACACATTGGCAATAGCAATCTAAAACAAGAAGAATCACAAAGCATAGAAATAGGATTAAGACAGAAAAACAGATATATTGTTTCTTATATCTCAACCTTCCATATGAAAGGTAGAAATATGATAGATTGGGTGAAAATAAATCCCGAAGATAAATGGAAATCAGAAAACATAACACAAATAGATAAAATTGGAATAGAAATGGGAGGAAAAGTATTTATTAATGAGATAATCCCAATCCTAAAATACACCACACTATTTGAAGCCAACTACACCATGATGCATCAAGAAGTTGTGAAAAATGAATACATATCAAACTACATCCTAAACAACCTAAAAGACAAACTAACCCTCAGACTAACACTACCAATCTATAAAGATAAACTCACCACAACCCTCTCCTATCGCTATCAAAAAAGAATGGGAGAATACCTAAAATATATAGACAACCAACCAACCCAAAAAACAATATATCCAGCATTTTCCATACTCGATTTAAGCCTAAACTATAACTATAAAAAACTTAAACTCTACTTAAACATAAATAACGTTTTCAATACAGAATATTTCGATTTAGGAAACATCCCCCAACCAGGGATATGGGCAATTGTTGGAGTAAGTATAAGTTTATAAACCAAACCCCTTATTGTAATACCCGTTGTGCGGGATACCACACGACGGGTTTACCAGGGAATCCTGATGCTGACAATTTATATCAAGGAAAAAAATATTTATATCAAGGAAAAAAGTTTTTTTATCAAGGAAAAAAATAATTATAGTTGATATATTTTGTGGCTTTTAAGTTTTTAGTTTGAGTGTGTATTGCATACGTCCAAAAAAGAGTGAAAAGCTAAGAGTTTTTGGGCTTATAGTATTTGATTATTGAAAATAAAATAATAAACAACATTTTATATCGTTATTAGGTTTGTTAGAATAAAATTATATTTATGCTTAGAAAAATTGCAATAGTCTCTATTCTTTGTCTTTCTTTTTTTGGTTCAAAAGCTCAGCAAGAAATTTATGAAGCATACTCGGTTTTGAATTTACGATCTTCTGCAAGGGTTGCTGCCTTGGGGATGAACTTCCTTCCCTGGCAAGTGAATGATGTTTCGGTTGCTATCACTAATCCTTCTATTCTTTCTTCTCAAATGAATAATCAATTTGCTGTTGGCTACACTAATCTTTTTGCGGGCATTTGGCAGGGGAATTTTGCTTATAGTCACACTTTCAATAAGGTTGGGAGCATGAGCTTTGGAATGAATTATGTGGGTTATGGGGATTTTAAGAGAACGGAGCCGAATGGTGATGAAAAAGGTGATTTTTCGGTAAATGATTATATGTTTACTATTGGATGGGGAAGAATGTTGGATAGTAATGTTTATATTGGGGCTAATCTTAAACCTATTTTTTCTCAGTATGAGAGTTATTCTTCATTTGCATTGGCTTTTGACTTGTCGGCAACCTATGTTAGTGATAATAGAAGTTTTACTGCAACCTTAATGGCTCGTAATTTTGGAACTCAACTAAAAACCTTTAATGAGATTGAAGAGAAGCTGCCTTTTGAGTTGGAATTAGGCATTTCTAAGAAATTGAAGCATGCTCCTTTCCAAATTTTTGTTATGGCCACCAATCTCCAAAAATGGGATTTAAGGGAAAACGATCCTCTTAATCCAAGGGATGAGATTGATCCTTTTTCGGGAGAAATAAAGAGAGAAAATAAATTTTCAGGCATATTAGATAATAGTTTCAGGCATCTAAACTTTGGGGCAAATTTCCAACCTTCCAAAAATTTTTATCTTGCTTTTGGTTATAGCTGGAAACAAAGCCGAGAAATGTATTTGCAAGATGCTTTTTCATTGGCTGGCTTTTCCTATGGTTTTGGATTTCAAATTAAGAAATTCCAACTAAGCTATGCAAGAAATGAATATCATAAGTATGGCTCTCCAAACCATCTAACTTTGTTAGTTAGTCTCTAAAAATTAAGGTTTTTTATCGAGCTGTTTCCACCTTACCACTTTGATGATTTAACTCACTTCCTCTTAGAGAATGAGGGATACAAAATATTGTTATCATTACTGAGAAAGCAATTATTGATGTTATTCTAAAGATTTTCTTTTTCAAGAACAACATATTAATAA
>Ga0172381_10004241_pt1 | contig 14867 bp, 12 predicted proteins | sample Leawel6488metaG_FD_119754 | JGI IMG/M metagenome (GOLD analysis project Ga0172381, IMG submission 119754) | Leachate microbial communities from a municipal landfill in Southern Ontario, Canada - Leachate well 64-88 metaG | ecosystem: Engineered > Solid waste > Landfill > Unclassified | place...
CATAATCTTTGTCGGGGCGCCGAGAGTTGAACTCGGAAATCTCACCCTCCCGAAGGGTGCATGCTACCATTACACCACGCCCCGTCTAGACAACCCAGTACTTCTTCTTCGTCATCTCGTCCTTCTTCATCTCTAGTCCCTCCTTTTGCTTTTTAGCCTTTTGGGATAATTTTTCAAGTTCCTCTTCGGAAAGTTTCCCCAATTTTGAAATTTCTGCTCGTAGATATATCTTATTATTTTTTTTAGGATCTGACAAAGCCTCATCCAATAATATCTCTAAAATCTGGCCAATCTTTTTCCCTGGCTCTGATTTTAACTGCTTCATCACGTCGTTCCCCGAGACCTTAAGCATCTTTACTGAAATAGGATCCTGGGCAACTCTGTCTATTAGATATCTAAAGTGCCTCAACTTATAAGGCTCTGCTTTGGGAACTCCAGACCCAATCCTGTCTGACATTCTTACCTGGAGGAGCTCGTCCATATTCTCTGGCCCTACCTGTTTGACTAATCTTCTCACGGAACTTTCAGTAACTTCTCCAACGTTATAATAAAACAGATGGTATCTCACCAAGAGGACTATTTTGTCTGCGTCTTTCTTGGAGAATTTCAATCTGTCCAATATCTCAGAAGCCATCTTAGCTCCAATCATCTCGTGTCCGTAAAACGTAGAGTCTTTCCCTTCTCCTCTTTTAGATCTTGGTTTCCCGACATCGTGCAACAAAGCTGCTATCCTGACATACAAATTAAAGTTCTTTTTTGCCGCATAATCCAAAGATTTTAAACTGTGTTCATAACATTCATATATATGATGCTTATTCTGTCCTACCTTGTATCCTTCTTCTAGCTCAGGGATTATATGCTTTAAAAGGCCCGTTTCCCTCAACAGTTCCACCCCATCTGCCGCTCTTTCTGACATTATCATCTTTACGAATTCATCTCTCACTCTTTCCTTTGATATTGCCCTTAGCCAAAGGGAGTTTTCCTTTATTGCTTTTAAGGTTTCCTCTTCTATTTTCCAACCATTCCCTAAAACGGCGGCAAACCTGACCGCTCGCATCATTCTCAATGCGTCTTCTGAAAACCTTTCCTTAGGATTTCCTACCGCTCTTATTGTCTTTTTCTTTAAATCTCCTTGTCCATCAAAAGGATCTACGATTTCCTTTTTAGAATTCAATGCTATGGCATTTATTGTAAAATCCCTCCTAGCTAAATCTTCTTTGAGGCTCTTGGCTGCCCTTACTTCATCCGGATGCCTCTTGTCGGTGTATTCCGCGTCCTGCCTATAGGTAGTTACCTCTATGGTCTTTAGAGATTCTTTCTTTGATTTGGTTAAAACAGTAACAGTTAGAAACTTGTTCTCGTAAAAACTCTCTGGGAATATCTTTTTCATGTCTTCCGGTTTTGCAGAAGTAGCGACGTCCCAATCCTTGGGCTCTGCTCCTCTCAAGATGTCCCTAACACATCCTCCAACGACAAAAGCTTCAAACTTCTTTTTCTCAAGAGCTTCTATCACGTTTTTTACCTCTTTTGGTATCATCATTTTATAATCTTATCTTAGAAACTTGTTTTTTTCAATTAATATGATATACTCTATAAATGTTCGGGCCCCTGTAGCTCAATGGATAGAGTACTAGTCTTCGGAACTAGGGGTGAGGGTTCGACTCCTTCCGGGGGCACTAGGAAGGAAAGAATAACAAACTTTTGAGGGCCCCTATAACTCAACTGGTAGAGTAGCGGACTCTTAATCCGTTTGTTGCAGGTTCGAGCCCTGCTGGGGGCACAAATTAAAAATACATTATGTTAAACACAGAAGAAAAATCAAAGTTAATAGGAAAGTATAAAATTCACGAATCCGACACGGGATCCCCTGAGGTTCAGGTTGCCCTGTTGACCGATGAAATAAAAAGGCTGCTTTCCCATCTCAAAAAGAACCCTAAAGATGTTCATTCCAAAAGAGGTCTTTTGAAGATGGTCTCTAAGAGGAAGAGTCTTTTGAATTTCTTAAAGAAAGAAAATACCAGAAGGTATAACGGCCTTATCAAGAAGGTTGGGCTTAAGAAGTAAACTATGGAAGTAAAACATTTGGGCCAAAGAGTGGCCGTCTTCTTAGACGTTCAAAATCTTTATCATTCTGCTAAAAATCTCTATCAGGCCAGAGTAAATTTCGGAGCCATTTTAAAGACGGCTGTGGCGGACAGATCTCTGATAAGAGCCTTTGGATACGTGGTAAAAACAAAGACGGGGGAAGAAAAACCCTTCTTTGAAGCTTTAACAAAACTAGGAATTGAAACCAGGGAAAGAGACCTGCAAGAATTCTTCGGAGGGGTTAAAAAAGCTGACTGGGATGTGGGGCTGACCGTAGATGCCATCAGAATATCCACCAGCGTAGACGTGGTAGTCTTGGGCTCTGGAGACGGAGATTTTATACAGTTAGTAGAATATTTGCAGAATCAAGGAAAGAGAGTAGAAGTGATAGCTTTTGGAAGATCTTCTTCTGCAAGATTAAAAGAAGTCGCGGATGAATTCATAGATTTATGCGAACATCCAGTTAAATACTTATTAAAAAATGAAAAGAGAAATATTTAAAACGGAAATTGGGGGAAAAGAATTGAAAGTAGAGATAAACGACCTGGCGGAACAAGCTTCCGGCAGTGTTTTAATTCAATACGGCGATACGACCGTAATGGCCAACGTAACGGCTACCAAAGGCCCTAAAGAAGGAACCGATTTCTTCCCTCTGACGGTGGAGTACGAAGAGAAATTTTACGCAGCTGGAAAGATACTTGGTTCAAGATTCTTAAGAAGAGAAACTAAGCCTTCTGACGAAGCTATCTTAACGGCCAGATTCATAGACAGAGCCATAAGGCCCTGTTTCCCTGCAGGATACAAGAACGAAGTCCAAGTAATAGTAACCTGCTTGTCTTGGGATGAAGAAAATGATCCAGACGTAATAAGCTTGATTGCCGCTTCTTTAGCTTTATCTATATCCAATATTCCTTGGAAGGGACCTGTTGCCGCTTTGAGGCTCGGAAGGAATAAAGAGAATGAATTTGTCGTAAACCCAACATATCCTGAGAGAGCGGAGATGAATTTTGAATTGACTGTTGCGGGACTTGAATCTGAATTAGCAAAGTTCCTCGGAAATGACGGGAAAGACAACATTTTAATAAACATGATGGAGGCGGAAGGAATGGAAGTTGAAGAAGCAGTCTTTGCCCAAGCGACCGAAATGACAAAACCTCATTTGAAAAAGATATTGGACTTTCAGAAAGATATAATTAAAAAAGTTGGAAAAGAAAAAACAGAATTTGTAGCAAACACAATAGACCCAGAGTTAGAAAAAGAGATAAAAGATTTCCTTGGAGATAAATTGGAAAAAGCTTTGTTCCAGGACAAGAAAGAAAGAATGGAAGACGTAAACGACTTGAAACGAGAATTGATAGAACATTTGAAAGAAAAATCACCAGAGACAAACGCCTGTTCTTGCGTAGATAATTTCTTTGAAGAAGAACTTAACAATCTCGTTCACAAGAACATCTTAGAGAAAGACAAAAGAGTGGATGGAAGAAAGATAAACGAATTGAGGTTTATTGAAACTGAAGCAGGAATAATCCCAAGAACCCATGGTTCAGGACTATTTATGCGAGGCCAGACAAAAGCCTTATCTATTTTGACTTTGGGAGCTCCGGGAGACGTAAAGCTAATGGAAGGCATGGAAATTAGAGGGAAAAAGAGATTTATGCATCACTATAACTTCCCTCCGTATTGTTCAGGAGAAGTAAAACCTTTGAGGGGTCCTGGAAGAAGAGAAATAGGGCATGGAATGCTGGCCGAAAAAGCCATATTCCCAATGATCCCAAATGCCGAAGACTTTCCTTACACAATAAGGATCGTGACTGAAATACTGTCATCCAACGGATCAACCTCCCAAGCTTCAATATCAAGCTCGGTATTGGCTCTAATGGACGCTGGAGTGCCCATTAAGAAACCTGTAGCAGGAATTGCCATGGGGTTAATGTCAGACTATAAAGGTGCTTGGAAGACCGTGACCGACATCCAAGGGCCAGAAGACCACCATGGAGACATGGACTTTAAGATTGCTGGAACTAAAGAAGGAATCACCGCAGTCCAGATGGATGTTAAGATTGAAGGAATCGGAAAAGAAATAATTGAAAAAGCCTTAAAAGAAGCTAAAGAAGCAAGGGTTAAAATATTAGCTGAAATGGCAAAATCCATTGAAAAGCCCAGGGAGAACCTCTCCCCCTTCGCTCCTAGGATTATTGTCCTTCAGATAAATCCTGATAAGATAAGAGAGGTAATCGGTCCGGGAGGAAAAGTGATCAATGAAATTATAGATCAATGCAATGTTTTGATTGACATAGAAGACTCTGGAAGGATATTCATTACCGCCGAGAAAGAAGAGTCGGGAAAGAAAGCTGCAGAATGGGTTAACAACCTAACCAGGGAAGTAAAGGTGGGAGAGATGTTCCAAGGAAAAGTAAAAAGGATCATGGATTTCGGGGCTTTTGTTGAGGTACTCCCAGGACAGGAAGGACTAGTCCACATATCTCAATTAGCAAACTATCGCGTAAACAAAGTGGAGGATATCGTCAAAATCGGAGACGTAATCCCCGTCAAGGTAATCTCTATAGACGAACAGGGAAGAATAAACCTGTCTCACAAAGAAGCTAAAGAACAATAAAACATTTATGGAGGGAAACGAAAACATAAATCAAAATCTCAATATAGTTCCAAAACCTCCCCTAGACGCACCAAAAGAACCCCCAAAAAGAGTAGATCCTAACAGACCCACTCCTCCGCCAGCTCCGATTGAAGAAAAGAAAGAGTTCCTTGCAAGAGCAGAAGTAAGGACTATGGCAAAAGACCTTTCTAAGGTAAGGGAATATGAGTCAAAGAAGGAATTGGGCAAAATGGCTCGTCTTAATGTTGGTCCTGTCCAAAAACCGAAGGCTAATGAAGATGAACAGAAAGCAAAAGAGATAATAAAGACCGGCGTAATGCCCCCAAAAGGCTACAAGAAGCCTTCTTCGTTCCAGAAAATAGTTGTAAGAATCTTCGCGGTCTTAGTCTTATTGGCTGCCGCAAGCTTTATTTATTGGTTCTTAAAGATAAGGTTGCCTCAAGAGAATATCCCGGAACAAGAACAGGCCCAGCCAGAAGAGGAAACAATCGTGGAGGAAGAATTAGTAGAAGAACAGATTCCTCAACTATCTATAATTCCAAGGATTGCAGATTGGGGGTTTAAAGTCCCAGAGACTCCAAGAACTATAGATACGATAGTCTTGATTTCAATGTATAACGACACGGATACAGACTATTATAATACAGACAAATTGTTAGCTTCTCTAAAAAAGAATAACACAGTCACTCATTATATGATTTCTAGGGAAGGCGAAGTGTCTCAATTGGTCTTAGACGAGAACATTGCCTACCATTCGGGAAACGCCCAAATGCCAGATGGTACGAGAAGAAAAGAAATAAATCAGTATTCTTTGGGAATAGCTATGGTTTACAACAAAGATGAATCCCCTAACGAAATACAGCTGCAACAGTTAAAGAGCCTTGTCTCCTTATTAAGAGAAAAATATACGATTCCCTTGAACAATGTGTTCGTCCGCCAGGACATCTCCCTATCAGGATCTGTCACCTGGAATTTCGACAAGGAATCCTTTATTAATTCATTAACCCAATAATTTATGGACAAAAAGTTACAGGAAGAATTAAAGATAAAGTTGGAAACCGAAAAAACAGAAATAGAAACCAACCTAAAAAGCTTTGCTCAGAAGGACGACAAGCTTAAAGGAGACTGGGATACTAAATTCCCTAATTGGGGAGGAGAAGAGACTGGGAACGATGCCCTAGAAAAGGGGGCTGACCAGGTTCAGGAATACGGGAATATGCTTCCAGTAGAGCACAGCCTTGAAAAAAGGTTAATGGATATAAATCATGCTTTAGAAAAGATAGGCAAAGAGACTTACGGCAGATGCGAAAACTGCAAAGCGGAAATACCGGAAGACAGACTGAAAGTATTCCCTGCGGCAAGGTTCTGCATGAAGTGTGAAAAGAAACACGTCTAGAAACTAAAAGGCCGCCTTCTGGGCGGTTTTTTGTTTGAATGATTAAACTATTTCCTAGTAAGCAAAGGGGTTTCTAGCCCCATAGACTCCGAAGTGTAAATGACATCCTGTAGAGTTACCCGCTCCTGGAGTATATCTCTTCCCTCCCACCAAAGCGATTACATCCCATTGAGTAACTGCGTCTCCAACAGACACTAATGCCGCTGAAACGTGTCCGTAATAAGTAACCACTCCATTCGAATGCCTTATTGTGATATGATTCCCATATCCATGAAGAGCACCTATAGAACTTGAATTAGTTAACTCCACTCTTAAAACTACCCCTGACGCAGCAGCATATATTGCTTTTCCACATTCCGCCTTAATATCTGCGGCATTTTTAAAATGGAGCTTTTGGGAAATATCATCGCCCTTACATGTGTTTCCTTCCACGGGACAAATAATAGAGCCCTTTGCTAATATAATATCGGATGGGGAAGAAGCGTAATAAGAAGAGCTTGGCTTAATGCCATTTGGAATTATCAATATATCTCCTATGTATATGTCTTCCGAAGAAAGATTGTTAAAGGCCATGATTTCGTCTGTTTTTCCTTTATATTTCTTAGCAACTTCCGAAATAGTATCCCCGTCTTTTACGTAGTGTAGAATACCCGAAACGGGCAATATGACTAACTTCTGACCAAGTTGAATCGTAGATTTACTGTCTAGAGAGTTAGCCCATAAAAGAGTGTTCAAGGAAATGCCGAACTTACTAGCTATAGAAGATAGAGTATCTCTCTCTCCTACTACATACTCTGTGATCATCATCTGCTCTTCGCTTAAATCATACCCATCTACCAAAGCCCCTAATATCTGCGGGGAGAATGAAGCCGGAGGGACGGAAGCCATAAGGCTGTTTTCACCCACAACTAGATATTCTGGGGAATCTGGGCAGGAATTCTTTATCGTTAAACCGGCAAAACAGCCAGCTTGAGTGTCGTCTCCGACGGCGTTTGCCAGGGAAGCTAAAGAAAAATCCCCTTTATTATAGAGGGAATCTGAAAGAGGGCCGGAAATCAGGGATATGGATACGAACAAAACCAAGGAAATGGCCCCTAAACAAATAAAGGGATCTTTAATTGACCCTTTAATCCTAGCTTTATTTTTGAGGAATTTCATCTTTAACCCAAAAAGGGGGTTTAAACGGCTTTCCATAACTGTAATGATTATACCTTAGCCAGGAGTCGAGTCAAGGCCTTGGCTAAACCTTCCTGTTCTGTGCTAGAATAGGTAAAATATGGCTTATCTCAAGGAAGAACTGCAGTCGCTACTCAAAAAACAAGGGATTCTGCCGTCCAAAGGGCTGGGGCAGAACTTTTTAATTGACTCTGGCGCCATAAACAAGATTGTTTTGGCCATAGGAGCCCAAAAGACAGATACGGTGGTAGAGGTAGGTCCGGGATTGGGGGTTTTGACCAGAGAACTGGTAAAATCTGCCAAAAAAGTGATAGCCGTGGAAAAAGACAGAAACATGATAAAGATTCTTGAAGAAGAGTACGGGAAGCTTAGAAACCTGGAGATAATAAACTCCGACATCCTAAAGTGGGTTCCTGAGCAGAAAGACTATATTCTGGCTGGGAATATCCCCTTCTACCTGACAGCCCATGTTATAAGAAACTTCCTGGAAACCGAAAAACAACCCAAAGAGATTATCTTTATAATCCAGAAAGAGGTAGCACAAAGAATCTGCGCCAAGCCTCCCAAGATGAGCATTCTGTCTGTCTCCGTCCAGTTTTATGCCGATCCCAAAATAATCTCCTATATTCCCAAAGGATCTTTCTGGCCACAACCGAAAGTAGACAGTGCAATAATAAAAATCACCGCGCGCGCTGGGAAAAACGTATATGCCGACACTTTTTTCAAAATAATTAAGGCTGGATTCTCCCAACCAAGGAAACAACTTTTGAATAATCTGGCAAAAGGTTTAAAATTAGATAAAGACGAAGTAAAGTCGTGGTTGGAGAAAAATAATTTAAGCCCGACCCAAAGAGCTGAGACTCTAACTATTAACGATTGGCAAAAGCTAGTAGCAACAATAGAATGAAGAAAATTGTTTTGTATTTTACGATCATCTCTACTGTCAGTTCATTTTTGTTGTTTTTCGGTTTTGTTCAAAAAATAAAAGCTGAACCAGCGTGCGAACCGGCTTATCAAATGTGCCAAGCTTCTGAAGACCCTAAATGCAAACCTGGGGACTGGAGTTCCAGCACCAGCGTTTCTGAACCGTTCCGTTGCCATAATTTTCCTGTCTACAAGTGCTCCAACAATAGTTGCGGGACAGACGGGGGTGCGTTAGCACAAGGCATCAAATGGTATATGTGCACAACAACATACACCTCAGGGTCAAATGGCTGCGTCTTTTGCGCTAGTAGTATTACCTGCGAAGTTAGTGGCCCTCTTGGCCCTGACCAGATTGAAGACCCATTCACTACGATCCCTGATTATCACATCTGCCCCGTGCAATATAATAGCTGGGGCAAAGAATACCCCATAACAGAATGTCGAGGGAAGTGTTATCCAGCCGTAACCACTAAATCCCCTGACGATCCAGATCTTTTGCCGAAGAATATTTCTGATAGCACGGGGTACAAGCTGCCTGTCAATCTGTCTTGGGATGATCTAGAGGACATAGTTGGCGAACCGCCAAGCAGCTGCAAGGTCCCAACTTACGAGTTTAATATAACAAGTCCGTCTCTCACTGAATTTGTTGCAGGAACCCAATTGCAGAACACTGATTCGTCAGAATACAAACTTAAATGCAAGCTTAAGAGTAATACTAGCTATACTTGGAAAACAAGAGGGTGTCTCACCCAAACCGATTGCGGAGATTGGAGCAATACTAATAGCGTTAAAACGAGTGAAGCTCCAGAAGTTTATTCTCCATATGATAAAGATTGGAACGGGGAGGAAGGAGCAGCAAATACAGAATTTTCTGGATTAACTCTTAATTGGTGCGATTTCTCTTTCAAAAATGGAACAGAAGAAGAGTTACCACTCTCTTATCTTTTAAAATTCTACACAGTTAAGAATAACGAAGATGACTGCAGCCATTTTAGTTGCGAGCCTGAAGTAATCGCGGTTGACCCAAGATACAGTAATCCTCTTGACCCATATTACACGAGTGACGGCTATACTTTTACCAAAGGCGAGACTTACGCATGGGAAGTATCTGCTTGCAAAGATATAGCTTACGAAGATTGTACCGAATATAGTGAGAAATGGAGATTTTCGGTTGGAGACTTCTCTATCTCAAGTCCTGGGCAAGCTTTCCCGCCTAACGATCCAACCGGGGACTCCCCCGTTGGACTCCCAGTTTCCTTCCAATGGGATAGTCCTTTGGGGGCAAAATCATATATTTTTCAATTAACTGGATTCGCTGAAAAGAAATTGACTTCCGCAAGTATCTCTTATGATTTCCCCTCTCTCAGTTTAAATAAAACCTATACATGGAAAGTAAAATCTTGTTGGGATGCTGAAGGAGAAGATTGTGAAGAAAATTGGTCTGATACCTATTCCTTCAAAACGACTGGACAGGCCCCGATTTCAATATATCCATCTGGAAATAATATTTCTGTTCCAACCAACTTTCAATGGTCAGAAGTGTCTGGGGCAAAGTTCTATATCCTAAAGATCCAAGGACCTGAAATAAACAAGGAAATCGAAACTGATAAAACGAATTTCTCCATTGAGTATCCAGATTTAAAACAAGAAACATCTTATAGTTGGCAGATAAAAACGTGTGCCAAAGAAAATCTGTGCGGCAACTATAGCCCCGAAACGTCATTCACGACAGCTCGCCTTTTTAAGCCAACTTCTCTAGTTCCTTTAACTGGCAGTGAATTGTATTCTTCCCAAAGAATTCATATTTTAAGCTGGGCAGGAGTGGCCGGAGCTAATTTTTACCAATACGAATTGGATCTTACGCAACTCGGTTTAGAGGAGAAAAATGAAAATTGTAAGACAGGCAATGTCTCTGAAAAAATAACTAATATACCCAACAGCGACACTATGAGTTTGCTTTGTTTGGGAGAATACGAATGGAAGGTTAGAGCCTGCTTCGACCAAGAATGCGCCCAAGCAGGAGATTGGAGTGAAAAGAACACTTTCTCTATTGTAGACAAAAATGCCGAACCTTCCTATGGATTAGTCCCCTGTGGAAGAGTATATGATAACCCAGACACAACGTGGGACGAAAGACAAAAATGCGAAATAAAACACATCTTCTTGTTGATTAGAAATATAATTGATTTTATTCTGTGGAAGTTTGCTCCATTAATGATTGGACTATTAGTCTTGGGAACTGGCCTCATGTTTTTCTTTTCTATAAGATTCCAAAGTCCTATCTTTATGAAAAAAATTAAACTGGTTTGGGGTAGTGCTGGCAAAGGATACGGACTATTGTTTCTTTCTTGGACATTGCTTAATGTATTATTAAGAATTATAGGGTTCAAAGTCGGAATCTTCGGAGAATGGTGGAAAATAGGATTTTAAATATGAAAGATAAATATTGGTTAATAATAATTATAGGATCTATATTCTTTTTTGGATTTTTAGCACTCTTAGAGTTTAACAGCCTAGGGAAGTCTCTGAATAATTTTTCTTTTCCTGAATTCAATTTTAACGCGGATGATTTTTCTTTCCATAAAAATGAAAACGTGACCCAAAAGAATTTCACAGAAGAAAAAATAGAATTATTTTATCCTTCTGACTGGAAGCCTGTTGAGAATTCTCTGTTGGATGAAGGAATCTTGAGGGAAGATTCTCAAACACTTTTATTTCTGCAGAAATTGAATTTAGATAATCCATTTTTTGCTTTTTTATCTATACAGAAAATAAAAACTAATCAAAGCATAGAAGAATACCTTAACTCTTCTGCGGAAAAGATTAAAGATAACGACGTAGGAGCAGAAATTGTTAAAAAGAATATTGGTGAGGATTTCGCTTTATTGGAAATAAAGTATTACAAAGAAGAAAACACTATTCTCTACGGAACAGAAAAATTAATTTCTGTGCCCGAATTCATTTATATAATTGATGTAATTTCCCCGACAGAGCCACAAGGAGAAATTAATGAAGAAATAGACCAAATTATTGATTCTTTTAAGAAAACTCAGTCCTCTTGACAATAATAGATTTTCGTTATATAATAAGGACAGTATATTGAAATATAGATTATATAGGAGGTTTTTGATGAAAACTATCGTATTGATAACTATCCTCATCTGCGTCCTTTTCTTGATCGGTGGATGCTCAAAGGCAGCGGGGGCCGATCTCCCACCAATACAGGAAACGCCTGCAATGGCCGAAGAAACCGCTACGGTGGTCACCTTCTCTCAACTAAAAGATTGCGAATCTTTTATTGATAAAAAGGTAATCTTAACTGGAAGAATCATAATCCAAGGCAAGACCTTGGGCATCGAAAGCAACGAAGCAAAAGATGCTGGAGACTTCGAGTGTCCTCGGGTAGTGTGTCTTCTCGAGGGTGATGGTTCCGAGTTTAAAAAAGGAATGGTGGTAGAAGTTATAGGTCAGTTAACGAATCGTTCGCCTGCAGGATTGAGCTCTACGGCGTATTCGATCAACAAGCCAAACATTCCTATGATTGCAGAAAAGGTAACCATAATAGGAAATTGAGCAAACAAAAAGGGGCCGTGCATCAAAGATGCATTGGCCCCCCTTTTTATTCGTGCTATACTATAATAATTCCAAATGCTATAATATTATAATATTTATGAGCATTCTCAACAAAAAACAAAAGGGTCTCTTAATTATATTGTCTCTCCTGGCGGGAATGAACTTTTTCATTGGGGAGGCAAACGCTTATATCCAAGGAACCGTATCTGTTTCTCCAAATCCTGCGCAAATAAACAATGATGTAAACATTACAATCAGCGCCTCAGACCCTGGAGGGAACATATTAACAATAGGATACACCGTCGTGAGAGTTGATGGATATGCATTCGACAACCCTTCCTCTGATACGGACTACTCTTGTGCCGATGAATATGGGAATGGTGCTAGCAATTGCAGTCATACCTTTACCACTAGATTCTCGGAGAATAAAGACTACTCAATCTCTGGATTTGCGGTTGAGGTCGATGGAGGGATCGCAGACAGCAACCCAAATGCCTTTGGAAACTTTAATAAAATAATTCTAACTATTGGAACAGTAACGCAAGGGAAAAAGCCTCCCACAATATCAAACCTATCTCCCGCCACGGCACAACTAGGATCTATATTGGAAATTACTGGAACAAATTTTTGTCCCAAACAGAATAACTTCGAATTCAGTCTCAATGGTGTCAGATTTAATCAAAGTTCAATTTCAGGAGGAATAGATACCACTGTCACTCCCTTAGCAGAGCCTGATAGCAGTTGCAATCTAATAAGAGTAAGGATCCCCACAAATTTAATCGCAGATAACAACGCTAAAGTATCTGTAAAAAATACTGACGGAGAAAGCTCAACTTTAGATTTATCTCTAACCCCAACCCCAGAAGAAGAAGATAATAATGGAACGGGTTATGATGGTCCAGAAAGTTATATAAACAACAGCGGGCTAGAGCTCAACTGGCCAACTTCTCCAGGAGGGACAAAACTAAATGAATCAAGTAAGCTTCCGGATTTGATAGAATATATATATGAATGGGGAATAGCACTTGGTGGACTAGGAGTGTTTGTTTCTTTGCTAATCGCTGGCATACAGTATTTAACCTCTTTTGGAAACCCAACATCAATGAAAGATGCTATGGGACGAATACAATCAGCGATAATAGGTTTAATCTTATTATTGTCTTCTTGGTTAATTCTTAATACTATAAATCCTGATCTCACAAACTTTGATATATCGTTCAATCTGCCCCCTCCGAACATCAAGAATTTAGACGCCTCCAGCTGGAAGTTAAAGGTTATCCCTTGTGACCGTGTCGAAATAACACACACGACAGGAATGGTAAAAATCGGCATGGGGCATGAAAATAGAACTGAATTTATTGTTGGATCTATTATTTCCAGCCAAGGAATTGTTAATGAAAAACCTAACAATCAATGTATGGGACAATTAAAATTTTATAAAAAGGCTTGTGGTGATGAAATTGCAACACTGGGCGTGACAAACAATAATATAACCGTAGACGACGACCAAGTCGTAAAATGCATTAAGTTTGAAAGAGTATCCGAAACAATACTTTTCTAAATTAATCTAAAATGAAGAATAATCTAATAAAAATATCTGTTATTGGCTTACTATTTCTTGTCCTTCCCTTAAAAGCTGACGCATTTATTGGGACAGGATTGTTTGATTATTTTGATTCTGCATTGGGCGGTATAGAAGAACTTGCCGGACCTCTATCAGGAAAAATTGTGGCCTTCCTGTTCGCATATGCTTTTGGATTAATAGCCTTAATAGTATCTGGAGGACTCCTAAAGTTAGCCATGGATCCTAATTGGCTTAACATCCAAAATGACCCATTAGTAGATACTGGATGGCAATTCACAGTCGGAATTTCCAACATGCTTATAATTATAATCCTTTTAATTATCGCATTTGGATTCATTTTCAAGTTAGAAAACTTACAAATGAAAAAGACCCTGCCTAGACTACTGGGAGTAGCTCTTTTAATGAACTTCAGTCTTGTTTTTGTTCAAGTTTTTGTGGATTTCAGCAACATATTTTATAACACCTTCTTCCTCGGCAATGAAAATCTACCAGACATTCTGGCGTCAAGTATAAAAGATGGAGCTTACATTTCTTTAGACTTAATAATTGGCATGCTGGGAACGTTGGCTATCTCTTTTATCATTCCTCTTGTGGCCCCATTCGTACAGTTTGCATTAGTGGGGCTTATGACTGGACCATTTTTGACCGAAACACTAGTAATGATTCTCCAAATCATTATCTGCGGCATCATGAGTACTGTATTCTTAACGTATGCCGTTCTTTTTGCAGCAAGATCTCTTATTGTAAAGATGCTGGCGGTCCTTGCTCCCTTGGCGTTCTTATGCTTAATATTGCCTCAAACAAGAAAATATTGGGATCAATGGTTTCATTTACTCTTAGAATGGATAATATTAGGCATCCCGCTGATCTTTTTTATGTTCTTAGGGCTAAAGAGCGCCAATGTTTTTCTTCCTGGCTCAGGATATGGAACCGCTGGATCTGGTGCAGCCGATAGCTTCTTCCACTTTAATATGAATCCTTTTGTCGCCTATTACGCCTTCTTGGCTCTCTATTTCTTTATAGTCGCCATAATAAGCAAAAAAACAATGCCCACTTTCGCTCAGGGAATAATAGATGGGGCGACTAGTTTAACTAAAATGGCTTGGGGAAGAGTTGGTGCTCCTGCGAGCAGTGCCGCAATGAAAGGGCTGAATAGATTTGCGATTTCTCAAAAAGGAAGAGAAGAAGACGCACAGAAAAGAATCGCTGCTGGAGAAAAAATTGGGGGATTTCAAAGGGCGGCTCTTGGCTTTGGAAAATGGATTAGAAAACCAATTGAATTCGGCGATAGCGTCGTGGGCACTACTCCAAACGCTATAATAGAAAGGGATTTGGAACAAAAAGCCGCTAAAATCAAGAAAAGATTTGGGAAAGATTACGTCGGGGCAGCCAACCATTATAAAAGAATTAGCGAGGGAAAGAATAAAGTTCCTGGAACAGGGTTTGATAGGGCTGCATTCGCTCTTGCTCTACAGGAGATGAAGGGCGGAAAGGCTCTTGGAAAACTAGGA
>Ga0172381_10004242_pt1 | contig 14864 bp, 14 predicted proteins | sample Leawel6488metaG_FD_119754 | JGI IMG/M metagenome (GOLD analysis project Ga0172381, IMG submission 119754) | Leachate microbial communities from a municipal landfill in Southern Ontario, Canada - Leachate well 64-88 metaG | ecosystem: Engineered > Solid waste > Landfill > Unclassified | place...
AAACTGCTAATAACCCTAACCCTATCCCTCGATATATTTTCTTTAATATCTTCATAATCACTCTCATTATGTAGTCTTCGTTATGAATTGTCTTATCCAGAAAAACCCAAATAGTACAGTCATAATCAATAAGATAGATGTCGGCAAAATCCTGAAGTAAGTCCCCAGCCACAGCATCGGAACGTAGATAAGAACTGCGCCCAAAGCTCCTGCGCCATTGGAAACAACCCAGAAGACACAGAGAAGCATACCTAGCATAATGATACCCGCCGCCATATTCTTCCCTGATACACCGAAAGGAGTAGCGACATTATCTATCATTCCTGAGATAGTAGTTCCTACATAAGAACGCCAACCTGAAACAAGGTCTGCATCTGTTTTATCCCAAACATTCGCATCAGTACCTTGCGTAAAATCAGGTGATGTACTTGATGTTGAAAAGGCATCTGGTCTGATTGTGCTTATTTTAGGTATACCTGTAACGAAATATCCGCCAGCGGTATCATTAATTACAATGCCTTGGTCTGTTAACGCTGTTAGATAAGCTACAGCGTCTTCCTGTTGCATATCCCAAGCTACACCTATTAACCAATCATCTAATTTATTTAAATCGCTCCCCTGCCAATCTGCGACAGAAAGAGTATAATCGGTAGGCGGAGAAGGTGCGCCAGTAAATAAACCTTTAATCCTTAGAACATATAAACTATTTTCTGTTAATGTCGCCGCAACTGCCGAGCTAATGTAAATAGCTTCTGGTCTTAATCCCCACTGTTTAAGAGGTGTAACCGCTAATATCGTAGTATTCGCACTAGACTGTAATAATTGTATATTAAAGTATTCGTTAGGTGCTTTATTAGGGTAATAACCAAAGAACTTATTATACACTTCTGCTACTATTAAGTAGTCCGTATAAAAAGCTATAGTAATATTTCCCGCACCGCCGCCTTGTACGGTAAAATCCCCAGTGGAAGTTATCGTTTTAGGACTATCCGTAACAGTCCAACCATCGCTTGTAACTACTGCTGTAGTCCCAGTTGGTACTGTTAAAGTAAAAGTTCCTGCGGCAGTAACAGTTGGGGTGTTATTGCCTAATTGTATGGTAACGGGGCTACCTGTCATAGTCCCTGTATGGTCTGCTACCGACATTCCTGAAGTCGGAACATCATATCCTTGATATACTTTTACATCTACTATATCTACGTAAGAATTACCACTTGATGTATAGTTTATAACCATATAAGGAGTTTTATCTCCTGATATATTTCTAATTATTATTAGGTCATTACCAACTGGTGCTATACCAGCTACTTCATTGTCACTTCTAACCGTAAATTTTGTAGTACCGCCAACTATAATATTACCGATTCCATTTTGAGTAAGCGGAATCTCATTCCAACTTAGAACGGTAAATAATGCTGTGTTGAAATTACCACAAACATTACCAGAATAATTAGTTTTATCATAATCACCCACAACTAACGGGTCGTGAGGATGTGTAGTCGTTGTTCCTGTATATAATGTAATATTAAAATCTACCGTAGAAAAGTCAAAAAGACCGTATATAAAGACACTCGCAGAATTAATTGTTGCGTCTGTTGGTAAAGATGAGGTATCAAAATATAAATAACTTCGATATATAGTATAATTACCGCCATCTAGTTTCTGACCTATAAAACTCTGATAATAATTATCTGATGCAATTCCATTTGCCGCAGTCCAAGCGGTATTATAAACAGGGTCTCCAGCATATAAATAAGAAGAAGATAAAGTTGAGGTATACACTCCTTGTACAGCCCCTACAGACAAAGGTATTAAAGAAAACAGTATCGCCACTACTATGGCGATACCTGATAGTTTAAATTTCAATTTCTTCATACTTACCTCTGGTTTAAGATTCTGACCTGTGCCTCAGCCCGTTTTTTAGAAGTACCCTTGGCGAAAATTCTTCCTTTAGAGTCGGAAACACGCCAAAGATTTTTGTTTCTGATTTTCCGCATCCTCGCTGGCATCTTAACCTCCCCAGATACCATTCACACCACTTTGAATAGAGCCAACGGCGGCGACTGTAATCGCAATGATTATCAGTATGACTATGATAGACTGTAATGTAGCCCCTTCCTGAGCCATCTTTCTAAGGACTATGAAGATACCTGCTACGCCAAATAACAGAGGGAATAAGTTAGTCACGTTACTTGTAGCGGGTAAAGTACCTTCGGGGATGAAAGAGCCGCCGCCGCCATAAACTGTAACTGCGCCGTTAGTTACATAAGACCTATAATATATGGTTAGTGTTGGATTATACCCTGAAATTGTAGCGGTATAATTACCTATTGCTAACGCTGTTTGTAAGGTAGCAGTATGACCATAAGCTAAGTCGTAACCCCATTCAAAGCCAGCATAAGTAGAAGTTGCCACTCCCATAGCTGTGATGTTTCCCGCCAAAGTCGCCGTGAAACCGCTTTGTGACGCAGACCCAGTAGTAACACTCGGCATTGTGAAAGACACGGTGACATCTCCACCGTTAAACGGGCTTGCCACATTCCCATTAGTGGAAACTCCCCTTACGTGATAGGTAGCATTAGGAGTTAAAGTTGTCGGGGCTGACGTTGTAAACACTCCGTTATCATACATCGTAACAGAGGCGGTACTACTTCCATATAATGCTGTTAAACCGTAATTGAACAAAGTTCCGATTATCGGCGTTCCATCTAAGTCAGTAGTAACTGTTCCGTTAAGTGTTGCGGTAGTAACGCCGTCTTTATCCAGAGCAACCCCTGTCACCGCTTGAGTTGTCGTGGTCAAAGCGGGGTCGGTGAATAACCACTGGACATTTCCGCCGCCATCCCCTGAGTGTGAACCAGCATACCAAACATTAATAGCATTAGCGGTTGACCCTGTAACATTCAAGTAATCTAACGCTATTGGCGTGGCATCTGATTTTGTCCACGTTCCATTAGTGATTGTGATTGTACTTGTCCCACTATTACGGGTAAAGTCGTTCACAGTCTGCGTAGTTCCAGTTGCGGTGATAGCTTTAGCGGACTGGTTAGCATTTACTCTGAAGATATTATAAGTGTTATCGCCAGTAATCGTCAGAGCATATGCTCCCAAACCCTGTACAGTCACGTTGTTGTAGGTTAATCCTCCACCTCCGAAAGTCTGAGCAGCTACCCCAGAATTAGTAAAGACAATAGTTGATGTCCCTGCATCAAATGTTAGACCACCAGCCGCTATATTCCATTTAGTTCCTGCGGCTGTTGTATTTAGTGTAATAGTGCTGCTACCTAATACTAACCCACGAGTAGTCCCATAGGAGCTATTGTAAATACCGCCCGTCATTGCATAATTATTTGTATTCCACGTACCGTATTGGTGATAAAAAGACCAATTATCAGCCCATACATAAGCATCCTGCTGAGTATATGTTCCTCCAACAGCATAGGTTGTTGTGGCATTAAAAGTTTGCCCTGCACAAGTAACGGTGTGTGCGCCTCTACCTCTATAGTATGTATAGTTAGATGGTGTAAATGTCATTCCACTTACTAGAGTAAACGAACCATAAACACTCATATCAGATAAACCAGCAGCACTTACAACGGGAGTTCCCGTAAATGTGACATCTTCACCTATACGTGGCATATCCACTGTGACTACGGAAGTACCGCTAACATTAGCATTATCCTGTGGGAGAGGAACTCTGAAATTTAATCCATCAGTCCATTTTGTAGAGTCAGACCAATTCCCATTAGCATCGTGTGTAAAATCAAAGTCAGAGCCAGTCGTAAAAGTTATATTAGTATTTCCGCCGCAATCCCCTGACTTACCAGCAATAGCGGAAAGGTTAACTGCATTAGTAGCAGTAATGTCCATAATATCTACATTTGTCGCACCAGTCCAGTTAGTTGCTGTAATAGTAGCAGGAGTACCTAGTTTAGAACTCTGAACTAATACTCTATTTGTTGCTGAATTTCCTATCGGGGCAAAAGTTGTACAGGTAACTGTTGTCCCAGAAGTAAAGGTTACTGAGTCGGTCTTTGTCGCTGTTCCTGTACGAGTTAAATCAACGCAAGTAAACGCTCCAGAAACAGTGTGTGATGTACCGTTTAAGTTAATATCGTTATATGTAACGATATTTCCTCCAGCGAATGCTCCTGTGCCTGTGACATTGATGGTAGAGGTATTGGCGGTGACGGTGAGATTAGTAACAGTTGTGAATGTCCATTGAGTACAATTTATAACGGAAGTTCCAAGTGTTAATGTTCTAGCATTAGTACCAGACCCGTAAAAATCACGACAAGTAACTGTTTTTCCATTAGTATCTAAAGTTCCAGAATTTAGTGTTAGGTATGTAAAAGTAGAGGTATAGTCATCAGCAAGAGTAATTGAACCACATGCTACTACTGAAAGCCCACAAGATAATGATAAACCATTTGTAGTTAATGTTTTTCCAGCACCTGCCATTTCAAAGTCAAAAGCCCCAGTTGTTGTCATAGCTGCAATAAAAATCACACTACCAGAACTTCTAATACCTGCACTAAACACCAACGTAGGTGTATTCGCCACCCCCGTCCAGTCCATATCCAAACAAGCCGCCGCCGCATCCACCGTACAAACTAATCCTGCTCCGCCAAACGAGTTCTCGTCAAATCTAGCGTGTTTAGTAGCATCTGGTATATTTCCAACTCCACCTGCGCCACCAGAAGCTAAAGACCAGTGGTTAGTCGGGTCACTCCAGTTTCCCGTTCCCGAAACCCAGTATCTATAGTAATCACCCGCCGCCCAGTTAGTAGTAGTGCCGTGAACTGCGCCATTTGCGCCATAGAAGAAATCATTTGCATTAGTAGATTCTATATCTGTTACATCTACATAGTCCATAATAGCCTGTGCAGTTCCAGACATTGTAAAGTTAGCGGTTGCGCCGCCTGTATTTAAAGTTAAAAGTCTAGTTCCGCCAGTCTGACTTACAAAACCAGAGAAGGTCTGAGTAGTCGCTGGAGTTACTACTATAGTTTTTGCGGCAACACTTCTATCTACCGTGAAGGTGTTAAAAGTATTTGACCCTGTGATTGTTAAAGTATAAGCACCAGCACCTTGTACGGTGACGTTGTTGTAGGTTAGACCTCCTCCGGCGAAGGTCTTAGTTATAGCATTTGTTCCTGTGGTTATAATAATTGTGGAAGTACCTGCATTGAATGTTAATCCAGTAGTAACTGAGGCATTCCATTCAGGTGCAGTTTGATAGTTAACCATAGTAATCGTACTACTACTAAGATTCAATGCTCTAGTTCCTACAGCTACTCCTGAATAATATATATACATAAACCTCATTGTCATAGAATAGCCATTGGTATTAAAAGTACCATAGTTAGGAAAGACAGACCTTAGTGTACCAACATCACCCAATAATGTATATTCACCAGATGGACACATTATGAATATATCATTACTGGTTATACCTTTACCTGCTGGATTTATAGTGTAACTTCCACGACCACGCAGATTTATACTATTCGCATTAGTGTAAGTCATTTCACTTGCTAATATATAAGAGCCGTAAATACTAATATCATTTGATATAGTTATCGTTATCGCACCACTAAACGTCACGCTCTTTCCTATTCTCGGTATATCAATAGTCTTTGAGTGAGAACAGGTAACATCATCTTGTGGTAAAGGAACTCGACCTGACCATCCAGCAGCAGTTCCCCATGACTGAGTACCGGCTGAGGTTTGAACTACCGCAGCAGGGAAAGTAATGTTTGTATTTCCTCCACAATCCCCGATATCATCCTGTGCTGAATAATCAGCAGCATTAGTAAAAGTCAAATCCATTAAATCTACATTCGTCAAAGTCGGAGCATTTGTAACTGTTATAGTCGCCGCTGTCCCTAATGTAGAAGACTGAGCTAGAAGTTGATTTGCTCTTGAGTTGCCGATTAACGAGAAATCGGTACAGGTTAGTGTTGCCCCTGATGTAAAAGTAACAGAGTTGGCGTTAGTTGCTGTGCCGTTGCGAGTAAAAGTGGCAATATCAGTAGGACTTCCAGACACAGTATGTGAAGTACCATTTAAGTTAAAGGATGCTCCATTGTAATCTGCATCACCTAATGCTACTGCACCTGTTACTGAGCAATTAATGGTTGCTGTATTAGCTGCTATAGTGAGATTAGAACCTAGATATTGCCAAGTCTGAAGATTAATAACAGAAGCTCCCATTGTTAGAGTAGTCGCTGCTGCGGTAGAGATAAAAAATGCCCCTGAATTTACAATTTGACCATTTGTATTTATACCACCAGTTTCTAAACTTATATCCCCAGATGTTACACTGTCCATAAAAGTAAGCGTTCCTGCTCCTGTTGAGTGATAGATGGGGCAAGTCAATACTAATCCATTCGTAGTTAAACTTTGCGCTCCAGCGGAAACAAAGTACAATTGAGCTGCTCCACTCATTGTCATAGCAGCAGGAGCAAGAAACGTAACATTGCCACTAGCCTGAATTGCCTGAGTCATAACAAGTGTCGGAACATTAGTTGCCCCTGTCCAATCCATAGATAGACAGGAAGCTGCCGCATCTACCGTAACTACTTGTCCTGCTCCTGTAAATGACCCGATATTAAAGTACACATTATTAGTAGCAGTAGGTGCAGCGTGTCCTGCCGTAGCAATTACATAAGCTACTGCACCAGTGTTTGCTTGGGCGAAAACCGCCGTTAATTCTAAGGTATCTGCATCTGTGATAGAGGCGATAGTATACCAAGTTCCAGTTGAAGCAACCCTGATTTGTCCTGTTAATCCAGTCCAGTTACATCCTCCGCCACCCTCTACCGTAGTTGACCCGTTAACAAAAGTCGCCGTCCCTGTAGTATAGACGGTAGCCCAATGAGCAGGGTCACTAAAGTTCCCCGTACCACCAATCCAAAACAAATCTACAGCGTCCGCATAAACAGGCATTGCCGTAAGCAATGTAGTAGCTAACATCGCCACTATTGTTACAGCTAAAATAAACTTCGGGATAAGTCGCTTCAACCAACTTATTTTCATATCTTTGCCTCACTTATTTAAGAACTATTTTAGAAGCATCCAAATCTTTTATGTTTAGGATACTCGGCGTTTTCCCCGCATTCCTAATTAACGGGATAGAGATTATCTTTTCCGCCCCGACCACAGGTTTGTCAGTACCGATATTATCTACCACATAACACGGACTGTCGCCATTGAATTTGATATTGTTAAATTTAGACTTACCTTCTACAAATCCGTAGATAGTATTCTCTTTCTGATTTACGACCTTATCATATACAGTATAGGAGTAAGGTTCTCCGCCAATCCCGACACCTGTTATCGTTCTCGGCTCGTATGTAACCTCTTCTGTAACTGTCTTTTTATTTATTATATTTACATTATTATAAATGCGTCCAACTTTATCCTTATTATCAAACAGTAAGGTAGTATTTATAGTAGAAGTCCCTGCGTTAAGGACTACATCACTACCACGAATCGCAAAGGCGAAGCAGTTGATTACCGAACTTCCCAAATTAACTTCACAATGTTTACTAACTGCGTATTCTCCAACATAGAAACTATTCGGCGAAAATCCATATCCGCCCGTATTAAAGATACCTTCCAGCATTGTAAACTGCCCAGTAATACTCAAACCTGACGCTAAACTCCAAACCCCACCCTCTAGGGTAATAGAGCAATTGACGACATTCGGATTTTCCACATTAGTTCCAGCGACATATCCTAAACTATGGAAACCGAAATCTATTAAGGTTACATTCCCATTTTCACCGATTGGTACAGGTATACCATCTACGGTTAAAACCGCCTCTACAGGAACTACCTTTTCAAGTGATTCATTCGCCACCTGAACTTCTGGAACAGGGGGAGGCTTAACTTCCGCCCGTACTATCGCAGGAATGATAATAACCAAAATCATCATCACCGTTAATATAATTCCGCCGATAACCTTAAACTTTTTCATCTTAGTCCCCCCTATTATATATTCCAAATACGTCCGAGAAATCCTTTAGATTCTTTTCCAACTTTCTTCATATCTTTATCTAATTCTTTCTCAAACGCACCTTTTTTCTTCTGTTTCATATCAGTTTCTTCCAGATTTTATACTAACCCGATATTTAAAACACCTACAAATTTTTATGGGAATAAAAACTTACTTCTTAGTTCTCTTCCAATCTCTATCGGATTTTTGTCTTTCTTTACGATATTTATTTTTGGTTTGTTTCATTTTACCAGTAAACTTCATAATTTACTCTCCTTTTAGAGGTTTCCCTGTTCGATAACCACACTTTGTGCATTTCCTAGTTGCCCGCTGATACTTTTCAGACCAACCATATGTGGCGTACATTTTGCCATCACATTTTGGACATTTCATTTTTTATATGCTCTCATTATTTCTTTATCTGATGCGCCAGATTTCTTCGCCCTCTTCACAGCTTTAGCAAGACTACCCAACTTATATTTATTTTTAGACATCTTTTTTCTCCTTATATTAACTTATGCCATATTTTACGCTGCATCGCCTTAGACTTAGCCTTCTCACGTTTACTAGACGTAAAGATTTTACTCTTAGCCTCTCTGCCGAAACTTTCCAACCCTACTCTTACAGAGCCTTTAGCCTTACCAGTATCTAGGCGAGATTCAAAGTTATCAAATAGAGATTGTCGGCTCTTCTCTTTCTCTGCTTCGCTGAAAGCTCTAGATTCAGCTTTTTGATGCCACTTGTTCTCTCTTAAAGCGGCTGACCGAGCTTCATCCGAACTAACAGTACGTGACTTTAAACCACTCAGTATATCTTTCTGTTCTTTTATTTTAGCATCACGTACTGCACGAGATTCACGAGCCTCTCTATCTTTTCCTTTCATTAACCATTTTTGCTGACGCAAAAGACTCGCATCCCTCTCATCGTCTAATTTTTTCTGGCGGCTTTTTAAATCATCACGTTGAGAACGTCTTTTCTTATTGTAAGACTCATCAGACTTACGTTTCTTTCGTGGTTTCAGGAAATCCCGCAATTCTTGTTCGCTCATATTTAGCTCATTAATTTAAATTTCGGGGCTTTTCTCTTTTCCAGCATATCCCAATCAAACAACTTTCCGCTAGACCTAGTAGTTCTCTTTGCCGCCCTCTTTGCTCTCTTCGCCATGTTAGTTCTCCTTTTATTTTATTTTAAGCATTCCAGAAATTTTTTGCGCCCTTACCTTTGCCTTTCCGAGACATAGAATCCCACAGATTGCCCTTCCGTGTAGTCTTTCTTTTTGCTGTTCTCTTTTTCATAATTTACTCCTTTACCAATCAAAGTAATATTTCGCCTTAGACTTTTTAGACTTCTTAGGAGATATATCCCATAGACTTTCCTTCCGTTTGAGTTTTCTTTTCTTTAAAGCTTTCAATTTAGTATACCTCCGTAATGAGAATCTTACTCTTAAATTACCACTAAAAAACCCGCCTGTCAACCACATAAAACGACACGCCCTTGCATCTCGTATACCATTATGATATACTTATATAGTAAAAGGAGTGAAAGAAATATTATGAAAACAGCCAATCAAAAAAGAGGTATACGAGTAGTTTTAACCATCCCTCCCAATATGTATTCACGGCTAGAAACTTCTTCTAATATAATGGGTGTATCAGTCCTAGACTACATTAGATATGTAATTATGAAAGAGTCTAAGGAAGACGATAAGAACAGAACCCTAGGAACGTAGTTGACAGTTACTATTAAGGGGAGCTAAATAGACATTATCATTGGAAACAACAACTAAGGGGTAATCCAAAAAAGCTTGGAGTATGAGGAGAAAAGGAATTAAATAATGAGAGGAACAACGAAACTTCACAAAGGTGATATCATAATTACTAAAGATGGGACTAAGGTAGAAATATTAGACTGTAAAGCCGCTTGGGAAGTCGGTAGATGTGGAACAAAGAAATATAATCTCATCACTTGCCCTAAATGTGGTCAATTACGATGGGCAGAAAGTAAACATATGTCTAATCCTGTTTTTACTGGATGGTGTTTACATTGTTCTAACGTAATTCAGATTCGTCACGCACTCCCGCAAAAAGCAAATAACCCACCTAAATCTTGGGGTGAACCAAATAGACTCTGGAAAAAGAAAATCCAAAAGATTGATGATAACGCTTCCTATCATCACACCGAAGAACATAATAAACATGTAAGCCAAACATTATTAGGTAGAACTAAATCACCAGAAATTCGTGCAAGAATGGCAGAGGCTACCAGACTTAAATGGCAAGACCCCGAATATAGGAAAAAGCACTTAGATGCACTTATGGGAACTCCAGAAAAAATGGAAGCTTGGCAAAAAGCGGCTCGTGGTGGTCAAAAGAAACACCCTAATAGAAACGAAAAACGAATTCAGGCATATTTAGATAAACTTTTCCCCAATGAATATAAATTCGTTGGGGATGATGTAAACTATCAAACAAATGGATTATTTCCAGACCATATACATAATAATGGAAAGAAAAAGATAATATTAGCACATGGAACTCATTGGCATAAAAATGATGACTTAATGGCGACAATTAAAAGGTACTCTGATGGCGGATACGATTGTCTTATAATGTGGGAACACGAAACTAAAAATGTAGAACTCAGCGAAAGTAAGCTTATAAAATTCCATACCTTACCAAATGGCAATATTAACGAACTTTTTAATATGTCTCAAATAAAATTACCAATACCAAAATGGAGCTAATTATTCCTATTTTCCAAATATAATAACTAACAAGGGCAGGGATTTACCCCTGCCCTTGTATTTGTGTCTAGACGGAGATGTCAAGACTCTGGATAACTTTCCACAAAATTGCTATCTAGTCACAGCTTGTGACATTTCTTACGGTTTCCCGCAAGTATGGACTCGCTCTTTATCCGTTTCCCACACGGACAATTCCTGTAGGGTCTCTACACACGCCTGAAATGTATAACACATTTCTGCTTGGCTCGGTGTTGGCATGGCTCTCGCTTTAGCTTTCACCGCTAGGTCATCACTTGTAAGGCATTACTTAACCTAGTTTGATTAGGGAATTCATTATTCCTACGAATTACTTCGTAAGCGGGCATAGCTTTTTGCTTACCCATCAGCAACGGGAATAAGGAGAAAATACTGGCTGTCAATTTTATTACTCTTGTCCTTTCGGCAAGTTTAGACTGTACCTTTGCCCATCTTGTGGGCATCTCCTATCCAGTCGTTACGAACTGAGCCTCATTCATTCTGAGTCTTGTCACGGTATTCCCATGCCTTTCAGTTTAGGGTTCACCGTTTAGGGAGATTACACTCTAAGAATTACTTCCTAGAGGGGCAAACACTCGTATTTTACCTTGGGTATATGTAGGGGTAGTACATTATGTCAACTAACCTTTCGGTTATTATCGGACTATACCTTCATCCTATCCTGTAGGATGCCCACCGTCTAGTCTCTCAACAGTTTCCCACCTTCATTTAGTGGTTTAGCTCGGCGATTGGCTTGCTCATCTCTGAGTTTAGCTTTCCCCGAATTTGATGGGCTATGCTCCTAGAATTACTTCTAGGGCAGACTACTCTTACCTAATCGTGGCAACGGTACTGTTTACTGGTGATTAATTGTGTTAGCTTGTCCTTTTGGCAAGTTCGGACTTTATCTTCATCCCATTTAAGGATGCTCCGTGTACAACGTCTCTACGCACTGCACTCATTCAATCTGAGGCTTGGCACGGTATTCCCATGACTGAAGGCTGTTTTAGGGTTCACCGTTTAGCGGAGTTCTACTCTCGAAATTACTTTCGAGGCACGCATCACTACGAAAGAAGTACCGACCAGCATGATGATGAGGACGAGTAGTAATGCCTTCATTCTATTATATTTTTAAAAAGACCCCGTTTAGAATATTTGCTGTTTTTATATACAGCTATTTCTTATAATAGACTATGTTTTGTGGTTTGTCAAGTATTATTTTTAGGCTCACCAACTAATTTTTGTTTTAGTTCATTATTTTCTTCACGGAGTTTTATTATCAAATCAATGTAATGTTTTTCTTTATCAGCACTCATTCCGCAAGTAAGATGACTTTGGCGGGTCACTAATTCTAAATTATCTGGTTTATTATTTAGTTTGTTGCCATCTTTGTGATGAACGCATTCCCATTTCTCAAGTGGTCTTCCTAATGTTTGAGCCATAACGTAGCGATGTTCGAGGCAATATTTTCCTTCACCGCCATCATTATGCTTCTGCGCCATTGAATAAAACTTATCATCTTGTTTCATTAATACCATTCGATATCCATGATAAGTAATAACTCCGTCATCAAATAATAAATGAGAACAAGATTCACATAAAGATTCTTTGAAATAATCGTCCACATTTTTATCTTTATGTAAAAATAGCCAACCATTAATAGTGATTCCAGTTATTGTTCTAGTTTTACCGCACTTATGACAGGTAGTATCATACTTTTTCTTTTGGCTAAGACCTCTCTCTTTCCAACCTTTCTTTTTAATTCTGCATGATGGGCAAATGTTATTCTCAGCATAATCTTCCATCTTTTTGTCTGTATGCTTTCCTTGCCAGCGTCTTATAGAATCCATAACTAATTTCCGAGTTTCACCACACTGAGGACATTTTACATCTACTTTCTCTTTCAACTGTTCTCTAGTAATCATTTTTACCTCTACTCATTTTATAGCCCAATTTAGGATTGCCACGAGGTTTTGCTTTCCAGTAACCTAAAATTGAAAGTTCTCGTTTTAATATTTTGAAAAGTTTCTTGCGGTGATTTAAATTTTTGATTTCTACGATAAGTTGGTCATAATCTAATTTAGTTCTGATTCTCATACCTTATTGTACCATAACCACTGGTTAAATGTCAAAAGAGAATCCTGAACCCCTCGTACCACCTTCCCTCGCCGTACCACCAGCGAGTTAGCTTCAGAGTTTTCTCTGGGGAAGTTTTAGACTTAGAGAGGAAGTAGGCGAGAGCCAAAAATACTGCGCCGACAATTATTTGGTAGGCACTATTATCGAGAATGTTAAGTATGAGTATTCCTATAGTTACTCCTATTAGTATTAAGATGAAGAAGTATATCCAGAATATTTTCAGGCGGGTTTTATCTGGTTTTGCTGGTGCGCCGAAGTATTTCAGGATTTTATTTATTATGATGTCTAAGAAGGTTATTATCATCTATCTTCCTTAAAACTCTAATCTCCAGTACCAGCCGTCTTCTTTCTTGATAGCCTTAGTGGATTTAATTAGATGACCACGATATTTATTCCCAGATTGCATTGATTCATTAGGTCTTACTCTATAAATAGTGGCATCTTCTTCCCAATTAAAAGGAACGTGTAGGTATTCATTTCCTTCTGCAATAAAACCGTTATCAACATAAGGCTGCGGGGCTTTTTCTATTCCTATGAGTTTCCCACGAAGTTCTTTTTCAACAAATTTGTAATTAGAATATCGCATATCCCCGAAATCGTGAGAAGTCTTTGAATCCCAATCGAACTTAGACCAATCGAATAATCTTCCAGCATAACCACATACGGTAGAATTGTGTTTATTTATCTTATAGTCTTTTATCATTAGCATCTTACTCTTTTTTAGCAGTAATACCAGTATCTGGATTTAAAATGCGTATCATTTTTAAGAAATCCTTTTTATCTTCTTTGGACATACCGCCTTTTATTGTTCCATCTTCATTTATAAATTTGGATTTATTATTCATTTTATTTCTCTCCTCGATTTACATACTATCTTTAAGGAATCTAAAGTTGTTATTTCTTTTGACGAAGGTTGAATAGACTTTAATGTCATTATCATGCTTGGTAATGTTACTATAAACCCTACTTTAAATAAAACCCAATATATAAACTTATTACTATTCATCTCCATTCCCAACTGATTATACAGCGTCCAATGATGCTAAAACTATAGCAAAGAACATAGATAAACATCCTATGATAGTTGCAGTAACTAACACTTTTTTATGTTTATGGAATATTGCCGCAAATATAAATGCAGGAAGCCACAATACACAAGCAATAATTATAATTATTTGGTTCATTTCTATTTCTCCTTCGCAGGTAATGTATTATCAATAGATTTCCAGTATTCACTTTGGTCTAATTTGAAGTTGTGAATATAAGACAATGCCTCTGATGCCTCTAAGTGTCTTGCCATATAATCAATAGCTTGTTTCGCAGCTTGGTCAGCTTTGTCAAAAGCATGTGGTTCATAATTAAATAATATTCGGTTTATATAATAGTAAGCTATTGCGTATGCACACTTTTCGCCAGCTTTTGTATTAGGTAACATTATAATTCCTCTACTAATTTAGAACAATACTGGTAATATGGGCAATACGGTGGGCAACCATCATCGTATGGATAACCATCTAAAACCATGTTACAAACTGTATCTTTTGACAAATCTGCATCAACTATTAGATATGGAACATACGAAGATAATTCTTCCATTTACTCTTCCTTATTACCAAATGATTCCGTCTTTTCCACTTCGCTTAGACGCTCTTCTTCGGGGATAATGTTACTTCTGTTATATTAGATTGATTATAACCAATAATCCAAGGCAACGCAAAAGTTAATATGGAAAAGAAAAAGAATCCTAATATGCAAACGATACGTTCTTCATTTTTAAATAGTTTAATAAACATCAATGATAGACATACAATCGCCAGCACCAAACATATGATACAAGTTACCATTTTACCCTCTCCCTTTCTTTTCCACTTCAATATATATACATTGAGCCTTTATGATTTTGCTCCAGTGTTTCCCCTTTTCGCTTCCTGCTTAAATAATGCGTATGTTTGTATTTTATACGAC